>Ga0310914_10001608_pt1 | contig 14661 bp, 16 predicted proteins | sample GREbulkMGAN108_FD_203450 | JGI IMG/M metagenome (GOLD analysis project Ga0310914, IMG submission 203450) | Lab enrichment of tropical soil microbial communities from Luquillo Experimental Forest, Puerto Rico - GRE.bulkMG.AN108 | ecosystem: Environmental > Terrestrial > Soil > Tropical forest >... | reverse complement strand
AATGTCGATATTGCAAGCTCCAGGCCGACTCATGGCGTCAAAGCAGCTCAGTTAATCAGGCAAATGAACTTATCTCATTCGTCGCATTGAACAAACGCTTAACATCAGCCTGATGATACGCACGGAAGTTGTAAGCCTCTAATCGCTACTTTGCTTCCGGGCCACCCGGCCGCCTCAGTCTGACATGGTGCGCTACCATGTAGCGTGAGCGCCTCGTCGCCTGTGTGGTCAAACTCGAGCTGCGGTTGTGAAAATCTTTCTCCTTGGCGCAACTGGCAATAGCGGCCGACGGATTCTAAGGCTGGCGCTTCAGCGGGATCACGAAGTGACCGCGTTTGTACGAGACGAGACGAAACTCCTAAGTCTCGTTGACAGACCCATTCCGTCAAACTTGAACTTATCTATTGGTGAAATAAGCAAGTCAACAGACATCGCTAGGGTGATGGTCGGACACGATGTTGCTATCAATGCAGCCGCCACTGTGACGGAGGGTTCCACGTTCACTCAGCTTGTACAGACGGTGGTCGATTCGACAATCATAAGTCTCGGCGAAGGCGGTCGACTCTGGCAATTTGGCGGCGCGGCGGTTCTTAACGTGCCTGGCACACACATCATGGCCGTCGACTTACCGAGGGTCCCGAAGGTCTACGAGGCACACCGTACCAACCTCGACGCACTTCGGAGGAGCCCATTGGACTGGTCAATGTTGTGCCCCGGCCCCATGATCGCGTCTGAGAACGGCAAGCCAACAGGGGGCTTACGTTTATCTGTCGACGAATGGCCGATGACACGACCTGCCTACACTTACGTTCTGCCCAGACTGGCCTTGGCGTTTGCTTTCAAGCAAAAAGTGCCCGAGTTGACTATCTCATATGAAGACGCGGCTGAAGTGATCCTCGACAATCTTTCCAAAAGCGGGCGGTTCTCGCGCCGACGCGTCGGGGTCGCGCTTCCGCCCGGGCTGCGCAACTATAAGGACGATGTGCCACGCTAATGACCCAGAGAGATCCCGGAGCTCCGCCCGTGTGACAGTAGAAGTTTGACAATCCCGGGAGTAGCTGGGGCTGTCCGGCGAGCGTGGTTTGAAAGACCTTGACGCACCGCCGCTTGCCCGCAGCCAGCAGCGCGAGGAACATTGGGTCATAGTTGATCTGATCGGCAAAGGGGGCCACATTCGAACCGTGCCTGTTCCCGAATGGGTCAAAGAGACCATCGATCTTTGGGTGGCTGCAGCCGGAATTTCGGCCGGAAGACTGTTCCGGTGTGTCTGTCGGGCAGGCAAACACTGGGGTGACGGAGTAACTGAACGGCTAGTCTGGCACGTCGTTAAACAGTATGCGAGGAAACTCGGGCTTGGCCAGATAGCGCCGCATGATCTGAGGCGTTCGTGCGCGAAGCTGTGCCATGCATCGGGTGGAGAGTTGGATCAGATCCAGTTCCTTCTCGGTCACGTTTCTGTGCAGACAACTGAACGCTATCTCGGCTGCAAGCAGCGGATCCGGGAAGCCGTTAACGATCACATCGGCATCGAACCGTAGCCACGGAGCCCGGTCATCGGAGCGGGTCGCCGACTTCTCGCCCAAGTGGTAGCGAACGATAGTTGCCGAGTTGGCCGACGATCCGCTCAGAACTTTGACGTAAAGGTTCGTTCAGGGCCAAAGAGTTGGGCGGCGGTTGACATACCCTGTTTTATTCCTGCATTCATTCGATGAGGCCCCCTTGAACCAAGGAGACCACCGGCAATTTTAGGTTTGAAACGTCATCCTTGGCGAGGTAGTCTCCTTATCGCGACAAGTCTCCGCAGCGCGCAAACCTCGGGAGCAGCTTCCTTTCAGTCTGCACGTGTGTTGTTCTGCCGCGGTTTGGAGGTTAATCATGGCGACCCAGCCGCTTAGTCCCCTTGGATTGAAGTTGCAACTCGAGCAAAAGCCTAACGAGATCATCGTCCACTGTGAGGGTAAGATTACCGCCGAAAATTCGGCGGCGTTTCAAAGGGAGATTCGCGATCTGATCCCTGAATCGCAAGGTCAAATCGCGGCGAAGAGCTATCGGATCGTGCTTGACTTAAGTAACGTTGCGTATGTCGATAGCACTGGTTTGGGCGCACTGTTGGGCGTATGGACGGCAGCAGAAGAGAAAGGCTGCGACCTTGAAATCGCAAACCTGAATCCACGAGTCGAGAGCCTTGTGGAGATCACGAAGCTGGACACTGTTTTTAAGCGTTCCAGGATAGTGGCAGGTGGCGCCCCCACGCCGGCAACGTCGGTTGTAGGAGACGCCCCGACTGCGCTGGGGCCAGAAGAGGCTTACCGGCAGGCATTCGAGGCTGGAATGGTCGTTCACCGTGCCCATCCGCTTAATTGCGAGACCTCTATTCCCGCTTTGATCGGGGGCGCGGTAATGCCGAATCAGAGGTTCTACGTTCGTAATCACTTTCAGATCCCCCAACTCGACGCAACAAGCTGGCGCTTGGATGTCGTTGGCCTGGTCGAGCGGTCTCTGAGCCTCAGTTTGCGAGACCTTGTGAAAATGCCCTCTCAGACCGAGTTCGTCACCTTAGAGTGCGCTGGCAATGGGCGTTCACTGCTGAACCCGCGTGTGAATGGGGAGCAATGGAACTTAGGAGCCGTTAGCACGGCGGAATGGACGGGCGTGCCTCTCGCGGAAGTTCTGAACCGAGCCGGCGTTAAAGCGGGTGCGAGAGAAGTAGTGTTTCGGGGTGCCGACAGCGGCGTTTAGCTGTGTCCATTCCAGTGGATCTGCCACGTGCTGCAGCCCGGTCAATTGAGGGACAGCTTCGACCTTGCCGTCATCGAACCGCAGCCTTTGCACCATCGGCTTGTTGTCGAACAGAGTAGATTTGAAGTGTCGCGTTCTCGTATTACTTCACGTCGCGGAGCAGTACCACATGAGAACTGGAGGTGGCGCGTTGTATCGCCAATTGCTTGCCATCTTTTGACAGATCGAAAACGGAATTCAGCTCACTTGTAAAGTGGGTGACCTGTTTTGCTGCTCCGCCAGCGATTGGCCGCTCCCAGATGTTCGACGTACCGCTTTGAGAATAGGAGTAGAGAAGCGACCGGCTGTCCCCCGTCCAGCGTACGCAATCAGCTGGAATATCGAGTAATGTGACCTTCGGCTCGCCTTCGAGCGGTACCAGCGCAACCCCACGCGGTGGCGTCACCTGGGAATCGCGATAGGTATAAGCGACCGTCTTCGCATCGGGCGAGATTGAGAGTCTAGCACTGTATGAAGGTTGATGGGTCAAGCGAACCGGTTCGCCTCCTTGCATCGGCACCTTCCACAGTTCTCCGATTCCGCCAACCACACGACCAAATACGACCCACTTTCCGTCCGATGAAACATCCATTTCGGCAAAGGTAATGTCACTGTTTTTGGTCAGTTGTTTTGCGTTACTACCATCAAGGTCCATTTTCCAGATTTGCACAGTTCCGGAACGATCCGATCCGTAAACGATTTGTCCATTTGATGCGACTCGCGGCCTAAAGGCAAATGTCCCCACTGCACCTGGCAGTGGAGCGGACTTACTCCCATCTGAACTCATGATCCAGAGACGCCTGCGGTTCACCTCGTCAAGCGCATAAACAATCCTGTTATCTGGAGTCCAGGCGGGTTGCCAAGCGTGTCCGCCGGTTGTTACCGGCTTGGCGTTAACCGCATCGGAAAGGCTCGCAACCCAGATATTCACAACCATCGTGCTTTGGACAGTGGCGAGCGTACTGTTGTCCGCAGTGAGGCTTGCACCGCTGTAGTAATTCAAATCATTGGTGATTCTGCGTACCTCTCCATCTGGGTAAGAGACATATTCAAGCTGCATCGGTGTCGGAATACCTTCGCGCCCATTGACGACCAGTCCACTTCCACTCGAAATCCAAGGTGAACTGACCGGCCAATTCCATTGGTGCTGGGTCAATTGCCTTTCTTGTCCTCCTTGCGCCGGGACTTCGACGAGACTGAACCACTTCTCTTTCCGACCGAAAACCGAAATCTTTTTCGCATCGGGCGACCATGCGGGGCTTAAGAACTCGTCAGGCAGTTTGCGGACAGCGATTGGCCGCTCCTCGCTGCCATCCTCCTTCGCTACGATCAAGCTCGAATCCCCTCTACCGTTTGACACGCCGTGTCGCACAAAAACCAGTTGAGCACCATCAGGCGACAGCGAAACTGCCGAATCCACATCGATAATTAGTCGTTGAGGTGTACCTCCGAGCGCAGGAATCTTATAGAGCGTACCGATGCTGTACCCGTCTTTGGCTTCCGTCTGCACAAAGTACAGGTGTTGCCCATCGTGCGAGAACATTAGGCCCGTGTAGTTTACTTCGGCTGGAGGGATTATCTGCACGTCGCCGCCCGTAACCTGCATTATTCGAAGACTTTGCTTTTCATGTGGGAGTGAAATGAATACGCTACCGCCTTCAGTTTCAACTAAGGCGACATACTTTCCGTCTGGCGAAATCGCCGCAATCTTCTGTGTGCCCCCACTCGTCAATTGCGTGATCTCGAATTTCTGGAATGGAAAGGTCTTCGGCATGAGCTTGCGGTAGGCGAGGATGCCGATAGCAGCCGCAAGAACGGCGAGCCCTGAAATCGCGAGCCACCATCTGCGGTTCATTGTGGGCGGAACCGGCACCGTTCCCGTTGGAGAAGACTCTGTGTCCCGCTTCAGCCGTTGCAAATCGGTGCGCATCTCGGCCGCACTTTGATAACGCAGGCTGCGGTCTTTCTCCAGCGCCTTGCGGATGACCGCTTCCAGTCCTGGCGATACCTGCCGGTTGACTTGCGATGGTAGTTTCGGATCGTGGTGGAGAATAGAGCCGCATATCTCGCCCGAACTCGCACCATCGAAAGGCATCTTGCCGGTCGCCATTTCGTACAGAACTGCCCCGAACGAGAACAGGTCGGTGCGAGCATCCAACTCTTTGGCCTCACCTGCTCGGGCGACATGTAAGCTACCGTGCCCAGCATCGCGCCCGGGCTAGTGAGATGGTCGCTATCGGAATCCGGCAACGTCAGGGTTTCTCCCGTCGAGGAGGCATGTTTCTCCGTCACCTTGGCCAACCCAAAGTCGAGGATCTTGGCGTGACCGCGCTCCGTCACCAAAATGTTGGCTGGCTTAATGTCACGATGAATGATTCCTTTACCATGAGCCGCATCCAGCGCGTCGGCAATCTCAATCCCAAGCGACAGGATGTCCTCGGCGTCCATTGGCCGCCCAGCGATGCGGTGCTTCAGCGTCATGCCATCGAGGAACTCCATTACCATAAAAGCACGGCCATCTTCTTCGCCAATGTCGTAAATTGTGCAGATGTTCGGATGGTTTAGTGCGGAAGCCGCCCGCGCCTCACGCCGGAATCGCTCCAGTGCCTGCGGGTCGCGGGCAACTTCGTCTGGCAGAAACTTTAGGGCAACAAACCGGCCAAGGCGAGTGTCTTCAGCCTTGTACACCACGCCCATGCCGCCGCCGCCGAGCTTTTCAACAATGCGGTAGTGAGAGATCGTCGTGTCGATCATGACGATAGGCTACGGGAAAGATGTTTGATGATAGGGTGAAAGGAACCCCCGGTCAATTCGTTAGTCGATGCGCGGTTATCTAATTGACTGCTGGATGGCGATTTGTTGGCTATTCGGCGGTAATCAAACGATCCGCCACGCTGATTGTCAGATTACTGTTGAAAATCGCATTTATACAACGGGGAGGGCAGGATTGTGAGCGTAATGGGCTGTGGGTAACGCTCCTTACGGCCACTTCAGAGTGAGCGCGTAGATTTCCTGGGAGCCGATGTCGCGAGTGAATACCGGGGAGCCATCCGGTGCTACGTTCACTTGTGTATTCTCTTCGACCAAATCCATCACCCTGCGGAGGTCTTTTAAGCCAGTGATGGTTTCGATCTGGCGATCCGCGAATTTAATGCGCTGTACCTTGGGCTCGGTACCTCCCGTCGTGAAATAAAAGTACTTGCGATCCGGTGAGAGATTCCAGTTCACGAAGTTGCCAGCTGCCAGGTCGGTCCATTTCTGGGTTTTAAGATCGAAGGTCAGGAACTTTGTACCCTCTTGGTTCGCTGCCACTAACGTGTCCGGGGTAACCCACTGGGCGCAGCACGTGCCCTGGGAAGAAGGAACCACGGATAGCTGGCCAGTGCGTAAGTCGAATGTCTGCAAATAGGTCTTGCCACCCTCTCCAGTTGAGGTATCGGAAAAGAAAGACACAACGAGGCGGTTCCCGTCAGGGGACCATGTCGCAACGGATGCATTTCTCTCGATGATTCTTTTCGGCTGCCCGCCGTCCATGTCGATCACATATATCTTTGGGCCCGGTGTCATGAAGGCCACTTTCGTTCCGTCGGGCGAGATGAAGGGATAGCCCACCTGCATTGGCGGATAAGTTAATTGCATACGTTCGGTTCCATCGGTGCGGCTGCGCCACAAAGTGTGGTCTGGGTAAGAAGTGTAGACGACCCATTTGCCATCGTCGGAGAAATTGGGGTCTACTGCGGAGATTCCAGAAAGAAACGGCACAAATTGGTGCGACTGCATGTCATAACGAACCAGTTCGCCTCGCCGCTTTGAACCGATAGCAAAGACTTGTTTTCCGTCCAGACTGGGGCAGGCGCCTGAATAGTAAAGTGGTCCGTTTGTAAGCCGAATTGGCTGTTTGGACCGATCGAAGATGCCGGTTTGCATAGGCATCAACCACAGATCCGACGCACCCCCCTGAGCTTTTCGATAAAGCAGATACCTCCCGTCGGGAGTCCACTCCACACTAGCACCGAAAAATTCATCTTGGGCGGCATTCAAGATCGTGCTGAGACCCTTACCATCAGCGCCAATTTCGACCAACGATTGGCCACGACCGGGACTATACGTCCTGAAGGCGATTCGCCTGCCGTCTGGTGAGACACTGGGAAAGCCGATTATCCCAACGATAGAAGTCAGTTTGCGGGGATACAAGCCGTCTTTGTCGGCAACGAACAGGTCCGACCCTCTCCAAAATAGGATTCGACTGTTAGGAAAGAGAGCTGCACCATCGACCTCTTCGTTGCCTAGGCGGCGGGGCTCTCCCGCTGGGAGGGGAATCGACCACAGAGGGCTCGTCGGTCTATCCCAGAGCAATGCGAGTAACGCGGAGCCATCGTGGAGTAGCCCACCAATAAACAGATCGACAAGCCTGGTCTCAACGAATGCAGTTCGTCCACCTGACACAGAGACCTGTGCAATTCTGAAGCTTCCGGTGGAGCCCTCGACGAAATAAATCCGCGAACCATCAGTAAAGGGTTTTGCCATCTCCTTTACTTCGCCGTCGTCAGTCAGTTGAGTTATGGACTCAATCACTGGCACGGCGGGCGGAATCTTCCACCAAACGAAGATCGCCGCGGCAATTGCGATGGTGGTAACACCTGCTGCCATCCATACCAATTTCTTTACCGAGGTTTGCTCTCTGGCAGAGTCGATGCCGGTGCTTCCCGAATCCGATAGCGCTTCCAGCGCGAAAGCCAAGTCACTGGCATGCTGAATGCGTTGCTCTGGATTCTTTGACAGGCAGCGGCTTACGGTTCGTTGCAGGCCCGGCGGGAGATTCGGCGTCAGTTGCGAAACCGCTGGAGGATCCTCGTTGAGGATCGCACTCATGGTGTCCGCCGACGTCGCCTTCCGAAAGGCAGGCTTGCCTGTTAGCATCTCGTAGAGAACTGCGCCTGTTGCGAAGATGTCACTGCGCGCGTCGGCGGTTTGTCCGCGCACCTGCTCGGGAGACATGTAGCCGACTGTGCCCAGCACGTGTCCCGGGCTAGTCTGCTGCTGGAAGCTGGCGGTGGGGCCGTCGGTACCCGAGCACTTTGCTGGATCGAGCTTGGCCAGACCGAAGTCGAGAACCTTCACCCGCCCGTCTTTCGTCAAGAAGATGTTTTCCGGCTTGAGGTCGCGGTGGACGATTCCAGCGCCGTGAGCGGCAGCCAGACCCCGGGCAAGCTCGGCGCCGACGTCGATGGCCTCGCGCAGGCGCATGGGACCATTCTTCAGCCTTTCGCGGAGCGTTTCGCCGTGAAGCAACTCGGTCACAATGTACGGCGATCCATTGTATTGACCGACGTGAAAGATCGAAACAATGTTGGGATGATTCAGCGCGGCAGCAGCCTGGGCCTCCAACTCGAAGCGGTGAAGACGCTCGGGATCGCGTGACCAGTACGCCGGTAGAACTTTGATCGCAACATCGCGCTTCAACAAAGTGTCGCGTGCGCGATACACCTCTCCCATTCCGCCCGCGCCCAACGGTGCGACGATTTCAAAACCATCCAGTCGAGTGCCAGCGGCGAGTGTCATAGGTGGCGTGGATTATACCCGAGGCGGAAGGTAGTTTTACCCAAATCGATGCCGATGGATCCGATGTGCATGCGATGATCCTCCTGATAATCAACTTGCCGAGCCGTTATCCTACTCGGCCGCGGACTATCTCATTAATCGCCTTTACACAAGCAATCGGTGCGGACCAGGATTTGTGCCAGGAGATTGGCTCGCGTGAAGCCGGCGACACCTCAACTTGACGTATAACGTCCAACCCATCCTCTTAGAGGTCTCGGTCACAAGAACGGAACGCGACTATGCGTCCATGTGGATCGTTTCGGCATGGCTGACCGTCCATGGATGATGTGGCGCGCTAAACTAGCAGACGCCACTCTCGGCCGCGAGGTGTCTCGAAAGTGAAGTGGCCCCGGAAGCTTTGCGTGTTTCGCCGCACCACGCCCGCCTTGCGCCTTGTCCCCGACCGAATCCCTGCGCTACGCAGGCCGCGTTTACTCAATGACGTGTTGTCGCCCTCGCGAGGTGCCGAGTTCGTGGCTCATTCCTCACCATGAAGCGCACCTCACTCGAATCTTCATAGCCCCCGCACCCGCCGCAAACGCCAGCGGCTTGGACGGAACGCCGACTTCGCGCCCATGTAGATTGGATCCGGATTGTCGACTATCTGGAGGCTGGTCGGTTTGGTCCACACCACCGCGTTGGGCGACCTTTCTTCGTTGCGGCCTACGAAGATACAATCGCTGAATGCCAGCCTATGCATACCCGATCCTTGGAGCGGGATGGCTCATCTGGTTGACGCCGTTCATGCTGGCTAAACGACCCACGAAACCGGCACAACACCTGGACCGCCGAGCGCGCTGGGGTATAGTGCTCGTAGCAATTGCGTATTCCTTGTTGTGGCAGGGCAAGTTTTGGGAGAGAGCGCTGCCACCCTGGCGGATCGCACTGTCCGTTTTCTTTTTACTGCTCGGAGCTCTTCTTTCCTGGACAGGCACACGCGCGCTTGGTCGCCAGTGGCGGATCGACGCGGGCCTCAGCTCTGATCACGAGCTAGTAGTGTCGGGTCCTTATCGCGTAGTACGCCATCCCATTTACACGTCTATGCTGTGCGTGCTGTTTGGAACCGGCGTGATGATCACCCCCTGGCCGTTGCTGACCCTCTCGATGCTGGTGCTTATCATAGGCACGGAAATACGTGTGAGGATTGAAGACAGGCTGCTCGCTTCACGTTTCGGCGAGAGGTTCCAGGACTATCAGCGCAGCGTGCCTGCGTACATTCCCTTCCTGAGATGATCCAGGTCGACAACGCTTATTTTAATGGCGGAGAGGGGGGGATTCGAACCCCCGATACAGCTTTTGACCGTATAACGGTTTAGCAAACCGCCGCCTTCAGCCACTCGGCCACCTCTCCACGTTTGCTTGCAACATTTTAGCACGCGCCCTGAACCGATCTGCTGCACACCTGCTGCACTCTAGTCTAGTCTAGCTAAAGAAAACATCAGATTCGAGGATTTGTGGTTCGTGTAGGTCCTGCAGATTCAATACGCGTCTGCTTGGCGGCGGTTTTCCAAGGTCCGGAAAACCGCCGCCAGCGAGAAGTTGGGGTAGTTGTTTAAATTCCCGAGTGCAGGCGAGAGTACCCTATCCTCCCTCATCCGCTGCCGGGCCCAATTCAAGCTTCTCCTGCAACTGCTTCCTATACCTCCTGCTCAAGTGCACTCTTGCATCGCCTTCGAGCACTGCCTCATATTCGCCATTCCTATTGAGTTCCAGCCCGCGGACTCGCTCTAGCCTCACGATCGCGGAGCGATGCGCCCGGCAGAAGATTGCCGGGTCAAGCTCCTGCTCCAATTCATTCAAGCTGCGGCGTAGAAGATACGATTTCCCGCCGACGTGTAGGCACGAGTAATAATCCGCCGCCTCGATCCAATCTATCTCGCCGATCTTCACGAATTGGACTTTCCCCGCACTCTTGATGACAACCTGCTCGAGCCGTCTCGGCGAGTCCGCACGATGGGCGACCCGCTCCTTCGCCCGGCGCAGCGCCTTCTCAAATCGGGCGTTATCGAACGGCTTCAGCAAATAATCGAGCGCACCGGCTTCAAAGGCACGCAGCGCGTATTGATCGTATGCGGTCACGAAGACCACAGCTGGCGGCAGCTCGTGGCCCAGCATCTCGAGCACGTCAAAGCCGTCGCACTCCGGCATCTGCACGTCCAGAAAAATAAGGTCAGGTTTGCTGCGCTGTATCTCGCTTATCGCCTGTTCGCCAGAGCCGCCCTCGCCAATGATCTCTATGTCAGGATCGAGCCGCAGCAACACAGAAATATTGCTGCGTGCTAGCGGCTCGTCATCCACGATCAGCACGCGCAGCTTGCCTCGCGCCTTCGCCATCATCTCGTGCGCAGCTTCCGTTTGTGGGTACACGCGATCACGCCTCCCTGAACGGCAGTGAGACCGAAACTTCCACGCCGTACGGCTCTTGATTGAGCACCTTTAATTCAAATCCCGTGCCATAGAGCGCTTCGAGTCGCATGCGCATGTTCACCAGCCCGATGCCCGCTCGCGTGTGCTCCCAGTCGGCGGGCAGCGCCGGGCCATCGTTGTAAACGCTTAGGCGTAGCGCGCCATTCTCACGCTCCGCCGAGATCCTTATCGCCCCGCCCTGCGCCCGTTTGCTGATGCCGTGCTTCACCGCGTTCTCTACGATCGGTTGCAGCAGCAGGCTGGGCACCCGCACCCACGCCAGCTCTTTAGGGACCTCAACGCTCACCTGCAAGCGCTCTGCAAAACGTGTTTTCTGGATCTCGAGATACTTTTCCAGGAACTGCATTTCCTCGCCCAGCGGGACCTGCTGCGCATCCGACTGTTCCAGCGTGCGCCGCAGCAAATCGCTCAGTCCGGCAATCATGCTCACGGCGTCGTCGTTGCGATTTTCTCGCACCAGCCCGGCAATGGCGTTCAATGTGTTGAAAAGAAAGTGCGGCTCGATCTGTCTCCGGAGCGCTTCGAACTGCGCCTTCGAGAGTTGCTCGTTGAGCCGCGCCGTTTCGGTCCGCTGCTGTGCCAGCCGCGCATGCGAATCGAGGACCGTGCTGATGGTGAGCACAAAGGTATAAAGCAGCAGCGCCTCCAGAACGTTGCTCTCCACTTTCATCCGAAAAAGCCGCCCGAATGGCCCCGCCTCGGAATCCGGCAGCATGGGATTCAACGTAACATCCAGCAGCGCCGTCCACGCCGACGTGACTAATGTCATGCCAGCGATCAAAGCGGCGTGCCCGACCCACCCTGGCGCCGTCCGCAACCTCAGCGGCGGATACTGGCGCCCCATCCGAACGATCAAAGGAGTCGCCACCGCCCAGGGCAGCCAGGTCAAAATCACGGTAAAGAACAGAGTTGTCCACTGGTGATGCCTCCCCTGCTCGCGCATGCTGGTGACTGTCCCCAGCGCATCCAACAGCGCGATTCCCAGCCAAATCAGCCCGGCTGGCACCCAGCGCCGTAGCCCCTGGCGATCCCATTCCATAGCCGAATCGTACCTCATAGCAAACATCGTCCGCGCAGGATGCAGCCAGTCACCGGCTCTGTGCAGCCAACGGTCTGGCCAGGCTTGCCAGCCGGGAGCATACTTCCGCTCATCTGTACGCACGATTGCCAGCTTGGACGATAGAACTGATCGGAGGAGAGAATCATGCAAGCTACGCGATTTGGAGGCACGCTTTTGACCATCACGATGTTAGTAGCTGGTGCTGTCAGCGCACCCCAGGCGACCCACCCCTCTGTCAAGCAGGACATGAAAGGCATCGAAAGACTGCATGAGCAAGATAAAGAGGCAACGCTATCGGACAGTGCGGATCAATTGGCCAAACTGTGGGACAAAGACGCTGTTCGATTTCTGGTGGCACGTCCAGCAGAAATAGGCGCGGCGGTGATCTATTCAGACGACAAGCAGTGGGAGATGAGCAGCGGGAGAGAACGCACTCTGTGTTACGACATGGAAGTTCAGGACATCCAGATCGCGGGAGACTGGGCATTCGAGTGGGGATATGGCTCCATCAAAACTGCAAAGGCGCCGAACAAGGTGTCGATTCAGTATGGCAAGGTGATGAGGGTCATGAAAAGACAGTCCGACGGAACGTGGAGGTTCGCAAGAGTCATGGGTCTGCTCGACCCGTCGGCATCTGCTGTTGTGTTGAAGCATCCTTGTCAATAGCGACCGTCAGTTAACTCTAAAAACACCGTGCTTCTGCTTAACCTTTTCGGTTCTCTATCATCTCAACCGGCGATGGAACGATGAACTAGATGAGGAGGAATCATGCAAGCTACGCGATTTGGCAGCAACCTTTTCGTCATCGCGATGTTGATGGCCGGTGCTAGCAGTACACCCCGGGCGAGCCATTCATCTGTCGAACAGGACCTGGTAGGCATCGAGCGACTGCATGAGCAAGATAAAGAGGCAACGCTATCGGATAGTGCAGACCAGTTGGCGAAACTGTGGGACAAAGACGCCGTTCGATTTCTGGTGAACCGTCCGGCGGAAATTGGTGCGGCGGTGATCTATGCAGACGACAAGCAGTGGGAGATGAGCAGCGGGAGAGAGCGCACGCTGTGTTACGACATGGAAGTTCAGGACATCCAGATCGCGGGAGACTGGGCATTCGAGTGGGGATATTTTTCGGGCAAGAGCGCAAAGGCAGACAAAGTGTCGATTTTCTATGGCAAGGGGATGAGGGTCATGAAAAGACAGCGCGACGGAACGTGGAGGTTCGCAAGAGTCATGAGTCTGCTCGCCCCGTCGGCATCTGCTGTTGTGTTGAAGCATCCTTGTCAGTAGCGATCGGTTATCGAGATGCCGTGTTGCAGTCGTTCCCGGCATCGATTCTGGATGGCGATGTGACTTGCGCGACGACCGCCTGACGTTAATGACCGATCTACAGATCCCTGTGGACGATCCAGAATCGAAGATGCTCCTTGCAGTTTTGAGTCATCTCGATGGTGTGAGCGGGTTCAGACGCCTGTGCAGCGCACCCGTGCTAAGCGGCGGGCAACACGTACGTCAGGCAGGGACTGGCGAGCACATCACTCGGAAACGCCTAGCTAGTGGACGCCATCGCCGACTCGGTGGAGACTGCCAGGACTATGCTGCACGAGCGCCGAGCAGTAGTACTGGTGATCTATATATCAGCCCATGGGCTGATGGGACCGGACGGAGCCGCGTACGTTCTACCTGCCGATGCGGATGCGAAAAATCCCAGCACTTGGGTTTCCTATTCGCAAGTCCTCGAGCCCGTCCGGCGGTTCATCGCAAATTTGCGGCCTGAGGAGCAACAAAATGCCGTGGGAGTTGTCATTATCGCAACTACGCGCTGACCTTGCGTTCGAACTTCGGCGATGGACTGATTCCGCAGAGCGAAACCCGTAACGTGTTCGGCGGAGAGGCGCTCTACACACAGAGCGTGCGAAGCTGCTTGGCCATCCTGGCGGGGCTCGATTTCAGGCGCGATGCCCCGCGGAACCTCGATCTCTATCACATTGAGGCACGGAACCAGCAGCAACTGACGGCCAGCAACAATCTGACGCTGTCGTTCGTAGCGCCCTTCGTTGCGGTCGATGAACCGGTAGGTCGGTATTTTCACTACAACCTCGGCGTGCGGCAGGAGATGGTGTGGATGGACAACCAGGACCTGCTCGCGCCACAGAGCTCGTTCGATAAGCCGGCTACGTTGACCCTGCCCAAGGGGACGTTCACCATCCTGCCTCCGGACCACTGGTACTTGCCGACGGTCGCGTTTAGCTACGGGCTGGGTTTCCATATCAACGATCCGCGGATTGGCACTGGCAGCGCCACGCCGACGCTGCTCGCGACCTCGCGCGCGTATCAGATGGTGCTGTCGAAGGTCATCAAACAGACGCAGCTCTGCCTCACGTTGCGGTGCACCTCGAACGCCGAGGAGCTGGCGAACGGCGGCTTCCTTCAAGTCGCTGTATCTGCAGCGCCCACACAACGGTCACCCCGACCACGCTCATCGTGCGGGCGCTCCAGATACAGCCCAAAGACTTCTCGCTTATGTGGATTGGGTTCCGGATTGCCGACCACCCAGAAAACTGGCTTAATGACTCAGGGCAAGAGCGCGTCGCGGCTAATCTCGACTAGTTGGACCTTTAACGTGCTTTGGCTCTAGAGTCGAGTCAATCCCCGCAGTATTATGCGGCGACAATACTGTTCGCTCGAAGAGCTTTGACGTCTCGCATGGGTGGCTGGCCAAAGAAGCGGCTGTATTCCCGGTTGAATTGGCTGACGCTTTCGTAGCCGACCTCGTAAGCTGCGCTCGTGGCGTCCAC
>Ga0310914_10001599_pt1 | contig 14699 bp, 12 predicted proteins | sample GREbulkMGAN108_FD_203450 | JGI IMG/M metagenome (GOLD analysis project Ga0310914, IMG submission 203450) | Lab enrichment of tropical soil microbial communities from Luquillo Experimental Forest, Puerto Rico - GRE.bulkMG.AN108 | ecosystem: Environmental > Terrestrial > Soil > Tropical forest >... | reverse complement strand
AGTTGTCTCCTGCGGTGAATGTGCCCTCGGCCTGGCAGAGCACGCTCCAATGGTCGTATACGCCGGGGATGTGGGCGAAGTGAGACACGGCCGAGGTCGGGTTGAGCGTGAGTTGCACGCTTGCCTGGGGCCGGGAGGCCGAAAGGGTGATCCCGCTGATCGTTCGGTCGATAGCTAGCTGGTCGCCGAATCGCAGGTGGGCGCCGTCGTCGGACATATCGCATTGGTCGGCGATGCTGTATTGCTCGAAGCCGTTCGGGGTCACGGCCGATCCGGTCAGAATCCATGCCGAGTCGCCTGGGTCACCTGCTGCGAGCGATCGCTTGCCGAAGATCGGTGCACGTGCCGTTCCGAGAATGACGATTGCGTCGAAGAAGCGGAAGGGGTCCGGAAGGTTGGGCACCATGATCCCGTAATGCACGATTCCCCAACGGCCGTGCGGGGTGGCGACCGAGGTGGCGTGGTCGAACGGTTGTCGGTTCAGGTCCCGGGTTCGGTTGATCTGACCGATCACGAAGTCAACGACGGTCGACACTTCAGTTGCCCGCCTCGATAGCCGCGACCCTTTGGGCGGCGGCGGGTCCGCAAAAGCGCTGGAGGTCCACTCGGCCTGCGGCCAGCAGATCGTCAACGCGCCGCTTGAGGTCACCCGAGGTGAGATGGGCATACAGGTTCGCGCCCGGGCAGGAAGTCTGGGCGAGGTCCCGATGGCCGGCCAATGTGTTGCTCGCGATGCGAAAGTTCTGGGCGGCCCACGCGAACGCGAGAGCTGCTCCGTGCAGCTGGGCCTCCGACACAACCTCCTGATCGAAGTCTCCTTCGCAGAGGACTAGGAAATGACCCGTTGTGTCGTAGTCCGTCGCGGTGTCGCCCGCAATCTCTGTGCTCCGCAGTTCGTAGATGTTGCCATTGCGGTCGACACCGACGTGATAGGCGATGTCGACCCAGCCCTTCTGGTCCTGGTGGTAACGCTGGTCCTGACGGAGGCGCTCTGGGGCATTGCGGTTGTCGCCGAGGACCACGGCCTCGTGGTGGAGGGTCATACGGGTGATGGTTTGGGGCTTCCCCCCGGAGCGGGCGGGTTGCGCGCCCCAGGCGTCTCGGCATAGCAGCAGTGTCGAAGTGGTGGTGGTCAGGTTGGCGCCAGTCGTCGTCCGTGTCTTACTCGAGCCGGCGCCGACCATGGACGCCACGCCGACGCCGCTGGCCAGCGCCAGCAGCTGACGGCGGCTGACCAAATCCGCCCGTCGATCGGGCCGGCCGAGCTCCGGCTCACACACGGCCCTAACGATACGGATGTGATTGTGGCCCGCGGGAGGACCTCAGCTAACTCACCGTGGTGGAGGGGGGACACCCGCGCGGATCCTGCCGACCTCAGCACGGGCGAAGCGGACCCGGTCGCTGTCGGCGCCGCGCGCAACAGCCAGTTCATCGGCGAGGCTATAGACGGCATTGATGACATAGCGGGCGCGTTTGCGTTCGCTACGGTTGCGGCCTGCCTTGCGGAAGGCCTTGCGCGCCTTGCGGTTACCGGCCACCGCGTCGAGTTCGGCCCCGCTGATGACGTTGCGGGCCACCTCCGGGGTCATCACGTCGCGCACGATGTCGCGTTCCCGCTGCACGGTCAACTTGTAAACCCGCACAAGGATGACGAGCGCTATGACGACCACCGCGATGAGCAGCCCCAACAGCGCCAGCGCGCTCGGGCCGGCGATGGACCCCAGCGAGTCCCAAACCCCGTGCAGCAGCATCGGCGTCGCCATCAATAACAGACCCCGCCCGACCTTGCGCGGTTCAGCGGGCCGGCCAAGAAGATAGACCAAACCGGCGCAGAAGATCGCACTGTAGAGGATGTGCGCGGCGACCCCGCTGACCATTCGCAGGACGATGGTGCCTATCGACGCCCCAATTTGATTCGCGCCGAACTGGGTGCCGGCCGACGTCATCGCGTAGGAGATGTCCTCGATGATCTGGAATCCCAGACCGATGAATGCGCCCAGGATCAACCCGTCGAACGCGGTTCGTACCTGCCGTGGCGCCAACGCGATGAGCAGCAGCAGCCCCGAACCCTTCGCCGTTTCTTCGGTGAAGGGCGCGGCCAGTCCGGCACCCCAGTTCAGTGCCCATACCTGCCCGAAGACTTTTCCGTAGAGGGCAATAATCGCGCTGTTGGCGTTAGCCGCCATCGCCCCGGTCGCGGCGAAGCCGCCCCAGAGAAAAGCGACGACCATGAGCTTGGCGGGAAGTTTGGCGTAGTGGTCGATGTACTGGGTGAACCACCAGAACAGCGCGGCATAGATGGCGAACGACGTCACCGCCAACGCGATCGCCTCACCGTAGGCGTCGTACTCGCGGGCGAGCGTGGAGACGAAGACAACGAAACCGATCCCCACCAGCATCAGATATCCCCAGAATGCGCAATTGCGTGGCTGGTAGAAGCCGAACGGCCTACCCCAGCCGGAGAGGTCGAGCGCGAGGTCGCGTGCGCGATCGAGGTCGGCAACCGTCGTCTGAGTCACCAGTTAGTCACCGCCTCCCCTTTTCGGTATGGCTGATGCTGCGGATCATCCGGAAAATCGTGGCCGCGGGTTGCGCGCCGGTATCGGACGGTCCGGTCGCGACGGCTTCGACGCCGCGCCCGTCGAATACGAAGGCCGCGATCACGCCGCCGGTGTGCGGTCCGGTGACTCGCACTGTCGCGCCCTCCATGCCCTGATCGGTGACGATGGTCGTCTGCTCGCCGGTCACGTGGACGCCGCGACCGCGGTTGAGGGCCTCGGAGGTCGTCTCGATCTGGTCGAGCAGTTTGTCGGCGTCTCCGTCGAATCGTCCCGTGTGGACCCTGAATCTCAGGGCCCCGTTCTCGACGGTCGCGGTCGCGGGATACTCGCCGGATAATGGCGCGTCACCAGCGCGGACACCGGATGTGATACCCCAGCCGGCCTCCGGAACGAAAGTCACATTGCCTTGGAGTTCGATAACGTCGCCGGCTTTGACGATGTCGTGGTAGGGCACGTTCGCGTTGATGACGGGCAACACGACCGACATCACGACGGCCAGCGCGAACACCGTCAGCGTTGGGCCGATGGTGCGTCGGTCAGTGCCAAGGAACCGCACATCGGCGGGCACCCAGCCGTCGTCGGGTTCGAATCGCGATGCTGAGGTCGAGGAATTGTCGGTTTCAGGATCCGGCATCCTGCCCGTCCTCCTAGTCGCTGCGGCAACGTCTGAGTGGGATTGGGTTGAGAGTAAACCCGCTCGTAGGTTGTGGCGGGTCTATCGTCGATCCATGAGCAAAGTCGCGCCCCAGCGGTAGCGACGTGAGTACTCCGACGACGCGGCCCTGGAGGGCGTTATGGGCGATGCTCGTCGGTTTCTTCATGACCGTGATCGATTGGACCGCAGTCTCCGTCGCGAATCCCTCGATCATGGCGGGACTGCACGCCGACTACGAGTCGGTTATCTGGGTGACGAGTGCTTACTTGCTGGGCGCGGCCGTCCCGCTACTAGTGGCCGGGCGCCTCGGTGACCGGTTCGGCCCGAAGAATATGTATTTGATCGGGCTTGCCATCTTCACCACGGCGTCATTGTGGTGCGGGCTGTCGAGCTCAATCGACGTGCTAATCGCTGCTCGCGTGGTCCAGGGTGTCGGTGCCGCGTTGCTCACACCGCAGACGATGTCGACGATCACGCGCATTTTCCCGCCGGAGCGTCGCGGCGTCGCGACGAGCGTCTGGGGCGCCGCTGTCGGCGTGGGAATGCTGGCGGGGCCGTTGGTCGGCGGCGTGCTCATCGACCAACTGGATTGGCAGTGGATCTTCTTCGTCAATGTGCCGATCGGCATCATCGGTTTGGGGCTTGCCGTCTGGCTGATGCCGGTGCTACCCACGAATCGGCACCGGTTGGATCTCATCGGCGTGTTGCTATCCGGGGTTGCTCTCTTCTTGATCGTGTTCGCGCTGCAAGAGGCCCAGCCCAACCACTGGGCGCCCTGGATCTGGACAATGATCGCTGCCGGGTTGGCCATGATGGCCGCATTCGTGTACTGGCAGTCCGCCAACCAGAACGAACCGCTTATACCGTTGCGCTTGTTCAGCGACCGCAACTTTTCGGTGTCCAGCTTCGCCGTAACGTTGAGCGCCTTCGTGGTGACCGCCATGGTGTTGCCGGTGATGTTTTTCGCCCAGACAGCATGCGGGCTGTCGGCAACGCGCGCGGCGCTGTTGACGGCGCCGATGGCGGTCGCGACGGGCGTGCTGGCGCCCCTTGTGGGGCAGATCGTGGATCGCTCGCACCCTCGCCGGGTCGTCGGCTTCGGGTTCACGGTGACGGCCATCTCGTTGACCTGGTTGTCGATCGAGATGACCGTGGCCACACCCATCTCGCGATTGTTGTTGCCGTTCACCGGCATTGGCGTGGGCATGGCGTTCATCGGCTCACCGCTGTCGGCCACCGCGATCCGCAACCTGCCGCCGGAGTTGGCCGGTGCCGGCGCCGGTGTGTTCAGCGCCACGCGCCAGGTGGGCACGGTGCTGGGCAGCGCCAGTATGGCGGCGGTCATGGATTGGCTAGTTGTTCGGCAGTTGCCTCCGATCGTCACCGGCGTAACCCTGGGTGCGGGCGGTGAGGGCCCTGAAGTCGAGCCCCTGCCGGAATTTCGCGCTGAATTCGCCAGGGCAATGTCTGAGTCCATCCTGCTGCCGGCATTCGTGGCGCTGCTCGGTCTGGTGGCTGCGCTGTTTCTCGTCGGATTTGGTCGGCCGCAACGCATTTCGACAGCCGCCTCCGCCGGGGTCCTCGGACGACGACGCCGAGACACCGGCACCGCGAGCACGAAGGAGATGGAAGCAGAAACCCAAGTCTCTGGACGCGATTACCTGAGTTCGCCGGGAAGCGGCCCGCGCCGTCGACCGAGCTTCCACTGCTTGCTATCCGCGGGCGAGCAATGGTTGTCGGCGGATTCGAGTAGTGGACTACGCGTGCCAACCAGTTGAATTCATTCGACACTCGGCTCACCACGCCTTGCGGGGCACTGACGCCCGAAGACCGACGGTCCAACGTGCCCCTCACGACTTAGGTGCGACATGTTCGATGTGCAGGAGAGTTTTGCCAGGTTTGGCCGATCCGGCCTGCGACGCTCCCTCGTCTCCGCTTTCGCCGCCAGATGTGGGCTTCACACGGGCAGGCGCGACGATGTCTAGCCGCCGTTGGCCACCGCGCATCGGTAAGCGTGAGGCCGCCGCGGGCCACAGCTCGCCAGTCAACCAAGACGGGCGAGACACCGGCGGGCTTCTGCCCACAGGGACGGTGACGTTGCTCGCGGCCGACATCGAACCCTCATCTTGGCTCCGAGAGGCGGCCGACCCCGACGAGGCGACGAGCACCGCTGCGCTGCCCGATGGCGCGGTGTGCGACGTCATCGTCGCCCATCGCGGCGCACGGCAGGTCGGCGGGCGCGACAGCTTCGTGGCGGCGTTCGCGTGCGCCAGCGACGCGCTCGCCTGTGCCGTGGAGTTGCAGCGGATGCCGCTGCTGGCGCCCATCCGGCTGCGTATCGCGCTACATACCGGCGAGGTGCAGATGTGCGACGACGGCAGCTATGTCGGTCCGACGCTGAACCGCACAGCCAGCCTCCGCGATCTGACACACGGCGGCCAGACCGTGCTGTCGGGCACGACTCACGATGTGGCTGTCGACCGGCTCCCGGCCGGCGTCTGGTTAACCGATCTTGGCAGGCACCGCCTGCCGGATCTGCCTCGCCCCGAACGCGTGGTGCAGGTATGCCACCCCGAACTCCGCAACGACTTCCCGCCGCTTCACACCCCGAATATTGATGGCCAAGAACTCTTTTCAACGCAACTGACAAGCTTCGTGGGCCGCGCTGCCGAGATGGGCGAGGTGCGCAGGATCCTTGCCGACAACCGACTCGTGACCCTGACCGGGGCGGGAGGCGCGGGCAAGACACGCTTGGCGGTTCAGCTCGCGGCCCAGTTGATCGGCGAGTACTGCGACGGCGTGTCGTGGGCCGACCTGGCGCCGGTCACCGACCCCCAACTGGTGCCATTGACAGTCGCCCGCGCCTTCGGTGTACCCGATCAAACGGGCTGCTCCATCATCGACACACTGACCGGTTTCATCGGCAACCGCCGGATGTTGTTGGTACTCGACAACTGTGAGCACCTGGTCGACAGTTGCGCGTCGCGCATCTTCGCCCTGCTCGGCGCATGCCCGGGGTTGACCCTGCTGGCGACCAGTCGCGAGCCGATCGGGGTGCCCGGCGAGGTCACCTGGCGGGTCCCGTCATTGTCGCTGGCCGACGAGGCCATCGAACTGTTCACCGACCGCGCCCGCCGAGTCCGGCCGGATTTCGTCCTCTGCGACCACAACGTCGCGACTGTCACGGAAATATGCCGGCGTCTTGACGGAATGCCACTGGCCATCGAATTGGCGGCCGCGTGGGTGCGCGCCCTGTCCCCGAACGAGATCCTCGACGGTCTCGAGGACCGTTTCCGGCTGCTGACCGGTGGTGCGCGGACGACGGTGCATCGTCACCAGACGTTGCGCGCCTCGGCGGATTGGTCGCATGAGTTGCTGAGCGCTCCCGAACGGATCTTGTTCCGGAGGATGGCGGTGTTCTTGGGCGGATTCGATCTCGACGCCGCGAAGGCCGTCGGGGCCACCGGTGAGTTGGGGCACGACCGGGTGCTCGATTACCTCACCATGCTGGTGGACAAGTCGCTCGCCTTGGCCGAAGGCGACGGCCCGCGGATGCGCTATCGGCTGCTGGAAACGGTGCGCGCGTACGCGTTGGAAAAACTCGCCGAGTCCGGTGACGAGCACGAGGTGCGCTCACGTCACCGCGATCACTACACGTCACTTGCCGCCGGGCTGGACAGCCCGGCGCGCGCCGGCCACGAGCAGCTGTTGGAGCAAGCCGAAACCGAGATCGACAACCTGCGCGCCGCGTTCGCCTTCAGTCGCGACAATGCTGATCACGATGTCGGGCTACGGCTCGCGTCGTCGCTGCAATCGCTCTGGCTCACCCGGGGCCGCGTTAGGGAAGGGTTGGCCTGGTTCGACGGTCTTCTTGACCAGCTGAGCACGCAGCAGGACGAAGTGGCGCCCGCCGCGCGTGCGCGGGCGCTTGCTGACAGGGCGGTACTCGATGCGTCGCGAAGCATCCACGAGGGGGCGGATCAGGTCCAACAAGCGTTGACCATCGCACGCGAACTCGGAGACCCGGCTTTGCTCGTACGCGCACTCATCGCGCGCGGCAGCATCGCTGCCCACGACGTCGCGGCGGCGCGACCGTACTTCGGCGAGGCGATGAACATCGCGCGGGCCCTGGGAGACGGGTTTACGCTGTGCCAGATCCTGGCCTGGCAGGCGTTCGCAGCCCACACCGCGGGCGATCCAGTCGCTACACGAACCGCTGCCCGGGAAGGACGTGACCTCGCCGACGCCATCGGCGCCCGTTTCCACTCGCGCCAATGCCGCTGGTGTCTCGGCGTGGCAGACATGATCAGCGGCGACGTGAGCTCGGCGATTGCACTGTTCCGCGAGGTGGCCGACGAGGCCGACGCAGCTCACGACCTCCTCTTCAGGTGGTGCAGCCTCGTCAACCTGGGCCACGCGCTGGCGTACCACGGCGAGACCGGCCTCGCGCAGAAGACCGCCGTTGCCGCCATCGACGCAGCCGAACAATTCGGCTGCTTCAGCGAGGGCTACAGCTACGCCGCACTGGCCATCGCGGCCCTGGCCTCTGGTGACGTCGAAACGGCGGCAGAAGCGAGCGCGTCGGCCCACACGCGGCTGGGTACACGGCAGGAACTCGCGTCCTATGACATCAACCCACTGGCGCAGGTCGCACTGGCCCGTGGTGATCTCACCGCCGCACGCCGCTGGTCGGACACCGCTGTGTCGACGACGACCGGCTGGCACCTGGCCGCGGCGCTGACGACGCGCGCCCGTGTCGCGACCGCTCAGGGGGATCCGGAGCTGGCCGAACGCGACGCCCGTTATGCGCTCGCTTGCGCGGCAGAGGTGCAAGCGCATCTGGTCGTCCCCGACATCCTCGAATGTCTCGCCGGGACCGCCGCCGACACCGGCAGCGAGCGCGAGGCTGCGCGACTCTTCGGCTCGGCGGAGGCCTTCCGCAACCGAATGGGCCTCGAGCGCTTCAAGATTTACGAAGCCGGGTACGAATCATCGGTCGCAACGGTGCGCAAAGCGCTAGAGCGCGACGAGTTCGACCGCGCATGGGACGAAGGGGCCACACTTTCCACGTCCGAAGCGATCGCGTACGCGCTGCGCGGCCACACTGGCCGCAAGCGTCCTGCCAGCGGGTGGACGTCGCTCACACCGACAGAGCTCGACATCGCTCGGCTTGTTGCGAAAGGGCTGACGAACAGACACGTCGCCGAGCGGCTTTTCGTCTCGCCGCGCACCGTGCAAACCCACCTGACACACATTTACGCCAAGCTCGGTGTCACTTCCCGTGTCCAGCTCGCGCAAGAAGCGGTCTACCACGCCTGAAGCGATCGCCGCGCGTTGCAGCTCAAATTACGCGGGTCGCCGGCGGCGGCATACGCACATTCGCGGATGTTAGGCGCACCGGTCCACCCGATGCTGGATCGGATGCAACCGCCTCTCAGCCCGCCCAACGCAAGGACATGAGTGCAATGCAAACAGATGAGATCCTCAACGCACCTCAAGCGGTCCCCGTAGCGGGGGATGCCCCCCAACACCCGACAACCCCGACGCCGTCCGCTGCGCCCTCGGCGGAGCCATCCTCGACTGAGGTTCTGATCACCGAGCAGCAGGTGATGTTCGGTACCACAGTTGCCGCGGCATCGCGGCGCAAGAAGAGCCGATTCGTGGCGTTTTTGGCTCGGGCGTTCGCGGCCCTGACGACCGAATCACCTCCGCGCAGCCAACAGACCCAGCCGCGACGTATGTACTACATCGAGCGCGGCCGCATGGGACGCGAGATGGAAAGGTTGTGACTGGCGCAAAAGCGGCGTCCTCTTGAGCGGCACTGCGCTATTGCCATAGAGCCGATCTCAGCCTTCTGGCCGACCGCTGTTGCCTCGGTTTCGCGCGGCAACCATCGCCGCGCGGACGCGGCCGGCTCCTAGCAGACGGGCCAGATCGCCGACGAGAACCGGCGCGAGGCCGCCGAGGGCCGCGCTCAGACGCATACTTCCTGCGGCGACGGTGGTCTCGGCGCGATTGCGCTCGATTGCCCGGGCCACGGCGCGAGCGACATCCTCGGGGGAGTTGGTTCCGGTGCCCGGCGGCAGGGCGACCTCAGTCCGGGCGAACATGCCCGCATCGCGGATCGGGCCGGGAAACACCGTCGAGACGCCAACGCCGGTGCCGTGGAGTTCTTGTCGGAGTGCCAGCCCGAGCCCACGCAACCCCCACTTGGTCGCCGTATACACGGGTCCATTGCCGGGCGTCGCGACGAGTCCGGCCACCGAAGACATAAAAACGATGTGCCCCTCGCCGCGCTCCTTCATCGCAGCCGAAGCCATGCGTGCGAGCACCGCCGGGGCGAGCAGGTTGATGCGGATCGCCTCCTCCAGCTCGGCATCGCTCACCGCCGCAAGATCCTCTGCCATGTCAACGCCGGCGTTGGCGACCAGCACATCCACCCGCCCGGCCGCTGCCAGCAGGTTGCTGATCTCCTCCGGCTTGGTCAGGTCGGCGACGAAACCGCGTGCCGGTGGCCCTGACTCGTTGACCAGTCGCGAAACTTGAGTCTGCCGTCGACCGGTGACGATGACGGCACAGCCCCGCCGCGCGAGGTCGTGGACGATGGCCTCACCGATTCCGCCGGTCGCACCCGTGACCAAAACGTTTCGACCCGCTAGTCGCATACTCAACTCCCACTCGCCGCAATCACTTGGCGTACCTAGTGACACACGCGCCACCCTCTGAGTCACACGCCTTGGGTGTGTCAAACAACCATCTAATCTTGCAAAGATGGCTGCTCGCCGCCACGTGTCCAAGGAGATTCTGGCCGCGTTGCTGGTTCTGGAAGTGCTGGCCGCAGTCGGGTGTGCCGGCAGCAAGCCGAAGCATCCGTCTTCCGTTACGGCATCGGCCACATCATCGGCTCTGTCACCGTCAACCACGAATCCCGCCGCCGGGTCCGGTTCGGCCGCGCTCGTGCAAGAGGTTCAGCGAGAGCTCAAAGCCATGCGGGTTACGCGTTACCAGCACACGACCAGCGTGGATGAGAACAGCGGCAGCTACTTCTACGATTGCTCGGGACTACTCGACTACGCCATGGGCCGAGTGCGGCCAGCCGATCTCAAACCCATCCCGCGCACCAACGCGCGACCGCTGGCGGGCGACATCGAGGGTTATCTGCATCGCGGCCTGACCGGCGCGATCGAGGGCTGGCAGGCGTTGGCACGCGTTGATGCGCTCGGTCCCGGTGACGTCGTCGCGTGGCAGGCAACCGAGGACTCCACGACGGGCGACACCGGTCACGTGATGGTGGTGCTGGAGGCCCCGTCCCGAAACTCCGTGCGCGCGGCCGAGTGGCTGGTGCGGGTGGCCGACTCCACGTTGAGTCCGCACGCCCTCGATAGCCGGCACACCGGCACCACCGGCCTGGGCACCGGCACGATCGGCCTCGTTGTCGACCAAAGCGGCGCACCTACCGCTTTCTACTGGCGGGGCGGAGTCAGCCCGCAGGCTAAGCCCACCCAGATCGCACTCGGTCACCCCCGGTGAGGGTCGGGTTACCGGTCTTGGTCGGTTTCCAACAGCCGTAACGGATGAAGACCGTCGACCGCGCCGACGAACGGCGGGTGGATGCTGTAGCCGAGCATGCGGCGGATGTCATCGGAGACCGTTCGAGCGATTTCACGCGAGATCGACAACGTGAAGGCTTCCATCGGCCGCAGCCATGGTTGGCAGTATTGGGCGGTGACGGCAAGACGTTCACGGGTGGTGTTGTTAGCGCCTCCGCCGTGCCAAAGGGTGCCCACGAAGAAGACGCACGAGCCGGCGGGCATAACGACCGGTATCGCCTGATCTTCCGGGTTCGGCGGCCGCTGCCCCCAGCGATGGCTGCCCGGTATGACCATCGTGGCGCCGTTGTCGGCGGTGAAGTCGTCGATTGCCCAGATCGTCGCCGCGGTCAACGGCGCCCGTGGACGCGGAATGGGGTAGAAGCCGTCGTCGTGGTGCGCCAATTGCGCGGTCTCTCCGGGCTGAATGTTGATGGCCTGCAATGCCGAAAGCAGGTAGTTGGGCATCAGTAACTGATCGAGCACCGCCAGCACACGGGGATTGTCGACGAGCCGGTCGCACACGCGCGTCCTGCTCAACACGCTGTAGATGCGCTGGGTGCGCAGGCCCTCGAAGGAGTTGCGCCCGGTGTGCTCCAGCCAAGGGCGCACGACCTCGCGGATTTGCCGGCACTCCTCGGTGTCGAGCAGGTTCTCCCAAATGACGTAGCCGTCGCGGTCGAGAGCCGCCAAGTCGGCCTCGACGATCGCGCTGTCGACGGAGCTTCCGCTGCTTGCGATCTGCTTGTACCGACTCGCCAGATCGCCCTTGAGGTCCTCCAGCGTGATGACGGACTCGTCGTCGTTGTTCATTGGTACTTGTCCTTATCGTCTCCCGTGCCCACACTAAGCCGAGTTCGACTTAACGGGCGCACGAAGGGGCTCAGGGCCGCTCGAAGTGTTGGTAGTCGATGGGAGTCGTCCAGGTGCCACCCCACCGCCAGCCACGGTCGGTGAAAACGTGCACAGCCGGGTCGCCGTCGTGTAAGAGTCCCGGGTCGGTGCGGCCGCGATTCAGGTAGGCCGCCGCGTTCTGCGGGTGGAATGCGCCGCCGGCATAGATGCACGGATTGAGAAGGGGATTGAGGTCGATCGCCCGACCGTAGGCGTGCTCAGACCATTTGCTGCTTCCTGGGATGCCTCGGCAGTTGAACGCCGAAGTGTTGTTGTCCTCCATGGACAGCTCGTCATCGGCGGACGGATACTGGTCGACCGTGCGGATCTTCGCGATGGGAAAGCCCAGTCGGTAGAGCTGCTCGAAGATCGCGATGACCTCCGGCACGAGGTCTTGGTGCACGATCAGCTCGCCGCGGTGGGTCTGGAAGTCGAAACCGATGTGGTCGACGCCGACGCGCCGCAGCTGTGCGGGTTCGACCGGGCAACCCGGCCGCCAGCTCGCGCCGAGTTCCGCACGAGTGACCGGCTGAACGGTCGCATCGCCAGATGCGGACGGGGCAACGGGCATCAGCGCGACACCCATCATGCCCATCAGCACCGCAAAAGACCGCCTGAAGGACGTCAACTGGGATGAGTCCACACCGCTTGCCTCCATCGGTAGACAAGTCCAATAACGCTACCGCAGACGGATTTCCGCCGTCCTAGTACACGTTGCCAAGGCATGGATTTACCCTTGCCCTATGCCCATCGTCGGCGGCAGGTCTAAGCGACCGGCACGAAAGGCCATTGCTGTTGTAACTGTCCTGCTTGCAGTCGTTGCGGCTTCGTCGCCCGGCTGTGCAGAGCACACGGCAGTAACCGACAGCGGGCAGGCAATGCCGGCACCAGATGCGGCTACGCGGACGCCGACTGTGGCTACGCCGGCGCCGATTGCGGCTCCCACACCCGACATCCCAGCCGTCTCCAAGCTCGTGAACGATGCGATTGCGGCGCATGGGCTGCCTGGTGCTGTGGTGGTGATCGGGCACGACGGCCAGGTCGTCTTCCATCAGGCTTATGGCTCCCGCAAGCTTGCAGGCGAACCGGGGCTGGACGGATCGCCTGCCCCTGCAGAGCCGATGACCGAGGACACGATCTTCGACATGGCGTCGTTGACGAAGTCCGTTGCCACGGCGACTGCCGTCATGCAGCTTTACGAACAAGGCAAGGTCGCCTTCGACGATCCCGTGCAGAGGTATTTGCCCGAATTCAACACGGCGAACGATCCACAGCGTGCAAACGTGACGGTTCGCATGCTGCTTACGAACACTTCAGGCGAAGGGATAGACGTAAGCCTCCAAGATCCGTGGGGGCTGGAGGAGGCCGATAAAGCAGAAGGCGTTCATCGTGCGCTCACCACGCCTCTGCAGTCGGGGCCCGGTCAGGTTTTCCGCTACTCCGACATCAACTTCATCCTGCTTGGCGCGCTGCTTGAGACAGTCACGGGCGAGGCAGAAGACGTTTACGTTCAGCAGAACGTATTTGCGCCACTTGGCATGGAAGAAACCCGCTATCTCCCACCCGCCAAAGCATGTGGGCCACACGCGATGCGTGGGGCTGCGATCGCATGGGCTCCCGCGCCCAACGGGCGCGAGCCGGTGGAGTGTCCGGCAGGGACATGGAGCACCAGTCTCTTGTCGCGCGTCGCGCCAACGGCAAGAGACGAGGAAAGCCGAGCCGATCCGAGCAAGAATCCCGATTACGACTTTCTGCTGCGCGGCACGGTGCATGACCCGACGGCACGCCGCATGGGGGGAGTGGCCGGGCACGCCGGTGTGTTCTCCACGGCCCACGATGTAGGCATCTATGCGCAGGCCCTGCTTGATCGGCTTGCGGGGCGGCCGAGCAACTTCCCGCTGAAGCAAGCGACTCTGGAGTTGATGACGACTCCTGAGCAGCCCGGACACACAGCCCAACAACTCGAAGCAGCAAACCGTGCCGCTCGACAAGCCGCTGCGAAGAGCTACCCGGCGATCAACGGGCAAAACCTCTTCGGCTTTGGCTGGGATATCGACACGCCCTTTTCCAAGCCGCGAGGCGTGATCTTCCCGATCGGCAGTTTCGGCAACACGGGCTTTACTGGAACCACGCTTTGGCTGGATCCAGGCTCCGATACCTACGTGATTCTGCTCGCGAACTCAATCCATCAGCGAGGCAGTCCACCCATAACGACTCTGCGGGGTGACGTGGCTACTGCGGCGGCCCGGGCCTTGCGTCTTTACGGGAGTGCGCCTTCGGCCACGACTGGGGGAAGGTGATTTACCGCAAACTCCGCCTATTTCAACGCATTCGGGCAATAGGCTTTGATCGCGGCCTGCGCCAAATTTTCAGCATCCTCAAAAGTGAACCGTTGCGCCCATGGACCACCTTTCGAGACATCCTGATTCTCAAGAACCAAGACGTTGTTCACCGTCGACTCGAGCGACTGCGCCCTGGGCGGTAGCAGTGAGAAACATACGTGATGACCGAGCTCCATGAACCGCTGCCGGGCAGCCTCACCGTGGTCCGGGATGTTGTAACCGGCCAAGGCGGCCAGGAAAACACCGTCCGCTCCGCCGGCCCCAGCGAACCCTTTCGACGATGCGGTGACCGTCATTGTCGGCGCCGTCGGCGATGACGCCGTCCTGTCCCGCAAGGCGTAGTCGGCCACAGCGCTGAGGCCGGCCAAGGCAGCTACCGCCACGACCGCCGCGATGATGATGATCCCGACGGGCCTCAGCCGCGACGGGCGTGCCGACCGTGCTGGTTGCTTGCGAAGCGCCGATCCGGTCGGGACATCGCTGTCCTCGATAGTCATGCACTGTCTCCTTTGACTCCCGGATGGTCGTCTTGGGTCCTCGGGTTACGTGGATCGCTTCCCGGCAATGTCAGCTTCCCCCGTTCGCCCCAGGTCCCATCAATATCGGCACAAATGCATTTTCGCAGCTCAATCGTCAAAAGGGTGGGAACGGCGAACGT
>Ga0310914_10001590_pt1 | contig 14720 bp, 10 predicted proteins | sample GREbulkMGAN108_FD_203450 | JGI IMG/M metagenome (GOLD analysis project Ga0310914, IMG submission 203450) | Lab enrichment of tropical soil microbial communities from Luquillo Experimental Forest, Puerto Rico - GRE.bulkMG.AN108 | ecosystem: Environmental > Terrestrial > Soil > Tropical forest >... | reverse complement strand
TGAGTCGCCGGCTTCCGCGCCACCACAGAAGACGGCGGACACGGCGCAATCGACCCAGAAAACGTTCCCTTCGGCACAGGCAGCGGCGGATGCTTTTGTGCAAGCGGCGGATAGCTGGGATGTGGCAGCCCTGAATCAGATCTTGGGCCCATACGGTGGAGATCTGGTGTCCTCGGAAGATCCTGTCCGAGATAAGAACATTGCGGCCGAATTTGCGGCGAAAGCGAAGGAGAAAACTACCGTTTCGGTTGATCCGAAAAATCCCGACCGGGCGATCCTGGTGGTAGGAAACGATAACTGGTCGATGCCGATCCCGATCGTCAGGAAGAATGGAGCGTGGCTGTTCGATACCACAGCCGGCAAGCGAGAGATGCTCTACCGGCGCATCGGTGCGAATGAACTGGACGCGATCCAGATTTGCAGAGGCTATGTGGAGGCACAGCACGAATACGCGCTGGAAAAACACGATGGCTCCCAGCTGAACCAGTACGCCCAGAAAGTGATCAGTACGCCCGGAAAGCATGATGGTTTGGTGTGGCGAAACGCAGATGGGACTCTCGGCGGACCCATTGCCGAGAACATTGCTGATGCCATTCAACAGGGCTATTCGGATAAGGCCAAGCCGTACCACGGATATTTTTTCAAGATCCTGAAAGGGCAAGGCCCCGCGGCACCGCTCGGCAGAATGGACTTCGTGGTCGAAGGCGCGATGATTGGCGGCTTCGCACTGGCAGCAGCGCCGGCAGAGTATCGCGTGACAGGTGTGAAAACCTTCATCGTCAGCTATGAAGGCATCGTGTACCAGAAGGATTTGGGACCGGATACGTTAAAGATCTTCCAAGAAATGGAATTGTATAACCCGGATTCAACCTGGCGGCGCACCGATGACATGTGGCCTTCGGAAGCTGCGGAGAGTGCATCTGCAGCAACCGCACCGTAAGCACTTATTGAAGGTGCTGTTAGCCACTCGCAGTCACGCTCCAAGGAAAGTTGCCACACCTTACTTGCATCTCGGCGGTAGCATTAGGAAGGAAGAGAATAATGAGAGGTCCTGGTTTCAGCACCGCTACGCAAATAGAACATGACTCAGCAGTGCTTGGGAGACTCGAGCCCATACTCAATTCTAGAAGCTACTGGCTCGACGCGGCACCATTCCTCCTGTCCGGGGTCATGTCTGCCGTCGTAACGCTTTGTGCGGGTGCTCCTCCAAGACAGAAAAGCCGGCTCCTCCCCCGCCCGGCGTTACGGTTGGACCGGTTACACAGAAGGATGTTTCCATCCACCAGGAATGGGTTGGAACCATGCTTGGCAATGTGGATGCCGAGATCCGTCCCAAGGTTGATGGATTTCTGCTGTCCCGCCTGTACAACGAGGGCTCCTATGTGAAGAAGGGGTAACTACTCCGGCTCCCACTCCGTCAGTTCCTTTCGGAGTCTGTCCATCGGCAGGCAAAGTTCTTCGCTCACGAAACGACCTTAGATCGGCGAGAGGGTCTTATGGCAAAGAAGAAAAATTCACGCGACGATTCTCCTCTGCGGCGCAAGGACTACGAGAAGCAAATGCGCGAGCTCCAGGGCGAGCTCTGCAAACTCCAGGACTGGGTGAAGTACAAAGGCTTGCGGGTCATCGTTATTTTTGAAGGAAGAGACGCTGCGGGAAAGGGTGGCACGATTCGCGCCCTCACTGAGCGGGTTAGTCCACGGGTCTTCCGCCTGGTTGCCTTACCAGCCCCGTCCGATCGCGAAAAAACTCAGATGTACCTCCAACGCTACATGCGGCATTTTCCCGCGGCGGGTGAAATCGTCATCTTCGACCGCAGTTGGTACAACCGTGCCGGCGTTGAGCACGTCATGGGGTTTTGCACCGAGGAGCAGTATCGCGAGTTCCTCAAACTCTGCCCGACCGTTGAAAAGTACATCGTGGATGCTGGGATCATCCTTATCAAATATTGGCTGGAGGTTGGTAAGAAGGAGCAGCAGCGCCGTTTCGAAGCGCGCATCAAAGATCCGCTTCGCCAATGGAAGCTCAGCCCCATGGATCTCGAATCTTTCCGCCGCTGGTACGAATATTCCCGCGCGCGAGACAGGATGCTTGATGCCACCGACTCCAAGCACGCTCCGTGGCACCTGGTGCGCTCTAACGACAAACGCAAAGCTCGCCTGAATTGCATCTCCCACTTGCTCAATATGATTCCGTATAAAAAGACGCCCAGAGAGAAAGTCAAATTGCCGAAGCGTTCCGAAAAGCATGGTTACGACGATCAAGCTTCCCTCAAGGGACATAAATTCATTTCGGAGAAATACTGAGCGGGCAAGGGCCAGGCGCATCTGGCAAGAAATCGTGAGGTTGACTGACACTTCTCGTTCCCGGTTCTCGCCCGAAAGGAATTCCATGAAATTGGCCAGGCTAATGTCCGAGAACAATCGTTGCAGGTTTCTGCCTCTGCTTCCGGGGTTGCTGTTGCTGTTCTTGTTCGCCATGCCGGTGGCAGCCAAGATGGCCATCGATTTCAATCCCAATCTCGATTTCTCAAAGTTCAAAACCTTTGCCTTTGTTGGCGGCGTTGAGCAGCTCGTCAGAATGCAGTTGAACCCCGACCAGCTCAACAACCAGATTCACCGCGCCGTCACCCGTGAGTTGACAGCCAAGGGACTTCACGAGGTGCAACCGCAAGAAAATCCGGACTTAGTGGTGCGCTACTGGGCCGATAGCCAGAAAGACGTGAATGTGGCCGCCAGTACCAACTGGGGCGTCTACGGTCCGTATCTCGGCTACCACTGGGGATATCTCTACGACTCCATGGAAGCCTCCACCACCCATCAGGGCACTCTCTCGATTGAACTCATTGACGTCAAAGCGCGCGATCTCGCCTGGCGTATGTTTGCCAGTGTGAAGATCATCCACACTGACCCAGACAAGATTTGGAAGACCGCTGATAGCAATATCAAGAATGCCTTTAAAGGCTATCCACCCTCCCCAAAAGCCATCGAAACAAAGAAAAAACAGTGGGCCAAAGAAGACGCCGCCAAGAAGCCCGCTCAACCCCAATCATAAAGGCCTTCGGTACGCCCTGCTTGTCCCCCGCCGGCCTAGCACGTATGGAACCCGTCACAATCAGTGCCGTTTCAGGCCGTGAGATTAGGGGTTTCCCTAGTTGCTGATTTGATTCCGCGGGCGTAGAAACACAGTACTGTTGGCGTGTCCGTACTACTTGTTCGAAAAGAGCTTCTTTTAAATGTCCAAATGGTCCCGTTATCCCAGTCTCTACGAGATCAATACATGGGTCTGGCTCGCTGAGCTGGCTACAAAGTTTCGGAAGGACATCGACCTGAGTACGGTGCCCGCGAAGGAGTGGGACGCAATCAGTGAGTTGGGTTTCGAAGCTGTTTGGTTGATGGGTGTATGGAAGCGCAGCCCTGCCGGTATCGGGATCGCAAACCAGAATGAGCCATTGTTGAGAGATTTTCGGCGAGCGCTGCCTGATTTTTGCCCCGTGGACAACGTTGGCTCTCCGTATTGCGTGCGCCGGTATGAGGCTGATTCGCACCTTGGAGGCACAAAGGGGTTGGCATGTGCGCGCCAGGAACTCGCCAGGCGCGGAATGAAACTAGTCCTGGATTTTGTGCCCAACCATGTTGCTCCCGATCATCCATGGGTTAGCGAACATCCTGAATATTTTATACGGGGAACTGCGGACGACCTGAAAAATGAGCCGAGGGCCTACCTGGAGGCGTCGGAAACTGTATACGCTTGCGGGCGCGATCCGTATTTTCCGGCATGGCCTGACGTTGTCCAGTTAAACGTGTTCGATCCCGGACTTCGAAAAGCGGCGGCCGAGACCCTTTCTAGCATCGCCAACCAGTGCGACGGTGTGCGATGCGACATGGCAATGTTGCTTCTGAATTCCGTGTTCGATCGAACCTGGGGCGGCCGCTCAGGGCAACCGCCTTCAACAGATTACTGGCGTGAAGTCATTCCCGCGGTGAAAAATTCTCATGCGGATTTCCTTTTTATCGCCGAGGCCTACTGGGATCTGGAGTGGGAACTCCAGCAGCAGGGCTTCGATTTCTGCTACGACAAGCGTCTCTACGACCGCTTGGAACATGAGAACGCAGAGAGCATTCGCCTTCACCTCTATGCCGAGCTTAACTACCAGGAAAAGCTCCTTCGGTTTCTAGAGAATCACGATGAATCCCGCGCGGCCTCCGCCTTTTCCAAAGAAAGGGAACTGGCTGCGGCGGTCGTTACTTCGACTCTTCCCGGTGCCAGACTCTTTCACGAGGGTCAGTTTGAGGGGCGTAGAGTAAGGTTGCCTGTATTTCTTGGAAGGCGCCCTGCCGAGCGTGCCGAGGAGGGAATCCGAACCTTTTACACCAAACTGCTGAATGCGATTAAGCGGCAGGTGTTTCGCCACGGCTCGTGGAGTTTGTGCGGGCGCGCAGGCTGGCCCGACAACGCGAGCTTCGAAAAACTCTTGGCTTGGACCTGGCAGAGCGGTCGAGAGCGCTACCTCATCGCCGTCAATTGGAGCGAACAACCTCTTCAGGCGAAGGTCTCTCCCGGATGGCCGGACATTGACGGTGGGACGTGGTTGCTCGCGGACGCTTTCTCAGGCGAGCGATATGAGCGGGATGGGAACGAATTGGCGGGGTCTGGCCTTTGCGTAGAACTTGGCCCCTGGGGCTTCCACTTCTTTTCTTGCAGTCGGCAGTAATGAGCCCGCGCCGGGTCATCAGGGCATTGCGCCGGACAATGTGGTAGGAAAAAGGCGCGCCAGGAGCCGCCGTAGAGTATCGGGTCTTTCAGCATTGCCTGCGTTAGCCCGCGGCAGAAGGAGTCGGCAATGAAAACGTCAGAACAGAAGCTAACATCTACATCTTTCGTGGATTGCACAGAGCAAAAGCGTTTGAACGAGGCGCGCGATCGAGGCATTCCGTGGAAGAAATGGGGACCGTACCTGAGCGAACGGCAGTGGGGCACGGTCCGCGAGGACTATAGCCACGACGGGAATGCTTGGGACTATTTCAGTCATGACCAGGCTCGTTCAAGAGCTTACCGCTGGGGGGAGGACGGGATTGCGGGAATCTCCGATGACAAGCAGCAATTGTGTTTCGCCGTTGCCCTCTGGAACGGACGCGATCGTATTTTGAAGGAACGACTGTTCGGGCTGACGAACAGTGAAGGCAACCACGGAGAGGATGTTAAAGAATGCTATTTCTACATCGACAGCACACCAACGCATTCCTACATGAAGTCCCTCTACAAGTACCCGCAGCAGGCATTCCCTTATCAGGATCTCGTGGAAACGAACCGACGTCGCTCGCGTGAGGAATTCGAGTACGAATTACTGGATACCGGGGTGTTCGATGACAATCGGTATTTCGACGTATTCGTGGAGTATGCAAAAGACGAGCCGGAGGACGTGTTGATTCGGATTACCGTGCATAACCGTGGAGCCGAGCCGGCAGTATTGCACGTGCTCCCGACATTATGGTTCCGCAATACCTGGTCGTGGGAAGCGGACGCGCCTACGCCACTGCTTCGGGAAGTTGCATCCGGCACGATACAAGCAGCGCATCCCGTACTTGGCAATCGCACGCTGAACTGCGAGGGTGATCCGGAACTACTGTTCACGGAGAATGAATCCAATGCCCGCCGTCTTTGGGGGCAACCCAACTCGTCTCCCTATGTGAAGGACGCATTTCACGAGTACGTGGTCGCAGGCAACCGCGAGGCGGTGAACCCGTCCCAGGCAGGGACCAAAGCATCGGCCCATTACATCCTTGAGGTTCCCGCCCGGGGATTCAAGGAAGTGCGTTTGCGGTTGAGCGCGAAAACAGTGGCTAAGCCGTTCGACAAGTTTGACGCGACGATTGCGGCGCGCCTAGCGGACGCGGACGAATTCTACGACCGGATCTCGCCTGGCACTCTGACTGAAGACGAACGGCGCCTCCATCGGCAGGCACTTGCCGGTATGCTCTGGACCAAGCAGTATTACTACTTCGATTTGGATAAATGGCTCTACGAGCACGATGCTCACCCGATGATGGGGGCTGGTCATCGAAGCGTAAGGAATGCGGAATGGTTCCACATGCTCAACAGCGACGTCATCTCCATGCCGGATAAATGGGAATATCCCTGGTATGCGGCTTGGGACCTTGCCTTTCACACCCTAGCGCTCTCGCTGGTGGATTTCGATTTTGCAAAGGATCAGCTGCTTCTGATGCTGAGAAACTTGTACGCGCATCCAAACGGCCAAATTCCCGCTTATGAGTGGAACTTCAGCGACGTAAATCCGCCGGTACACGCCTGGGCCACATTGTTTCTGTATAACATTGAGAAAGAGTTGGGCCGAGCCGACTTGCGCTTTTTGGAGCGCTCATTCCAAGGCCTGATGCTGAATTTCAACTGGTGGGTCAATCGCAAGGATCCTGATGGGCGCAACGTCTTCGCCGGTGGCTTTCTCGGCCTTGACAATATTGGGGTGTTTGATCGTAGCGCTCAACTTCCCACGGGCGGACACCTGGACCAAGCAGACGGAACTGCCTGGATGGCGTTTTATTGTCAAAATATGTTGGAGATCGCCATGATTCTGACGGAAAGCGACCCTTTGTACGAGGAAATCGCCTTTCGTTTCCTGGAGCATTTCGTTTGGATCACCTTCGCCATGGATAGGATCGGAGTAAACCACGACGAAATGTGGGACACCGAAGATGGATTCTTCTATGATCTGCTCCACTTCCCGAATGGTGATGCGGTGCGTTTGAAAGTCCGGTCTATGGTGGGGTTGCTCCCATTGTGTGCTTCCTCAGTCTTTGAACCTGGATTGATGGCAAAACATCCCCGAATTCTGGAGCTACTTGCATTGTTCAAGAAGCGCCACCCGGAGCTAATCGAGCATATCGCTCCCGCGGACAATACTTTCATCGGATACAAAGGACGCAGGATTCTGTCGATCTGCAACAAAAAGAAAATCGAGTCCATCCTGGCTTATATGCTCGACGAGCACGAATTCCTTGGCCCTTATGGCCTACGCTCTCTTTCCCGTTACCACCTCGACCATCCCTTCGTTTTCCAGGTAGGCGGTCAGGAATACAAAGTCCAATATCTGCCGGGCGAATCCAACACTGGAATGTTTGGAGGCAATTCCAACTGGCGCGGGCCGGTTTGGATGCCGGTGAACGCTTTGTTGATTCGCGGACTGCTGAACCTTTATCAGTTCTACGGGGATGACTTCAAGGTGGAATGTCCGACCGGTTCGGGTAACCGAATGACACTGTTCGAAGTGGCGAAGGAGATTGCTCGAAGACTCAGCAGTATTTTCCTTCGCGATGCAAACGGGCGGCGTCCTGTCTATGGAGGCACAAAGAAGTTCCAGGACGACCCGCACTGGAAAGACTACATCCTTTTCTACGAGTATTTTCACGGCGACAACGGAGCAGGTCTCGGCGCCAGCCATCAGACCGGATGGACGGGAGTGATCGCGCGATCTCTAGATCTATTTGCCCGCCTGGACTCGGCCGTTGTGCTGGAGACCTCCAGGGCTGATCTCTTGGCTCGCATGACCCGCCAGCAAGTTGCGGGAAACTGACACAGTTCTCCTTTGGCCGTGTTATGTTTCGTCAGCGATATCAGTTTTTGCACTTCGATGGCTTCCGGACGCGGCAGCCCGTCCACCGGCGCCTATGTGTTCAGCGGCTGCCTGATTTCGAAGTAAGGTGCTGAAGGGAGCGTATTTCGTTCTGATGGGTACCGAAACGATTGAGCATGGCCCCATGCGAGGCGTTCTCGTACACCCGCAGCGAAGCAGGGGACTGGGACACAAGCTTCGGATTGTGCAGATGCGTCCATGGCTCATCCCACTCGCGTACGCACTATCGGCGGTTGCGACGGGTTTCACGGTGCCGCGTTTCAGCGGCATCCTTCTGCCGAAATTGACCTCAACCATGAGCGTGGGCGCGGCGATCGGAATGTACTCGGCCATTGCTTCCGGCATGATCGCACTGACAGGGATCGTATTTTCCCTTACCTTCGTGATGGTTCAATTCAGCGCTACCGTATACTCTCCGCGGCTGGTTATGTGGATCGCTCGCGACCCTGTGATGTCGCATGCTCTTGGGATGTTTACTGCCACATTTCTTTACGCCTTAACAGCGCTTGCTTGGGTCGACAGAAACAATTCGGGCCGTGTTCCTCTAATTAGCTTGTGGATGGTAGTGGTGCTGATGCTAGCCAGCATCGTCATGTTCATCAGTCTCGTACATCGTATTGGGACGCTCCAGGTCAATCGGATGTTGATATTTACGGGTAATCAGGGTCGTGAAATCATCGCCAGCCTTTATCCGCCGATTGAAGTTCCCGCTACTTCGAGCCCGAACGAGATTGACCCGTTACCCTGCACTCAGACCGTTCTTCATCACGGAGACCCGCAGGTCGTTCAGGCCGTGGACATCACCGCTCTGGTGCAGCTAGCCAGCGAGGCGGGATCTGTAATCGAAATTGTGGTTGCGGTTGGAGACGGCGTCTTCGATTCCACCCCGATTCTGCGAGTTCTTGGGTGCAGCCGGACACTTTCCACCGATCAATTGCTAGATGGAATCGAACTTGGAATTGAACGCACTTTCGAACAGGATCCCAAATACGCAATACGTTTGCTGGTGGATATCGCCATCAAGGCGTTATCGCCCGCCATTAACGACCCGACGACCGCTGTCCAGGCTTTGGACCAGATTGAAGACCTGTTGCTCCGCCTCGGCCGTCGCCGCTTGGAGATCGGTAGCTTCCGGGACCGTGAAGCGAAGCTCCGAGTCCTGATTCCTTTTCCAAGCTGGGAGGATTTCCTTCGCTTGGCATTCGACGAAATTCGTTTCTACGGCGCCACAAGTGTGCAGGTTATGCGGCGCATGAGGGCGTTGATCAGCGAGCTGATTTCTGTCTTGCCGGAAGAGCGGCATGCAGCCCTTAGGAATTGGCAAGAACGGCTCCAGTCCTCCATTGACCGCTCTTTCCGCGACACGCAAGACAAATTGGATGCGTCGGCAGAAGATCGGCAGGGGATTGGCATCTCCCGTCAGCGGAAAGGGAATGGCTAGCACTAAAATTTGCTTGGCGAGGTTGTCAAGCGCGTGCGAAGCAGAACGGCGTCAAGTGCTTCTTGTCGCCAGATAAATTCGTCAATCTCCTGGTGGTCATCACACTGTTCGCGCTGATGGTCGCCGTAGGTATCCCTGGCTGATTCATCGGCTTGCCTATTGCAGGAAGAACCTCGAGGGGTTCCACTTGCGTGGCTACAAAGAAAAACGAGATTATCAATACACCTTTGGAGCTTGCCATCGAAAATGAAATCGATCGATTTAGCTTGGCAATTGACGCTATTGATCGAGTCCCCAAACTTCAGGTTCGTGGGCGTAGCAGTTCACGCGCTGAATTGTTGCCGCCTGGACCTGGCCTTACTAGATTCTTAACGCCCGCTTGCGAGACTCACGGCCTGTTTCAGCAGCCTCGTTGGCTTTGTAGTACCTGCCGTCAGCAAGAATGGACCGCGACTAGGTAAATCCCTAGGTGTGGTAAGCGATTTCGGTTTGCTAACATTCCGAGTCTGAACCGTAATCAGAAGCAAAGTGATCTTGCGTAAATTAGCACCGGTCAAAATCACAGCTGACTGATAGGTGCAGAGTTGCGAATTTGGCGCACGTCGTAGAGGCCGTGGGGGAGAGAACAACTTGTCAACCGGCCGTCAAAATCACAGCTACTTTCCAATTGCAGGTTGGCTGTTCCGCTACCGGAGGGAGTGGCTGCGGCCAGACATAATTGCCGGCCTGACAACAGCCGCCGTGGTGATTCCCAAAGCGATGGCATACGCCACGATTGCAGGACTGCCCGTGCAGGTTGGGTTGTACACGGCCTTTGTTCCTATGATGATTTACGCCGTACTCGGGACTTCTCGTCCCCTCAGTGTGAGCACCACTACAACTCTCGCCATTTTGACGGCATCGGAACTCGGACAACTTGTTCCTAGCGGTGATGCGACGGCCCTCTTAAAAGCATCAGCAATGCTGGCCTTGTTGGTGGGCGGCATCCTCGTTTTGGCTTCCCTGCTTAGACTGGGTTTTATCGCCAACTTTATCTCTGAACCAGTGTTGGTGGGCTTCAAAGCAGGGATAGGCCTTGTCATTGTCCTGGATCAGGTGCCAAAGATTCTCGGCATTCATTTTGCTAAAGGCACATTTCTCCACAACCTCCTCGCGCTCGCCCAGGGGATCCCTGAGGCATCCCTGACCACAGTCGCCGTCGGAATAACCATAATCACCTTGTTGGTTGGGATTGAACGATTTCTTCCGCGAGCGCCGGCACCGCTGATTGCGGTGGCTGCGGGCATCATAGGAGTGCGGCTCCTGGGCCTACAGATGCATGGGGTAGAATTAGTAGGTCGGATCCCCCAAGGCTTACCCTCTCTGACGTTTCCGGAATTCTCCCTTGCTGAAGGACTCTGGCCGGGGGCGTTGGGAATTGCGCTCATGAGCTTTACTGAAACGATCGCAGCTGGTCGAGCGTTCGCCAAGAGTGAGGAACCGCTTCCTAAGGCAAACGTGGAATTGCTGGCTACAGGATTGGCGAATGCGGGCGGTGCCTTTCTCGGCGCTATGCCGGTCGGTGGTGGCACCAGCCAGACCGCCGTGAATCGACAAGCAGGAGCCCGTACCCAATTGGCAGAATTGGTTACCGCCGTGGTGACCCTCGCCAGTTTGCTCCTGCTTGCGCCGCTCTTCGCGCTCATGCCCCAAGCCACGCTTGCGGCCGTGGTCATCGTTTACTCGATCGGATTAGTTCGTCCTGCAGAGTTTCAGGCAATTCTCGAAATCCGGCGAACCGAGTTCACTTGGGCCCTGGCCGCCTTCGCTGGCGTCGTGGTAGTTGGAACACTCAGAGGAATCATCGTTGCCATCGTGCTTTCTCTCGTTGGGCTTGCTTATCAGGTAGCCGACCCACCAGTCTATGTTCTGGGGCGCAAGCCCGGCACCAACATCTTCCGACCACGCTCGGAGGAACATCCTGAGGACGAAACCTTTCCCGGCCTGTTGCTATTGCGTCTGGAAGGGCGCGTTTTCTTTGCCAACGCTGAACACCTTGGAGATAAGCTGCGGCAGTTGATCGATGAAGTGAATCCGAAGGTCGTGGTAATTGACCTCAGCGGTGTACCCGACCTTGAGTACACCGCGCTGAAAGCCCTCAGTGAAGGCGAGAAAAGACACCGTGATCGAGGGGTGTTGCTTTGGCTGGTTGGGCTTAACCCAGGAGTACTGCGAATGGTCCAGAGATCATCTTTGGGTGCGGTTCTCGGGCGAGAATCGATGCATTTTAACCTCGAGGTCGCAGTTAGGAAATATTTGACACTGTCCGCGTTATCCAGCTGACGTAGCGACGATTCACTTAACCAGTTTACGCGCAGTTCGGTAGCTAACCGAAAGCAAGCTAGTACGCGATGGCTTCTCGGATCAATTCGGGGAAGGCGCACACAGCCGCCGAGCAATAATCCTTCGACAGTTTCCTGCTCGCGTGCTGTCCCAGAAATAGATGAACAAAGTGCAGTTGTTTCGGCGATTCAAGCCCCTCCCTTCGATGCTTCTTACCGTGCCTTGGTATCGCCGGATCCGGCCAGGCTCAAACGTCCAGCGGCGCCGGTGCCACTCCAACAACAGGCAACGTCGGCCATCAGCGTCAGGGCGAGAAAGGTAGTGTATACTGGTCAGGATCACATTCCACGAACACATTCAGGGCAGTCTACGAGGCCATCGGGACAACCGGAGTCCTGTCGCAGAAAGCAACTTAAAGCGTCGCAGAGGTTGCAATCCGTACGCCATGTTCGCCGTCCCATGCAAGGGCCGGGTGTTCCTGCCGGGCGAGGGTGCGGCCTAGAAAGATTGGGTCATTCCTAGAGAGTTAAGGGGAGAAGCCGTTGTCGCGGGAAATTCAGGAAAAACACGAACAGGTTCGCAACCTCGTCAAACTAGGCAAAGGGCAAGGCTATCTGCTCTATGAACAGGTAAACGATGGCCTCGCGGCCGACGATCACACGCCGGAAGAGATCGACACGGTCTTTGCTACGTTTGAGGGCGAAGGCATCGAAATTTACGAAGATGTTTCGGCCGCCAAGGCAGCACAAGCTGCCCTGGAAGATGCCGAGCCCACCGACGTTCTGGCGCAACCCGAGGCTGTGCGAGGCGAAGAAGTTGAAATTGACCCTTCCACGTTGGTTGCCGAGAAAACCAGCGATCCCGTTCGCGTGTATCTGCGAGAGATGGGCGTCGTGCCCCTATTGACGCGCGAGAGCGAAGTAGCCATCGCCAAGCGTCTGGAGCGTGGAAATCTGCGTGTGCTGAAGACGATCTCGCGCTCGCCCATCGTGCTGAAGGAATTGATCGCCGTCGGCGCGGAACTTCGCGGGGGCGGCCGGTCGATCAAGGAAATCATCCAGTTCGACGAAGAGGAGCTCACCGAAGACAAGGTGGAGAGCAAGACGCGGCACACGCTAAAAATCATCGACAAGATCGAAAAGCTGCACGAACTGGCGCTCAAGCAGGCCAACAAACCGGAAAATACAGCCGCATCCAACAAGCGGGCGCACCTGCGCGCCAAGTATCAATTGTCGCGGACACGAGTAGAGATGTCGGTGCTCGTGCGATCCGTGGAGTTCAAGGAGCGCGAGAAGAAGCGCTTGATCGATATCCTGCGGCACAAGGTCGAGCGGCTCCACTCGCTGGAACGTGAGGCTGCCCGGCTGGAACGGCGCGCCAACGCTTCTCGAGGTGACGCTGCCGAGGAGGCGCGCAAGGAACTACGCTCATGCCGCGCGCGCATGAGAGAGATTGATGGGGAGAGTGAGTACGGAAAGAACAGCCTGAAGCGTGCCATGGTGCTGATCCAGCGTGGCGAGGCGGAAGCGCAGCAAGCAAAGAGGGAACTGACGGAGGCGAATCTCAGGCTGGTCGTGTCCATTGCCAAGAAATACGCGAACCGCGGACTACAGTTTCTGGACTTAATCCAGGAAGGCAATCTCGGCCTCATGAGAGGAACGGACAAGTTTGAGTGGCGCCGCGGGTATAAGTTCTCCACCTATGCCACTTGGTGGATTCGCCAGGCGATTACCCGCGCCATTGCCGACCAGGCACGCACCATCCGCGTTCCCGTGCACATGATCGAGACGATCAACAAGCAGGTGCGCACCAGCCGGCAACTGGTGCAAGAACTCGGGCGCGGATGGATATCTCCGTTGACGCGGTGCGCAAGACCAAGAAGATCGCGCAGCTCCCCGTTTCCTTTGAAACCCCTATCGGGGAAGAAGAAGAGTCGCACCTGGGCGACTTCATTGAAGACAAGACGGTGGTTTCTCCTTCGGACGCGGCGATCAAACTCAATTTGAAGGATCAGATTTCGTCCATATTGAAGACGCTGACCCCGCGCGAGGAAAGAATCATCAAGATGCGCTTTGGCTTGGATGACGGCAACGAGCATACACTCGAGGAAGTGGGCCAAACATTCGCCGTGACGCGCGAGCGCATTCGCCAGATTGAAGCCAAGGCGCTGCGAAAGCTCCGGCACCCGTCGCGCTCGCACCGGTTCCGGATCTTTCTCGAAGGTTCTTTCTGAAATTGGAGACATGTATTACCGGACCATGCTCGAACCTGCGTGATCCGGCGCCGTGCATACTTAAGGAGAAGAAGAAATGAAAAGTCTTTTTGTGGGAAACATGAGTTTCCAAACGACGGAAAGCGACCTGACCGAACTTTTCAAGCCGTTTGGACAGGTTACGCGCGTCCGCAACGTTATGGACCGGGAAACCGGACGAGCCCGCGGTTTTGCCTTTGTGGAAATGCCCAATGACGAAGAGGCCGCCAAGGCGATTGCCGCTCTTGACGGAAAAGAAGTCGGCGGGCGAAACCTGAAGGTGAACGAAGCGCGCCCGAAATCCGAACAGAGTGGCCCGCGGAATAACCACTTCGGACCCAACAGGAGCCGCGAGAACAGCAGGGGCGGCAAAAGCGGATTCTCAAATGAGGACTATCGTGAAGCCGCGCGACAGCCGCGCGAGCCTCGCTGGTAGCTCCCTACACGCGCTGTGCGGCGAAGCATCATGCATTGTGAGATCAAGGAGATCAAATGACCGTCACATTTCAAAAGCGCCAGAAAGAAATGAAGAGACTGGAAAAGCAGCGGGAGAAGGCGGAACGCCGCGCGCAAAGAAAGCTTGCCAAGCGCGCGGAAAAGGAATCCACAGACGAAATCGTGACCGTGGAGGAGAAGTCCGCGCCTGTGGGGGAATCGTCCTAGTTCGAATAACTGCCTGCCCGTTGCGATCGTTTTTTTTCGGCCGGAGAATTGCGCATGCGCCAACGGGCGATGCTTCCATGTCCCAGGCTCCGGCACCCACCAAGACGAACCTACCAGTATTTCCACTATTTTTTCTGTTCATTGCACCGAAATTTTTGAGTTGTCACGCGGCGAATAAAATGGCATCGTCTCCCATCCAGGGGACCCGGTTCTGAATGGGGTTGCGGAATGCCCCCTGACGGGAATTGGGATCATGACGTACGGCAGACGGATGCAGACTAAGCTTGGCGGCAGTCCCACCGCGAACCCGAATAGGCTCCGTTCAGATCTATTGCTGAAACTGGAAATGGAGAGCAATCCCGAGTCACTTTGCCTGGTGCGAGCCGCTGTAG
>Ga0310914_10001586_pt1 | contig 14729 bp, 14 predicted proteins | sample GREbulkMGAN108_FD_203450 | JGI IMG/M metagenome (GOLD analysis project Ga0310914, IMG submission 203450) | Lab enrichment of tropical soil microbial communities from Luquillo Experimental Forest, Puerto Rico - GRE.bulkMG.AN108 | ecosystem: Environmental > Terrestrial > Soil > Tropical forest >... | reverse complement strand
GCTGTTCAACGCCTACGGCGTGGTCATGGTCGATGACAAAGACAACATCAAGATCAATTCCAACGAGACCCGCACGGCGCTCGAATACTTAAAGAAGCTGATGGCGGTGAACCCGCCGGAAGTTTACGCCTGGGATGACGCCGGCAACAACCGCTGGCTCATTTCCGGCAAGGGCTCGAACATCATGAATCCGCCGAGCGCCTGGGCGGTCGCCAAGCGCGACAATCCCCAGGTCGCCGCGCAGTGCTGGACACACCCGATGCCGAAAGGGCCCAAGGGCCGCTTCGTCGGCCAGCTGCCGCAGTTCTATGGCATCTGGAGCTTCTCGAAGAACAAGCCGGCCGCGAAGGACCTTCTGCTCTATATTTCTCAGAAGGAATCCATCGCCCAGCTGGTGCAAGCGTCGTACGGCTACGATCTGCCGTCCTTCAAGAGCATGTACGATCTCGATACTTGGAAAACCGTCGAGCCGCCGGTCGGAACCGTTTACGGCTACCCACCGCGCGGCGACGAGCAGACCTCGATCGCCGGCGCCCCCGCGCGCTCCGAAGTCGGCGCACAAATCTACAACCAGGCGATCAATACCATCATGGTCTCCAAGCTCACGCAGGGAAATGAAAAGCTTGATGACGTCATCAAGTGGGCCGAAAACGAGCTCGAAGGAACTTTACGTGCCTAAGCGCCGTTTCGGTCCATAGAACGCAAATGCGTGCTGGCCGGTTTGGCCGGCACGCCTCAGAGGCAAGCGACGAGGCAAGCGATGGCCGATACCATTCATACCTGGTCGCCCCGGCTGCAGCGAAACCGGCTGCAGGAAACGCTGCTAGCATCATCGGCGGCACGCAGCCTGCATCAGGTGCTGCGCCGCCGTTCCACCATCGCTTTCCTGATGTGCCTGCCGCTGATCCTGATCATCGCCTGCCTCGTTCTCTATCCGGCGTTGTACTCGATCTATCTTTCGATGCTGAACAAGACGCAGACGCGCTTTATCGGACTTGGCAATTTCAGTTTCCTGTTGTCGCGCGACGTGTTCTGGATGGTGGTTCAGCAGTCGGCGATCTTCGCCCTAACCGCGGTGTTCTTCAAAGCGCTAATCGGACTCATTACCGCGCACCTGATCAATAATCTGCCGGCCAAAGGCCAGCGCAAATGGCGTGGCATGCTACTGGTACCATGGGTCATTCCGCTGGCGCTCTCATCGCTGAGCTGGTGGTGGCTATTCGATCCCACGCATTCGGCCTTCAACTATATTCTCGAGAGTTTTGGTCATGGCGACATCGCTTGGCTCAGCAATCCTTATTGGGCACGATTTTCAGTCATCCTCGTCAATGTCTGGTACGGCGCACCGTTCTTCCTAATTATGTATCTGGCCGCGCTCAAATCGGTGCCGGAGCAGCTTTATGAGGCGGCCGCAATCGATGGCGCCAATGCCTGGCAGAAATTCCGGCACATTACGCTGCCGATGATGCGCAATATCATCGCCATCACGGTGCTATTCTCTTTGATCGTCACGTTTGCCAATTTCGACATCGTGCAGATCATGACTGCCGGCGGACCGCGCAACATGACTCACGTGTTCGCCACTTACGCCTTCTTGCTCGGCATCCGATCGGGCGACCTGCCGCTCGGCGCCGCCACGTCGCTGTTCATGTTCCCGATCCTCGCTGTCGCGGCAATTTTCATTTTGCGAGGCGTGCGCAAGCGTGGCAGAGAAATCGGATGAGCACTGCCGCAGTCGCCGCGCGCAGCGCCGGCTTGGGTCTGGGCTTGAAGGGCAGCCTGAGCCGCAATCGGCGTTGGGCTATGATCGCGTCCTACTTTTTCCTGGTTTTGTTCGCGATCTTCTTTCTGATCCCGCCGTATTACATGATCGTCACGGCGTTCAAGAGCGACGCTGAAGTCGCGCATATGGCAACCAATCCATGGATCATTGCCGACGGCGTTACGCTCGATCAGTTCAAAATCCTGCTGACGCAAACCGACTTCCTCAGATTCTTCAGGAATACCGCCATCGTGACGCTTTGCGTCGTCGCAATCACGATGGTGGTCAGTGTCTTGGCCGCATTCTCGCTGGGGCGGATGAGATTTTGGGGTTCGAGCATCCTCGCCACCGGCATTTTTCTCACCTACCTTGTTCCTGACACCTTGTTGTTCATTCCACTATTTCAGATCGTCAAGGCGTTCGGATTGCTCAACTCCTATTGGGGCATGGTGCTCGTTTACCCGACGCTCACGGTGCCGTTTTGCACCTGGATCATGATTGGCTATTTCCAATCGATCCCCAAAGAGCTTGATGAGGCGGCGCTGATCGACGGCGCCGGTCACATGCAGATGCTCACCAAGATCTTCATTCCGGTAGCATTGCCTGGAATTATCGCCGCCATGATTTTCGCCTTTACGGTTTCATGGGCGGCCTTCGTCTATCCGATGGCGTTTCTCTATTCGGCGGACCAGCAGGTTCTCACCGTTGGCACGGTAACGAGCCTGATCCGCGGCGACGTCTACAAATGGGGGATGCTGATGGCGGGTGCTTTGCTTGCCGCTGCGCCGCCGCTCGTGATCTACGCTTTCCTGATGGACTACTATATTGCCGGGCTTACCGCCGGCGCCACGAAGGGGTAACAGAGGTTCGTAATCATGGCCGAAGTCTCGTTGCGTAACGTCGTCAAGCGGTTTGACAACGTCGAGGCGGTCCGCAGCATCAATCTCGACATTCCGGACAATGAATTCGTCGTACTGGTCGGCCCCTCGGGTTGCGGCAAGAGCACGACGTTGCGCATGATCGCCGGCCTCGAGGAGCTCACCTCGGGCGACATTTATATCGGCGGGGAAGTCGTCAACGATCGGCCACCCAAGGATCGCGACATCGCGATGGTGTTTCAGAATTACGCGCTATATCCGCATATGACCGCCTACGAGAACATGTCGTTTGGTCTGAAATTGCGCAAATTTTCCAAGGACGAGATTCGCAGGCGCGTCGACAACGCTGCCCGCATTTTGGACATTACCGAGCTTTTGGAACGAAAGCCGAAAGCGTTATCCGGCGGACAGCGCCAGCGCGTCGCGATGGGGCGCGCTATTGTGCGCAATCCGAAAGTGTTCCTGTTCGACGAGCCGCTGTCGAACCTCGACGCCAAGTTGCGCGTGCAGATGCGCACCGAGATCAAGCGCGTGCACCAGATGGTGAAGACGACCACCGTCTATGTCACGCACGATCAGGTCGAAGCCATGACGCTCGCGGACCGCGTCGTCGTCATGAACGGCGGCGCGATCGAGCAGATCGCAAGTCCGCAAGACCTCTATCATCGCCCGAAAACGCGTTTTGTCGCTGGGTTCATCGGTTCGCCGGCAATGAACTTCATGCGCTGCCGCCTCGAGCAGAATGGCGCCGGACTGCGGGTGCGCGTTTCCGATAAAATCAGCCTGCCGGTGCCGGCGGCGCGAACGGCACGCTACCAGTCGCTAATCGGAAAAGAACTAACGTTGGGCCTGCGCCCCGAACACATCACTGAGCCGCGGCGCAGCGATCGCGATCAAAATTGCGAATTTTCGGTCACCCTCGACGTCGTCGAGCCCATGGGAATGGAGACCATGGTGTTCTTTGGCGTCGACGGGCAGGAAATCTGCGGCCGGGTCGATCCGGGCAGCGCTGCCGGTCCCGGTGAAATCATGCGGCTCTACGCCAATATGGAACACGTGCACCTGATCGATCCGCAGACCCACCAAGTGCTCTAACCGTTCGTCCTTCAGTCGCAGTGAACAAAAAGGCCCGGCTCCGGCGGCGCCGGAACCGGGCTTTGCGGTTTCCGAGACGGACTTTGCGGCCCGCTCCTTCTCTATCCGCGCTAATCCTCGCTGTAAGCGTCGTCCGAAATATCCTTACCGGTGTAGTCGGGCATAAGACAAGTCGCGATAAAACTGATCACCGCGAGAACGGCAATGTAGATCGAGATCGCGTAACCGGTGTGATAGGCGGCAAATAACGCAGTGGCGATGATCGGCGCCGGACCGCCGGCGATGATCGATGCCAATTGATAGCCGAGCGAAGCGCCACTATAGCGCAAGCGGGGCGTGAAGGATTCCGCGATCAACGCCGCTTGTGGTCCATATTGCATATCGTGCGGTATGAGCGACAGCACGATAGCGAGGAAGACCAATGCAGGGGCGGCCGTGTCCACCATTGCGAAGTAAATGAACCCGAACACGCCCATAGTGACGACGCCGAGCAGGTACATGGTCCTGCGACCGATCTTGTCGGACAGGTGCCCGGCGATCGGAATGCTGAAGAACGACACGCAGGCGGCCGCCATGACCGCCGCCAAGACGAAGTCGCGCGACATTTTCAACGTGCCGACCGCATAGGCGAAAATGAAGGCGGTGAACACGTAGAACGGTGCCTGCTCGGAAAGGCGCAGCAAGGCGGAGAGAATGATCTCCTTCGGCTGCTTCCTGATCACTTCCATGACCGGAGCCTTCTCGATTTTCTCCTTGGCAATGATTTCCTGGAAAACCGGCGTCTCGAAAATGCCGAGCCGGATCCACAGACCAATGCCAACCAAGATGATCGAGAGCGCGAATGGCACGCGCCAGCCCCAGGTTAGAAAGTCGGCGCCTGCCCATGAGCTGAAGGCTAAAATCGCAAAATTCGACAGTAGCAAGCCGCAGGGCACACCGAATTGCGGCCACGACGCAATCAACCCGCGTTGGTTCTGCGTGCGCGACCACTCCATTGCCAGGAGCACCGAACCGCCCCACTCGCCGCCGACGCCAATGCCTTGGATCATCCGCAGCACCGTCAGCAAGATTGCGCCCCAGATGCCGATCGAGGCATAGGTCGGCACAAACGCGATCGCGAAGGTGGCAAGCCCCATGCACATCAGCGTGGCGATCAGCGTCGCCTTGCGGCCAATACGATCGCCATAGTGACCGAAAATCGCCGCGCCAATCGGACGCCCCACGAAGCCGATGAAATATGTGCCGAAGGCCAGTAGCGTCGCCGAAAGCGGATCCTCATTAGGAAAGTATAGTTTCCCGAACACCAAGCCGGCGGCGGTGCCGTAAAGAAAGAAATCGTACCACTCGATCGCCGTGCCGACCGTTGATGCGACAACCGCTTTTCGCAGCTGTGCCGCATGTTCGGCCTCCGGTAACGTGCCTACCGTCGTCGCCATAGCCATGGCATGTCTCCCCGTTCCTTTGTTGCGCGGAGCGGGCTTGTTCGTCGCCCGGTTTCCGGTGCTAACGATACTTCGGCACGTCGGCCAAGGCTATAGCGTCCCGGTCGCAGGGGACGCGCGGTCCCCCTACCTTTTGGGTCCGGATTAGGGCGAGGGCCAGCCTATTATTGGCTGGGCTTGCTCGACGCCATCACGGTGACGGGCGTCTCGCGATAGTCATCCGCGAACACCTGCTTGAGACTGTCGAGCTTCGGCAAGTCATTGAAGACGATGTAGGGATAGGTCGGGTGCAGGACGAGGAAGTCCTGGTGATAGTCTTCGGCCGGATAGAAACCGGATAGCGGCTCGAGCTTGGTGACGATCGAAGAACCGAAAACATGCGCCTGTTGCAACTGGGCAATATAGGCGCTGGCGATCCGCTTCTGCTCGTCATCGGCATAGAAGATGGCGGAGCGGTACTGCGTGCCAAAATCCGGGCCTTGCCGATTGAGCTCCGTCGGGTTGTGCGCGACTGAGAAATAAATCTGCAGGATTTTGCCGTATGAAATCTGTTGCGGATCGAAAGTGATCGACACCGACTCGGCGTGGCCGGTTCGCCCGGTTCCGACCATTTCGTAATGCGCCGTGTCCTTCTGCCCGCCGGCATAGCCGGAAACCGCCTGGGTCACACCCTTGGTGTGCTGGTAGACGGCCTGGACGCCCCAGAAGCAGCCGCCGGCCAGGACCGCGGTTTGTAATCCGCGGCCAGTTACCGATGATGCATCCACGGCCGGAGGGGGAATGACCACTGCCCGCTCGGCAGCTGCAACCAACCGCGCGTGGAGGCCCGTCAATGGCATCGCCGCCAAAATCGCAATACCGGCCCGCAAAATGCTGCGGCGAGCGGCGCAATGGGTCATCGTCGCTGATCGGTCCTCTGCGCGCCTGATCGGCATGTGAGTTCCTCCTGCCAATTCGCTATTCGGTGTCGGCTTTCCAAACTGAGTTCATAATGGCACCTGGGCCGAGGTGCCAATCACAAAGAACTCCAAAATCGAGCACATTGCGCTCACGAGCGCGTGTCCTGCCCCGCGCCCTCTATGCGGGCGGTAAGGCGTCACGCGTGCCGGTCAATGGGTCCAGGGAGTCCGCCGGCTGTAAGCGAAATTATCGGAATAAGAAATGCGCTGTCGCTTGCTCGGCACGGCTTCGAACACCTCGTACGCAATCCCGTTACGCTCGCAGTAAGCAACTGCTTCATCTTTGGTGTCGAACTGAAGCCGCAACTGTTGCTTCATATCGCCCGAACTGGTCCAGCCCATCAGCGGCTCGACGGCGGGCGGCTGCTCCGGCTCGTAATCCAACACCCACTCTTTAGTCTTCGCGGTGCCCGATTGCATCGCCGTGCGAGCCGGCTTGTAAATCCGCGCGGTCATTCTTCAACCTTCCCAGTCGTGCAGCTAACTTTCATACGAGTGGATTAAGCACCACGTTTTGTTGGCAACGGACGAGACCAACCGAACGGCGGCGATTGGTCGGGGCAGCAGGATTTGAACCTGCGACCTGCAGTACCCAAAACTGCCGCGCTACCAGGCTGCGCTATACCCCGCCTGTTGTGGAATTGGATAGCCGTTTCGCTTGTCGCCAGCAAGCTAGGTTGCTTTTACCTTACCTGGCGCCTTTGCCGAAAAACGATCCCGTCACGCGGTCACCCGGCGCGATGCCGAATTTGCGTGCGGTGCCGGCGATGACCTCGAGCACCGCCCGCACCGGGCGTCCGGACGGGATCATATCGTCCGACATCGGCTTGGCATTTTCTGCAACTCGCACGACGCGTCCGTCGCCGGCGATGAAAATCATGTCGAGCGGAATGTAAGTGTTGTGCATCCAGAACTGCACCGGCTGTTCGGTCTGGAAATCGAACAGCATGCCGCGCCCTTCGGGCAGTTCTTTGCGGTACATCAGGCCCAGCGCCCGTTCCGCCGTATTGGTCGCGAGCTCGACGGCGAAGGCATGCACGCCGGTGCGCGTAACGATCTCGATCGTGTCCGGTCCGGCCGCGCGCGCTGCCGGCAGCGCAACGAGCAAGGCCCACCCGGTAATGAGCAATGCGGCCGCGAGCCGTGATCCGCGATTAAGCATGCTGAAAATGGAGATTTTGCCCAGCGCTAATGCGAGGCCGGACCAAGCGGTCCGCTCTCCGGCCGGACTTCCGCGGCCATCATTCCCTTCGGCCCTGGTCCGTATCGCACCAGCACGAACTGGCCTGGGCGCAATTCGGTCATGCCGAAGCGGCGCAGCGTTTCCATGTGCACAAAAATGTCGGGAGTCCCCTCCCCGCGCGTCAGGAAGCCGAAGCCACGAAGCCGATTGAACCATTTTACCTGTGCTCGTTCGAGGCCGCTTGTGGGCGCAACCGTAACATGGGTGCGCGGCGGCGGCATCTGCGCCGGATGCACGGCCGTGGATTCGTCCATAGAGATGATCCGGAAGGCCTGCAGGCCTTTCGGTCCAGCGAGCACCTCGCACGCGACGCGCGATCCTTCATAAGCAATCTGATAGCCGTCTCGGCGCAGACACGTGACGTGCAACAGCACGTCGGCCATGCCGTTGTCCGGCACGATGAAGCCGTAGCCCTTGGCGACATCAAACCACTTGATGACGCCCGAAACCTCGATGACACCGGAAGCGGTTTCATCAACGAGGGCGGATTCGGGTAGGACACCCGGCTTCGCAGTTTTTGGTTCGATCCCGTCCGACGCCATGACGCGTGGCCGCCGCCGCTTCTATGCTGGCGCCCGACGGGCGCTTTACGAATCTTGGGAATCGAAGATAACACCGGCATTCCGACGCGAAAGGACAAAAATGCAACACTGCGCCAAAAGCGTCATTACCTGTGTACAATGTGCACGTTAAGCGGCGGATTGTGTCGTCGCGAACGGTTCGAGAACCGTTCCTATGTCGGCGCGCACAACAAGATCGGCGATTTCGTCGAAATCGGTGGCTTCGCGATTGATAACGACGAGTGTTGCGCCGCGCCGCTTCGCAAGCAGCGGAAGTCCCGCCGCGGGCCAAACCACGAGCGAAGATCCGATTGAAATCAATAGATCGCAGCATTGCGCCAGATCCTGCGCGCGCCGCACGGCCGCATCCGGCATCGCTTGACCGAACGAGATAGTCGCGGTCTTGATGTAACCGCCGCAGTCCGGGCAGTCGGGCGCGCAGCCATTGCCCGCCTCCATGCGTTCGCGCACCCATGGCAGTTCGTATCGCGTATTGCAGTCGAGGCAGGCGGCGAAAGTCGTATTGCCATGCAGCTCGATGACATCTTTCTCCGGAATTCCTGAGGCTTGGTGGAGATTATCGATATTTTGGGTGATTACGGCAGGCACTTTTCCGGCGCGATAGAGGTTGGCAATGGCGCGATGCCCCCGGCCGGGTTTTGCGCCCGCAAACTGCTCCTCCATGACGAAGCGGCGCCGCCAAGACTCGTTGCGCGCTTCCTGGCTTGAGATGAATTCATCGAACGGTATCGGTCTGTTCTTGGTCCACAACCCGCCCGGCGAGCGAAAATCGGGAATGCCACATTCGGTAGAAATGCCGGCGCCGGTAAATGGTAGGATTGTGCCGGCAGCGTGGACGATGTCACCCAGCCGGGCTATTGCTGTATCGAGGTCAGGGGCGATCATTCTTGATGAGCCGAGCTTTATAACCACACGTCCCTGTCTTACATTTTACGCTCTCATCCGGCCAGCGGAGGTTCTCGATGCGGTACCTGCATACGATGCTGCGCGTGCGCAATCTCGACGCGGCGCTCGACTTTTACTGCAACAAGCTCGGGCTAAAGGAGGTCCGCCGCCGGGTGGACGACAAAAACCGATACACATTGGTGTTTCTCGGCGCCGCCGGGGATGACGACTTGGTCGCCAAGGGACCGGATACGCGCCAGGCGCCGCTGGTCGAGTTGACCTACAATTGGGACAGCGAAGATTACGGCGAAGCGCGCTATTTCGGTCACCTCGCCTATGAGGTCGACGACATTTACGCGCTTTGTGAGAAATTGATGAAAGCCGGCGTCACCATTAACCGCCCGCCCCGCGACGGCAATATGGCCTTCGTGCGCTCGCCGGATAAGCACTCGATCGAGCTTTTGCAGAAAGGCTCGCCGCTGCCGCCCAAAGAGCCGTGGACTTCGATGCCAAACAGCGGCAAATGGTGAGCTCTTTCCCAGATCCTTCGTTCCCGGGAACCGGCCAGTTGCTTGCTGCTTGCGCCAAAGCTCTCTATATCTCGCGCGCTTCCACGGCCTGACGCGCCTTTTCATTGCGCCCTTCGTCTAGCGGTCCAGGACATCGCCCTTTCACGGCGGAAACACGGGTTCGATTCCCGTAGGGCGCGCCATTTAAATCAAAGACTTAGAAAGACTGTAGCAGCTTATGTCCAACGTATGTCCAATATAAAGGCCGAGCACCAGCGGCCATGCTAATGGCTTGGCGGCGTTGGGTAGCTGACCGGATTATCCAAAAGAACCCCATCGTACATTTCGAACGAATTTGTTCCGTCCTCGTTTAATCTGGTGGGCGCGACCACGACAAGGGAGATTTAGTCATGAGTAAAGCTCTTGTTCTCGGAGCGCTCGCTTTGGCACTTTCAGCGGGTGTCGCATCGGCCCAGGCGCCGGCCTGGCCGGTGTACCCCAGTTACGGCTACGCGCCCTATGGTTATGGCTACGCGGGCTACGGCTACGCAGCCGCGCCGCTCTACGATTACGCGGCTCCCGGATACGGCTACGGAGGTTATGGGGTACCGGCCACGGCAGGAGCGACCGTTATTATCGTGACGCCAGGCGCTCCCGCCTACACAGCGCCACCGGTAGTGTCCGGGTACGCACCCGGATATTGGGGCGCCGGGTACGCGCCCGGATACTGGGGCGGTTACGGGCGCTGGTGAAAAAACGCTCGGATTCGCTAGCGCAACTAGCGCGAATCACTTCGTGATGACCGGCGGCGGTGCTTCGACTGGCGGCGGGGCTTCGACTGGCGGCGGGGCTTTGCCTTTGCCGACGTATACTTGTTGAGCGTCGCACCAGTAACGCGGCCAGGCCCGCACCGATCCGAAATAATAATAGGGCTGGGTCTGATCAAAATTGCGCGGATCAAAAGCGGTGCCGTAGGTCGATCGCAATTCCCGATGATCCTCGTAAGTGACCTGAACACAGCCACACGGCCCGCATTCGTCGGCAGCTTGTACGCCTGGACCCGGCACGCCCAACTCGGCGGCCCGCGCACTACCCGCCAGCAAACCAGCTGTGGCCGCGAGAACAAACGCTGCGAGGAGCAGCTTTGCCATAACCGATCTCCCCCACCGGCGCCCCATCCGACGCCGCCCTCCTCGCCAAATTAGGTCATCACTTACAAACTTGCAATCGCTTGGCCCCGCTTCGTAAGCAGCCTTCAACTGTCTACGGTGGACCGTTTGAGCGGGCGCATTCAAAGAGCACAGAGGGAGAATGCGAAAGTCCCGTGAGGACGACAATTGGAGTGACCGTCTACGGAACTAAAAACATCGTGTCGCGTTGAGCAGTCGTGTTTGAGTAGTAGCAATTAGTTCAGTGCTCGAGTGGTAACTGCGGTCCCCTGAGGAAGTGGGGCCGCTTTCTTTTTATGTTGGCGGGCGCCGAACTACGCAGTGCGTTTTTGCCTTAATTGAATTGCTCAGTGTGTCTTTTCAGCACTAGTGGCGGCGTCATCCCCTCGGTAATTGACTCATTTGTCATGACTACGGAGGGTGCGATGAAAGCACTTACCCTACTGACGGCAGCGGCGCTTACCCTCTTTAGCGTCGCTGGGGCTTACGCCCAAACCTACGGAACACCGTACGGCAAAGGCAAAGCGCCACCGCCGCCACCGGTTGTTACCAAAGGCTAGGCGAGCTTCTGGGGGGACCGGCTTTAGGAGGCCGGTCCCTTTCGCTTTTTCATTTTCAAAAGTGCGCGCGCGAAATAATCACACGCGCTGACTCGGGAAAGCTAGGCTCCAAGTTGTCCGTTGCCCGGCCGCCGCTTCCCGCCGCCATGGTCCGCCAAGTTTTGCCCTGCGCAAGCCACTAAATCAATGCTGCCAATGCAGGCCACCATGACAAGGCCAGATGAACGATCAGAGTTCCGAGCACGATGACACCAAGTGCTGCCACCGCGTCCAAGATGTTTCGCCAGAATGGAGTCATGGCTGATGCAATACTACGTGACCTCACAAGCGAGAGAGACTGATTACCGTGACCACGCGACTTCCTTTGAAGTTCGTTATTGAGCCGCGGTCAGGCGTGGGAAGCGCGATAGCTTTGGCTTCTGTTGAAAATCAAGAAAGGGGATCACAGACGAAAAACAGGCGCAGCAGTTCGGGCAGAGCCAAATGTGACAGGCGTGTTTGTCGCTCCAGTACTCGGACCTTACCGGCGCAACCAACTCAGTATCGCATTGAACGCAACTCATCATGTCAACCTCACCACCAGTACGCGGCGCTAACAACCACGCAAAGCGTGGCCGCGGTGAGCATCAAAATTTCAGGAAGCTCAAAGGTTCTCAGAATGCGAACCAGCATGGGGACCCTCACAGTCCCCCCGAGACCCGCGATAATTGTCCGCTTCAAATCGGCAAAACTAAGGGTATTTCGCGGCCGCTCCTATTGTGTGGCCTAAACCAATGGATAGGCAGGTCCTGATATGAAGCTTGGGCGCTCGCCCGGTAACACGTATGCCTCCTCCACCATGAAATGCCCGCCCGCCGCTTCCCGCCACCGTGGTTATTCTGATCCACCTGTTACTGTCGGCACGCGCCATTGAAGGTGTGGCAATACCATCCAGGCGGACAAAGCTGATGAGGGGGTCCTAGGGGATTTACCGTGCTGCGGCATACGCAGTTCTTTTTGACTAAGCCGTCAGTGCAGGTGGGGAAGTGTGCGAAGGTGCGGGAGGAGCTGATCCTTGCCTGAGCCGATCCGGCGGACACGAAAATCACGGTTAGCAACACGGCAAATTTCTTCATAGTTCTTCTCCCCGGCGTTCTCTGTTTTAAGCTAATTGACACTGACTTATTTGTTGCACCTCGATGCTGCGTGCATTCCACTCAGCGGTGGACCACAACTCTAATGTAGACCTTAACGCGCAAGGCGTAATGGCGCAAACTTCATTCTTCGTCGTTGTTGCGTGCTGTTGAGCCGCATTGGATAAAAGTCAAAACTCCGAACGCGCCAGCGTGAAGCGAGAGGCCGAGGAGGATTGGCGATGACAAACCGGGATCGAGCAGAGTTACAAGTCGCCGCCGTAGTCGGTGCTGTGCTCGGCGGCGTTACTAGATATCTTCTTAGCTACCTGGTTGAAAGCGGCGGATGGCTCAAAATACTTATTTGGGCGCTCATTGGTGCAGTCGTCGTCACTGGCATGGTTTTTTGTCTTCGGGCTTTTCGGCAGTGAAGGCCTCCCCGCCGCTTCCGGCCGCCGTGGTCCGTTGAAGAACTAGACGCCTGCTTTGTCGTGCGCGATCACAACGGACGCAGCTCGCCTCACTGGAGATCGAGCGTGAGCTGGATTAACGTGAGCGCGCCGAGGTATATGCCATGCGCCGAATAGATTACCCAACAATCATTGTCTTAGCGATAATCTTTGGGATAACCGCCGAGGTATCCATAATATGCAGTCATGGAGCCAACCCCTTTGCTGATATGTCCCGTTTGATTGTTGGGTCTATTGTGTGGGTGATCTTGATTATGATTGCTCTGCTGCTGATTTTTTTTATGTACATCAGAATGTCCAATAGATAAGGCGCGCCTACGGGGCTTAGAGGCAGCGGACATATAGATGTCTACCCGCCGCTACCCGCCGCCGTGATAGTCGAGGAGCAACCCACATGTTTCGTCGTGCGCGACGCGCTAGCTACACACGAAAGTCAAAACAACGACGACGATACTTTGGTCGGCTTTTTACTGCCAATGACGCCGGACACCAGCACCGGCGGCATAGATAGGTCGGATACGCGGGCGAGAGGCGATATGGCGTCGGATAACGGGGTGATAGACGTATCCGGAAGCCGGATAGCCGTAACCGTTGCTGTAACCATAGGCGTAAGCCGGGTAGTTGTAGCCGGTCCCATAACCATAGCCACGAGCCGCCGCTCCCGCCGTAACCAGTCCGGGCCAGCCCCACCAAGCCAGACGAGCCTGAGCTGGGTAGCTGTAGCCGGAGCCATAGCTGTAAGTGGGGTAGCCGTAACCGTAAGCTGGGTAGCCGTAGCCGTAACTGTAGTTTCGCGCGGCCGCGCTACCGACTACCGCTCTGGTTGCCAAAGCCCCGACCGATGCCCCGGGCCAACCCCATCCGCCACCGCGCCAGCCCCAACCCCAATCCTGAGCTTGAGCCGGACTTGTGAGTGACATAACGGCAGCAGTCATCAGCGCCGCCGTAAAAGCTGTAGTGCGTAATAGTTTCATGTCGCCCTCCTACGAACACTGTCCCCCGAACGGCTCTGCGTTATGTGGAACAATTCACGGGGAACATCGTTCCGGCCCGGTGGCGGGCAATGCGATTACCCAGATGGCCTTGATCCAACCAGAAATTTCGTGGCGTCGGAACAGATCAGCAGCAACGGTAATCAGTAGCCAGAACCACACGATGAAAACGAATATCGCGAGGGCGTCCATCAGGAAATTTCGATAGGTGAAGCCTTCCTGAGAGAAAAACATTGTGATCCTCCCTTTGGTTTATTGAGGCCTTAACTGAATTTTCGACCATGACGAACTCAAAGTAGCTTAATAAAGATGCGTTTTAAGCGACGGATTTGAATTTGATCCAAATCAAATGCCCGCGTGGAGGCATATCCGCAATATTGTTGAGCTGCCGCTAAACTCGGGCATCGCGAAAGGGAGTTTGCGCCATGGCAAGAAAAGAAATCCTCAATCGCATTGAGAAATATGTCGATCCGTTCCGCATTACAAAAGGCAAGCGCTTCAAATTGAAGGACTTCGATCCCGGTGACACCTGTGGCTTGACGATGGGCAAGGGCGAAGCGGCCGAACTCCTGCAACGCGGCACCGAGTGGCTCGCAGAGGAGCAGGACATGCTTTACGCCCAGGATCGCTGGTCGCTGCTGCTCGTGTTCCAGGCGATGGATGCGGCGGGCAAGGACGGAACCATCAAGCATGTCATGTCGGGAGTAAATCCGCAGGGCTGTCAAGTTTTCTCGTTCAAGCAGCCCTCGCAGGAGGACCTCAACCACGATTTTCTCTGGCGTTACTCCAAGTGCTTGCCCGAGCGGGGACGGATCGGAATATTCAACCGATCGTACTACGAGGAAGTCCTCGTAGTACGTGTGCACGAGCATATTTTGGAACGACAGAAGCTGCCCCCGCCGTTCGTGAGCAAGCGCATCTGGGACGAGCGGCTTTTCGACATCGCACATTTCGAGGATTATCTCACTCGGCAGGGGACGATTATTCTTAAGTTCTTCCTAAACTTGTCGCGCAAGGAGCAGAAGAAACGCTTCATGGAGCGCCTCGACAGGCCAGACAAACATTGGAAATT
>Ga0310914_10001578_pt1 | contig 14762 bp, 15 predicted proteins | sample GREbulkMGAN108_FD_203450 | JGI IMG/M metagenome (GOLD analysis project Ga0310914, IMG submission 203450) | Lab enrichment of tropical soil microbial communities from Luquillo Experimental Forest, Puerto Rico - GRE.bulkMG.AN108 | ecosystem: Environmental > Terrestrial > Soil > Tropical forest >... | reverse complement strand
AAATGGTAGTTCTGGGACCTCGAGGCAGGGCAACATGACGTACAAATACTGTGCGGTCTAATTTCCGAAATCTGGTGAAATCAACGTACAACCTTTCCTCAAATTGCACCCACCGCATCGTAATCTTTAATAGATAGCTGCTTACAGGCCGAAGATCGCGTCTCGCTCGATCCCGAATTTGGTCAGCCTCTTCTTTCAAGCAACTGATTAGAATGGCGGCGCGTTCAGGCATATGCACAACCTGCGTTGCATCGGCGACAGCGTCACGAAACTCAAAGCAGCCGTTCGCAGATTGCAGCGCGTTTACTTCGTTGTGACGCGGTCACGAATTCTCTCGTACTGGGATTCGGAGAGCTTTTTCGACCAAATCATGTTTGTCTCGATCGGGGCGCTGGTCGATGATTTTGTCCGCGTCGGTCTTGGAGATGCCGGGCAGTCTGAGTAGGTCGCGTTCGCTGGCCGAGTTCAAGTCCACCGGCGCACTCGGGTGCCTCTGCCACCCTTCGCGAGCACCTTGGGCTGCGGCACGTGCCTCGCTAGCGGCATCATGAGCAGCATCGTCGATCTCGCGTCGGGCTTTCTCGATTGCAGTCTTGGTGCGCTCCGTGGCCTTGGCGACTTCGTCGCGAGTCTTTTCCTCGCGAGAGCGCTGATCCCGCGAGTCGGAATTGCAACCACCGAGCGCCGGTAGCAATACGGCGATGCAGAGCAATGAGAATAATGGAGTTAGATTGTGGCGAGATATCATTTCCTCTCTTCCTCCGGGCCATTCGCTTAGCGGGAATGGCATACGTCTATGTTTACGACCTGCGCCTTGAGGGCCCGCGGGAGAGCGATCCCACTGCGCAAACAAGGAGCAGGCCGAAGACTGTGTATGTCAGGATGAAGAGAAGCATGGCCGGTTCCTGATCTTGCAGTTAGCAGATTTTCTACATGCCAAGTTTGGAATATGGCGGCCGACGCTTTCGACAACCCGAGAAGTACGCTGGTCAACCACAAAATATTCGCCCGGAACAGGTTTGCGAACCATCAGGTGACACCCCGGGAGAGGCGGCCCGCGGAATGTCACCGCGAGCCTCTCTCAGAATCGGACATGAACCTCTCGGCGCATCCGGCTCCCATCACTTAAACACTCCGGTCATGTCGATATCCCAATTGTTTCGACGACACTTGAGTTTTTAACGACGAGTCTTCGGAGGGTTCACTTTCGTTCGTCTCTCGGACGCTCACCTGCACGAGTTTGTTCCCGCGCTTTTTCCTCCAACGCTCACTACCACGGCTCTTTAACGCGGCCGCTCGGAGGCGGTTTGAGGCCTGCTCCTGAAAGCCGATCCCGAGGGACCTTCCCTCATCTATCGCGCAGCTTATTTCACGTGGCTGATTAGTTCAGGATGAACTCCTTATCCGTGTGCTTTTGCAGCACACTGCGGTCAAAAAACTCCGTCGCCACGGCATTTCTCCGGCGCCGAAGCGAAAGCAATCGGTCGCATGCAAGAACATTCGAGAACTGGTCAAGACGGGAAGCGTGAATCCGCTTCGATTGCCAGTAGAAATCCAAATTTGAACTCGTACGCAGAACGCTGGGTGCGGGTCGATCAAAGGAGAGTGTCTGTCGAGGCTGATGTTGTTTGGAGAATCGTCGCTGCGATGAGCGTTGCAGCAATATATCGTGCATTACCACGAGGAGCGCAACCGTCAAGGCAAAGACAATCGGATCTTGTTTCCTTCGCAGACAGAGGAGAAAAAACATGGGAGCAGTGCGGTGGCATACAAAAGTTTTGGTTGTGCAAATCTAAGGAGGAGTCGAATGAGCTCGAAGGCAGTTCGCTGGTAACTGTCTTTCTTAACGAGAAATCAGTTACCCCTCCCCCCGGCTCGATACTAAAGAGTATTAACAAAGTGCGAGGGGCCTCTTGAAAGTTATTTGAAGGTTTTTCGCGGACAGCTAGCCTATCGCCGAGCCTGGCTTTTTGGCCACGTTCTTCAGAACCCTTGTCCTTTGAGCCCGGCCTAAACCCAACTAACCGGTTCGCCCGAGGTGGAAAGCGAGGCTCGATGGTCGCACTCTTTGATATTTTTTCCGTCCGGAGCGGTGAACCGAGGTGGTTGGGTTCTGCAGAAACTGTCCTGAAGGCTCTGGTGCTGGCAGTCCATGAAGGCGAGGGTTTGTATTTCGTGTTTTCGCCGGCGACCGGCCATAAGCAGTTCTACAAAGTCGGCGCGGATGGAACCGTGGAACGCGGCGCATCTACTGAGTGACGTTGATGCCACGGTCCTATTAATCAGACGACTTTGGGAGGTCGTAAGATGTGTCCCACATCGCCACAGTCTCTGACTCTCGAGCATATGAAGAAAGAAGCAAGAGACCTGCTACATGGATTACAACGACGAGACCCTCAAGCACTTAGGCGAGACCAGGCGGTTGACCCGTTCGACCACATGTCCAACCCGGCGCTGGACCACGCGCGGTTCATAATTGCACGTGAGCACGGCTTCAGCTCCTGGCGGAAGCTGAAGGAACATATCGATGCTACCCAGCTTTAACGGCTAACGAGTGCTTCGATACATTCTGTCCAGCACTGCTTCTTCGGCTAGCCACGAGCGGTGTAGGCTACGCAGCACAAATCCGCTGATGGTCATTGCCCTAGCCCGGGCGGCGTGGCGTATGCGTTGTGCCTCTTCGGCACTGCAATTCACATGTAACGTCGTTCGAGGCCGGAAAGATTTTTTCTTTCTGGCATGCCGCTCCCAATAATGTGGCGTGGCTTTGAAAGACTTATCGAAGTCCTCGGACAACGATACCGCTCTCATGACAATGTGTACAATGGATGCGCTGACTGTTCGACTCTGGAGTTTCGCCCTCTTGCGCACCTCGTCGGCTTCCTTCTGGGAACAGTTTAGTAAAAGCGACGCACGCATATTTGTCATTTTATCTCACGAAATTCTAGCTAAGTCCTGGCAAGTCCTAAAGACGGTAATTTTTGCCATGATCGGTGAATCCTCAGCGGAGACCGTAGCGAAGTAAAGATTTTTTCGTCTTACTGACTTTCCTTCGCTACACGTCCATTGAGCGGCTGAAGTGGGCGAGCATCGTGCGGATAAAGTTCCGCGAATGCGTCCATTTGCTCCGCGGAGAGATCTATCGAGGTCTTGAGCACAAACCACTATCTCGAATATCGATCGGAAACTGTTCCCTTAACTGCGTACTGGGCGTGGCCTTCGCGATCTGCCTAATTCTTCCGGTTCTCGGGCTAATCGCTCACAAGTGCTAGCCGACATTGCGCTATTGTGTCCAGTGTCGGACGACATCCAGCTTCGCCTCGTCGCAACGCATTCCTATGCAGGTGGCCCGGTACAGCATGAACACGGTTAGCGAAGGAGGGATCTTCGTAATCAGGAGGTGCGACTTGACGAGACATCGGGTGATTGCGGTGTTGCTGGGTATCGCAGGAATTCTGCGGGTTGCGGCGGCAGAACCTCAGAACGCCGAAACATGAGCGTTACGTATCGCCATGGAGGATTCCGTGGACCTACGAAGGAGCCGACCATTGGCACGAATTGGATTCTCAATATGCAGCCTGTAACGGTCAGCCATGCCTTGCCCGGGTGTCTAACCCAGAAGTAAAGTAGGCCCGACAGCAGCAGCGTCTGTGGAACAATCTCCAAATAGCCACGCACCTGCAACGTCACCGGAACTGTCGTATAGATGAAGCCCTCGAATGAACCTGGAGCGGCCGCGAACGTTCCCAGAATGCCCACTCCAATCAGCATCCACGCAGTCAATAGCCACCCACTTCTGCGTGTAAACAGGACCTCCCGGAACGGATAGAACACCAGTGCGAACAGCACGCCGCGCAAAATCTGCAAAGCGGGTCCAAGCACCACGAGCGGATCGCTCACCGGGCGCATCCCGGAATTTGGTTTATTGATGAAATCCGCGTAATGGAGGAAGTGGAAGGCCAGCAAGCCCATAACGAAGTAAGTGATCGTATGGCACATCGCGGTCTTAACAGTGAGAGTTAAAAAGCGAGGATGTGGATGCTCCATGGCATCTCACATTATCTCTGCGCGTTCCATTCCGGCAAACAACTATCACCGCAGCCGCGACCTGGCCGTCATCCAAAACCCCATACAGCAGACGAAGAATGCACTCTGGCCAAGCAAGGACGTCGTAGAACACTAGAATAGGCGCAGCTTTGGTGCGGTCATCTAAACGGCGCGTGCAATGAGTTCGACGGGCGCGAGACTGCCCTCTTCTATCATGGCGTGAACATTATTCAGCATGACCTTTGTCGGTTCACCCATCAGCAAATGCAAACCAAGCACGGGAGGCCCGCCCTGAGCCACCCGCGCCATCATGCGCTGCATGAACTCCAGGGCAAAGGCGCCGCGATGACGTTCGCGGGTGACGTAGAACCCAGCGGCGGTAAGCGTGTCGCGATAGTCATTCACATAGGCAACGAAGCTGGTTTCCGCAGTCAGTGCCCACGGTACAGGATAGCGGATGGGACCTTCTGCGGTACGCATTAGGTCGAAGATGGCGAACAGTCCCTCGGGCTTGAGCACGCGGCGTACTTCGCGAAAGAACCCGAGTTTGTCTGCGATGTTCATTCCCGCGTGGATCGTGTAAGCGCGATCAAAATCTGCCGTTCCGAATGGAAGCGCGAGAGCGCTACCATGCAGGAATTCCACAGCGTGATCTAGCTTGGTTCGGCGCGTCAAGCTCCGGGAAACGAGCACAAATTCTTCCGTTAAGTCGACTCCTGTCACGTTGCACCCATGCTCAGCGGCAAAGTAGCGAGCCGGCCCTCCGATTCCGCTTCCCACGTCGAGCAGGCGTATGCCGGGACGCAGCTCCATTTGAGCAGCCAGTTCTTGCGTAGCTTCGCGGCCACCGACATGAAATTCGTCCAAGGCAGCCAGGTCGCCATGCGTCAGGTTTGCCAAGTCCTTTCCTGCCCGCGATAGCGCCTGAAGGATGGAGTCTTCCAGACGCCCCCGCGTGTAATAATTCGCGACATTTGCCTCAATACTCATGCTGTTCCCCTTACGACTTGCCACCCAAGGCAACCAAAAGCAGATTTTCCAAATAGACGGAGAGTGTATAACGCTTTCTGCTCAGCGCATCCTGATTGGCAACTCCTGGTAAGTCCCCGCTTATCGGACAGATACTGGCCTAGTCACTTTCTTCCGAAGAATCCTAACGAAGAAGCGAATGGTTATTGCCGCGAACAGCAAGCCGATCGTGAAAATAATCCGAAGCTTCCACCACTGCTCCCGGCAGCCAGACGCAGAGGCAAAGATATCAACCACGTAGGCGGCGCAGTAAGCGAAGTTGGCCAGCATCGCCAACAAAAACAGCAGAAGTACCAAAATCCAGCGAGACGGTGGATTTTGAAGCCGGGTAATTCAACCCGAAGCAAGCCAGCACAACTACTGTAGAACAATGTTGTATATGAACCCGCGCGGCTCCCAGTATCGAATGGCACTCGTCACCGCTTCTCGCAGGGCTGCGCTTCCATAACGTGCAGCTTATCGTATCAACTGCTCGATGCAGGATTGCAGGTCGTGAGGACCCAGAAGTCGAACTCCCGATTAGTCGGCTCCGGCAAGTTCTAGCAAATTTGATTTCCCGATTGCAAAGCAGGTGCTCTCGCACGTGAAGACCCGGGTGTTAGGATGTGATTCATTGTGTTCGCCCGGTGGTCACTGCCGTGGTTGTTCGCTCAAAACGGACGGTGAGATGTTGGCATTCGGCAATCTAGCGTGGCACATCATCCTTATAGTTGCGCAACCCGGGCGGAAGCGCGACCCCGACGCGCCGGCGGAAGAAGCGCCCGTTTTTCGAAAGATTGTCAAGGATCACCTCAGCCGCATCTTCGTATGAGATAGTCAACTCGGGCACTTTTTGCTTGAAGGCAAACACCAAGGCCAGTCTAGGCAGAACGTAAGTGTAGGCAGGTCGTGCCATGGGCCATTCGTCGACAGACAAACGTAAATCCCTCGTTGGCTTGCCATTCTCAGACGCGATCATCGGGCCGGGGCACAACATTGACCAGTCCAATGAGCTTTTCCGAAGTGCGTTGAGGTTGGTACGGTGTGCCTCGTAAACCTTCGGGACCTTAGGTAAGTCGACGTGCCATCAGGTGCGTGCCGGGCACGTCAAGAACCGCCGCGCCGCCGAATTGCCAGAGTCGACCGCCTTCACCGAGACTTGCAATTGCCGAATCGACCACAGTCTGTACAAGCTGAGTGAAGGTGGAACCCTCCGTCAGATTGCCGGCTGCATTGATAGCGACATCGTGTCCGACCATCACCCTAGCGATGTCTGCTGACTTGCCTGTGTCACCGATAAACACGTGTAAGTTTGGCGGAATCGGTCTGTCAACAACACTTAGGAGTTTGGTCTCGTCTCGTACAAATGCAGTCACTTCGTGAGCCCGCTGAAGCGCCAGCCTCAGAATGCGCCGGCCGCTATTGCCGGTTGCGCCAAGAAGAAAGATTTTCACAACCGCACCTCGGGCTTGACCACACAGGCTATCATGCAGTCTCAACTTCCCCAAGGAGCGCCAGGTGAATGAATTCGACGCTGCGCACCTAGAATATTATTGGTTAGGCAATCAATCACCGAAAAAAACAAAAGTCTGGCAGGTAAGCAACGATAACGAGTGCTTACAATACATGACGCCTAAAGCCGACTCCAATGGTGGGCTGATCGACTTTGAACTACTGTTCAAACAGGTAGGTGGCATCGCCGTTTTGCTCTACGCGCTTGGGTTACTCTGGCCGGAAATCAGGTTTAGCGCGCCTGGCGTGGATGGACCAAATCCTGTGCTGTAGGAATTGTCACTCATTGCGAAATACTGTGCGAGGTACCACAGCGTCGTGACCGTATTGCCGTCGAAATAGCCCAGGTTCAAGCCCGTCGTGCTTGTGATACCTCCTCCCGACGGTGGTGGTCCCGCCCTCCCGACGAACAACGGAAACAGATCCATAACTCCGCTGTTAAAGGCCTGCTGTTCGGCTGTGTATCCATGACTTTGATCGCGCGTGACCGCTTGCGATCGATCCAGCCGGAACGGGTTGGTCGCACCCGAACCGTTCGCTGGATTCAAGTTGGGATTGTTGTTCAACAGCGTGAAAGTGTAGCCGTTCACCGTTGGTGTGCTGCGCCGCGCGTGAAACGCAGGTTGTCCTGCGGGGTTGGTGGCATTGGGATATGTTCCAAAGTAGTGATCGAAGGAAACGTTCTCCTGGGAGAGGACCACGAGGTGTTTGATAGGAGTGGCGGTTGGAGCATTGTCAGGGTCGATGCGAGGAAACTCCGGTTTTGATGTTTTCAAAGCTCGTTTGCTGTCAAAGCCTTTAGCTGGGTAACATCTTTAATTGCTTCACATTGTGGCCTTCGCTTGCATTTGGCACGGTGCGAAACGTGCAATTGAAAAGTCGCGGCCTTATCATTACAATACCCTAGCAATCCCTGAATAGGCGGTGGTTGAAAAGAATTTTGAGGAGCTTATTAGCTTATGGATGGTAGTCCTGCTCCTAGGCCAGACAAAACCTTCAATATTGACCAGAGCGTTTCGCCCGGCGGCACACTTACCTTGCTCTGTCGCGGGCGCATCACGCTTGAGACCGCTGGGCAGTTCAGATCAGAAGTCAAGGACCTGGTGTCTCAGCACAAACTTTTGCTGATCGATCTGAGCGCAGTCCATTTCGTTGACAGCGCCGGACTCGGTAGCATCTTTGCGACCTACATTTCCGCCAAAAAGCAAGGTTGTGACCTCATGCTGATCAACGTGCACCCTCACGTTAAGGACCTTCTAAACACCTGCCATCTCGACTCCATCTTCAAGCAAGAAAAGTAGCGGCAGGCCCCCAAAAGTTACCGGTCACACGTCAACGGAGCGGAGCATCCGCGGCACCGGAAATGCTCGCACGGCGAACGAGGTGACTGCCGCGAGTCCTTCTTAAAACTTTGCGGATCATAAGTGTGTCCAGTCAAGGCCACTTCTTGACTTCCAGGACGGCGCGCATCCCCCAATGGTGAACCTACCTCCGCCATTATCCAACAACAGAAGAAATGGTTTGAGAAAGCTGTCCCGTCTACGTCCCGAAGACTAGTGCGCCGTCGCACGCAAGCGCGTCAGGTCCATCAGTTTCTGGTGCGTCCCGGTCGCCATAGGATCCTCCGGTTTGCCATCGGGCCGTAATCGGGAATACGTGCCGTCCGAGCTGAGCATCCAGGCCTGCCGCTGATCGCGAAGACAGATATCCAAAATCTCCCAGAGTCTCGCCTTTCGATTTGGGGCCAGCACGGGCGTGATGACCTCGACGCGTTTGGAAAGATTTCTGTACATCCAATCCGCTGAACCGATCAGGAATTCGCCAGCTACGGGATCCTCATGACCGTTTGCAAAATGAAAAATTCGCGAATGCTCCAGAAAGCGTCCGATGATCGATCGAACCTTCACCGTCTCCGTTCGGCCAGCAACGCCCGGGCGCAAGCAGCAGAAGCCTCGAATGATGAGGTCGATCGGTACGCCAGCCTCGGAAGCATCGCACAATGCTTGAATGATCTCCGGATCCTCCAGCTGGTTCATCTTCGCGACGATACGTGCTGGGCGGCCCAGTCGAAGGTTTTCTGCTTCTCGCGCCATCCGTTCCAGTAAACGCGGGCGCATCGTCTTGGGTGCGACGAGAAGCGTCGCGCATTGGGGTTCCTGAGCACGCCCAGTCAGATAATGAAAGAGGTTCACGGCGTCTTGTGTGATTAACGGGTCGCAAGTGAACAAGCCAACGTCAGTGTAAAGGCGCGCCGTTTTCACGTGATAGTTGCCGGTCCCAACGTGCACATAAGACCGCAAGCGGGACCCTTCTTTACGAACCACCAAGGCCACCTTGGCATGCGTCTTGAGCCCGGCAACTCCAAACGTAACGTGCGCGCCTACACGTTCCAACTCTGCCGCCCAGTGCAGATTGCGCTCTTCATCAAAGCGGGCCTTGATTTCCATGACACACGCGACCTGCTTGCCACTTTCTGCCGCGCGTATCAGCGACTTCACAAACGGCGTGTCGTCTCCGATGCGGTACGCCGTCATCTTGACAGAGAGCGTCTGTGGATCGTCAGCTGCGGCACTAATAAAGTGTTCGACGCTTCCGTCAAAGCTGTCGTACGGATGGTGGACCAGGATATCGCCGGCTTGAATCGCCGCGAAGATGCTGCCGCCCCGAGGCTCAGGAATTGCCGCGTGCTGGAGCGGGGTCCATGTCCGGTCACGAAGCTCCGGAATTGGCAAAGCCGCTATTTCAAAGAGCGTCGTATAGTCGACCTCTTCCTCCATGTCGAAAACGTTCAGCCCTGGCAGTTCAAAGCGCTGCCGTAATGTGTCTTTGATGCCTGCATCAGCTCCCGGTCCGAACTCCAGCCGAACGATCGGTTCATAGCGCCGCTGCCGAATCTGCTCCCGAACCAGATCGCGAAGTTCTGAAACGGACTCCTCGTTTAGTTCTACTTCTGCGTCGCGCGTGATCCGCAACACGGTCATTCCGCTGATCTTCATTCCGTAGTACAGCTTGTGGACATTACCGCGAATGATTTCGGATAGTGGAACAAAAAGCCTCTGATCCCGGTCCAAATCCGTGCTTAGGGGAACCCAATTCTTCAGAACCCCGGGGACCTTCACACGTGCGTACATGAATCCGCTTTGTTCGGGATCCTGGAGCCGAAACGTAAGTGATGTGGAGAGGTTTGAAAGGAATGGAAACGGATGCTCCGGGTCGATCACCAGCGGGGTTAGCGCCGCGGAGACGTTGGAGTCGAAATACTCGCTGGCCTCTCTCTGTTGCTGGAGAGTCAGGTCATCCCAACGACGCAACAGTACTCCGTGCTTGGCCAAGCCCGGAATCACGACATTCCTATAGCATTCCGCTTGCGCTCGCAACATGGGCTCCAGTTTCTCGCGCACCTGTCGCAACACATTTTCCGCGGGACCCTCCCGGAGTGCCGACACGCGCTTCATAAAGAACTCGTCCAAATTTGAACTGAAGATCGCCAGGAACTTGACTCGTTCCAGCAAAGGCACGCGTTCGTCGAGAGCTTCCGCAAGCACGCGCTCGTTGAAGTCTAACCAGCTGAGGTCGCGATCGATCCACACCTCAGACAGTCCGGCCGGCAGCTCTGTGTTCAGCGCCCCACGGTCCCCAATCGAAGCAAGAGCGGTTGCGGCCATAAGGACCTCCTCGGAGACTGCTGGACGTATGGCGCGATCGCAGAGCAACGAACCCGACCCGTTCGCACACACATAGCTGTCGAATTCTGGAGGCGAGAAGGTCCATTGGAAAGTGAATTTTTCGTTAAATGGAATTCAGAATTCGAGGCAGATTTCGGAGATGAAAGCGCTTCTTTGTAAACGCTGGAGGCACACTGAACCCGAGCGTCATTTTACTATTGTCGCCGGCTTATGGTGTTCCGTGCTTTCGACGCTTCGGCTGCCTGTTCGTCTCGAAAATCACAACCGACTGCACCGGCGATAGAATACTCAATAAACCATAACTCTTGTCCGCTCAGACATTTGGCGATTTGTCGGGAGGCCCAGACTCGGGAGGAGCCCCTAACGGCGGTGAATAACATGGCAAAACCGGGGTTTTCACACTCTGGTTGAAGCCCGCTGCAGAATTCTCCTATACGTCGTAGCGAATGGACTACTGGAGCGGGGCTCGGGTGGTGACTACGAGAAACCCGGTTTCGAGGTTTTCATATGACGCCCATCGCCAACCTCGGCGCCGTCAAATTGGTCATCCAAGGCAAGAAGAAGCAAACCACAAGTGAAACGCAGGTCGTCCATCATCTCATCTCCACGATCAAAAGAATTGCGGATGCGCAACGCGCGAATGCAGATACTCCTGTTAAGGCACGGGACAGGGCGCTGCTTTCCAGATTTCTGAGGCATATTGCGAGATTGTGCGGTCGCTAGAAAACTGACCGGAATTTGCGACATTCAAAATGACCTTGCTGGCCCAGGCGTGACGATCACGCCACAGGTCGCAAACGCGCGCATCAGCGTCCAAGTACGAATTAAGGTCAGCGAGGTGCAGTAAGAGTCACCGTGCGTAAGTAACGTATCGCGCAGTGGCGCGAAAACACCGGGCTCAGTGCGGCTGAAATGGTCGGAGACAATCAGGTCAAGAGCGGCGCGAGTCTCCGCGTCGTGTTCATAGTGCCAATGAGGATTGTACCAGCCTCGGCTTTCGGCGACCTGTTGGGCCGTCAGCCCAAAGAGAAAGACATTGTCTTCGCCCGCAGCCTCGGCCATCTCGATCGTCGCCCCGTCGCGTGTACCGATGGTAAGCGCGCCATTCATCATGAACTTCATATTGCTCGTGCCGCTCGCTTCATAACCCGCGGTAGAAATCTGGTTGGAGACATCACTTGCCGGGATCAGATGCTCCGCGAGCGTCACGCGATAATCGGGAAGAAACAGAACACGCAGGCGGCCTTTGACTGCTGGGTCGGCGTCGATGGCTCCCGCAAGATTGTTAATGAATTTGATAATAAGCTTCGCAAAATGGTAAGCGGGCGCAGCCTTGCCGGCGAAGAAGAACGTGCGCGAAGGCATGTCCAAGCGGATTTTCGCGCAGGCGGTTATACAACACGATAATGCGCAGAGCGTTGAGCAGTTGACGCTTGTACTCGTGGATTCGCTTTACCTGGGAATCGAACATCGTTTGCGGATCGACCGTCAGGCCCGACGTGGCTTGCAACCAGGCTGCGAATTGTGTTTTGCATTCCTGTTGCGCCTTTAGAACAGCGGCGCGAAAGCTCGCGTCTTCTGCAAGCGGCTTCAGCCGCGAGAGCTGACTGAGGTCGGTAATCCACGGATCACCGATGGCGTCGGTAATCGCGCACGCGAGTGGCGGGTTGCAAAGGCGCAGCCACCGGCGCGGGGTTACTCCATTGGTCTTATTGTTGAAACGCTCGGGGAAGATCGCCGCAAGATCCTTGACGGTTGTAGTGCGAAGAAGCTGTGAATGGATTGCGGCAACACCATTGGTGCTGTGCGAGCCGACAATCGCGAGATTCGCCATGCGCACCTTGCGGACTGCGCCTTCTTCAATGAGGCTCACGCGGGAAACAAGGTTCTCGTCGCCAGGGTATTTCTTGCGAACGTCGTCGAGGAATCGTCGGTTGATCTCGTAGATGATCTCCAAAAGGCGCCGGGCAACCGTCGAAAACCAATCGACCGGCCAGCTTTCGAGGGCTTCGGGAAGCAGAGTGTGATTCGTATAGGCGAGCGTCCTTTGCGTAATGTCCCAGGCCTGGTCCCAGCTCATACGCGCGTCATCTAGCAGGATCCGCATCAACTCGGGAACGGCCATCGTGGGATGCGTGTCGTTGAGTTGAATGGCGACCTTTTCCGGAAAGGCATTCCAATCCTGGTTGTCGTGACGGAACCGGCGAACCACGTCAGCGAGTGAGCAGGCCACGAGAAAGTATTCCTGCACAAAGCGCAGTGCCTGGCCCATGGTGGTCGAATCGTCTGGATACAGCACGCGAGTAATGGATTCCGCAGCCAATGTCTCCGCCAGGGCCCCGACAAAATCCCCGCTGCTGAATTCTTGAAAATTAAAATAGTCCGGCGCCGACGCAGCCCAGAGCCGAAGTGTATTGATGTTTTTGCCTCCGTAACCGACAACCGGTCGATCGTACGGCATTCCGTAGAGGTAGGAATCGCAACCCGCGATGGCGCGCAGCACCCCGTCACGTAGGACAAAAGTGCAGCTGAGTTTAATCGTTACGCGCGCATACGGGCGGGCGACCTCCCACGGGTCGGGATGGCGCAGCCAGTTGTCCGGCACCTCGTGCTGCCAACCATCTTGAATGGTCTGCTTAAACATGCCGTACTCATAACGAAGGCCATAGCCCATTCCCGGAAGCTGCAGGGTCGCCATCGAATCCAGAAAGCAGGCCGCCAGGCGGCCAAGTCCGCCATTCCCGAGGCCCGCGTCAGGTTCTTTCTGTAGCAGGGCCAGCCAATCCAAATCTTTCTGGTTTATGACGTCCCGCAGTAGAGGATCGAGCAAAAGGTTTGTCACATTGTTGGCGAGCGAGCGGCCGATGAGAAATTCCATGGAGAGGTAGTAAATGCGTTTGGAATTGGCGCGATGGTAGGTCTGTTTGTGACCACCCACCGCTGCGAAAGAATGTCCCGGACAGAACGGGCAAATGCCTCATAGTGCTCGCGCGCATTTGTAAGGTAGGGATCGACATCATTGTCAAAGAGAAGATGCCGCTCGTAGAGGCCGTGGAAAGCACCGACAAGGTGGCTAGGGACAATTCCGTATCGGGCGGCTAATTGAGATAACTCTTCGGAGCCCATTGGCTTCGAGACGACTGGCAAGCTTTCCGTGCTCATATGAGATCCTCAATTCCAGAAGTACCTCTTAAGGGGTTGTGACTTGACTGGCACATCGCAGTTACCGCAACCGCCGAGCCGTCGGCACGCGCATATCCATGAACAGTTTCATAACACGATTGCTGGCAGGCTAGCGTCGATTTTCGAATCTCCAACAGATCCCACCGCAGAAGGAGATCCGCTTCGGCCGTTCGCGTTTCGAGCCTGCAAAATTCGGGTGAAATTCTTTCAAGCGGACGCGGTTCCTTTTCTAATCTCCGCGGGATGGCAAAGGGAATGTACGAAAAACAGCGCATATCATTCAAAGACTGCTGCCTGCGCGGAAGACGACGCTTCGCGTGCGGTTTGGGTCAGCTTCGAGGGCCGATGTTGTTCAATGCAGCGAGCGCCTTTTTCTTGACCTCAGGAGGCAGAGCCACGTAGCCAAGCTCCGGCGCATAGCGTTGCCCATCCTCGAGAGACCAGCGGAACAACTCGACAACGGCTTCGGCCGTTTGCGCATTGCCGTAAGATCTCCGCAAGAGGATCCACGTGAAGGTAACAATTGGGTAGGAGTCGGCACCAACTGGATCAGGGACAAACGCCCGGAGATTTTCGGGCATCTCCGCGGTTGCCAGCGCCTTTCCGCAGCTCTGTTCTGATGGACGAACGTAGTTGCCGTCTTTGTTCTCAAGACTGGCGAAGGGAAGCCCAAGCCGCTGAACGAATTCGTAACCGGCGTAGCCGATCGAACCCACAGACTCTTGAATTAAGCCTGCGACCCCCTCGTTCCCTTTGGCGCGCATGGCATTCCCGGGCCAGTTGACCAGCGTTGCGGGGCCGAATTGCGATCTCCATTTCTCATTGATCGCGTCGAGGTTACGGGTGAATGCGAAAGTGGTTCCGCTGCCATCCTGGCGAACTACAGTTGCGATCGTGAGTTTGGGAAGTTTCCGACCAGGGTTCGATTTGGCAATCTGCGGATCATCCCAGTTCGTGATCTCCCCGAGGAAGATTCCCGCATAGGCCTTGCGTGAAAGACGAAGTTCTCCGCTGAACCCCGGCAGATGGTAGGCCAGAACGACACAGCCAGCAGTTACCGGAACCATCAGCACATTGTCGTTAGCCTCGGATATCTGGGAGTCCGTGAGGGCAGCGTCGCTGGCGCCAAAATCGACTTGTTCGTCCTCAGAAATACTTTTGCCTACGAAGCGGCGGATTCCCTCGCTGCTTCCGACGGTGTCGTAGCTGACGTAAGTGTCCGGGTGGTTGTCGTGATAAACAGAGAACCAGCGCTTGTACAGCAGGGATGGAAATGTCGCCCCAGCGCCGCGGAGGCGTGTACTCCCCGCGGGAACCGGCTTATCT
>Ga0310914_10001576_pt1 | contig 14770 bp, 19 predicted proteins | sample GREbulkMGAN108_FD_203450 | JGI IMG/M metagenome (GOLD analysis project Ga0310914, IMG submission 203450) | Lab enrichment of tropical soil microbial communities from Luquillo Experimental Forest, Puerto Rico - GRE.bulkMG.AN108 | ecosystem: Environmental > Terrestrial > Soil > Tropical forest >... | reverse complement strand
CCGAACTGCGCACCTTCGAGGTGAAAATCCCTGAGAATTTGTTCCAGACGCTTCGACTCCCTTAATCAGTATCCATGGGCTGAAAAGAGTCTCTCAGTCCTCAAGGCCACCAGCCGACCCTCGTTACTAACGGATCGGGGGCGGAGCCTCTTCTGTGGAACTTCGTTCGATCTCGCTGTATCATGCGGCGCAGTAGTCTGTGTTCTCTGCGTGACGCCTGCGTATAGGCCCAGAGGAAGTCTCTGAGGAGCCCGGGCCGCCCCGTTGGGGCGGTTATGTGACGCTGAAACTCTACTAGAGCCGAGAGCCCCAGATCAGATCTTGCCCAATTTAGAATCTCCATTACAACTTGGCTCGACAGCTAAGGCCGGTTTTTCCCTGGAGCGTTCCTGCCCGATGAGGAGCATGGCTCCGGTTCTGGCGATTGTGTAGATGGTGGCGGGCGTTGTCCTGCAAAGGAGAACGGCCCGACCCCGATGGGGAGTTTGAGTAGTTTTCGCCAACCGGGCCGGGCCGAGTTGAATTTGCCGTAGGAAGGTTAGCATGAAATCCAAACCACAGGAGAAGAACAAGAAAGCCATCGACCATCCAACCCAGCACCACTGGCACGAGATGAACCGCAAGCAACGGCGGGAGATGATGCGGAAGATCCAGAGCCCAGACCTCAGCCTAGAAGTGATACATCCTGACGCTGCTGGCATCGATATCGGCAACGAATCCCACTATGCGGCGGTACCGCCGGATCGTGAGAACCAACCAGTACGGTCCTTCGGGTGCACGGAGCTAAAAGCGATGGCCGCTTGGCTGAAGCAATGCCGGATTCGCACTGTCGCGATGCAATCGACCGGAGTCTATTGGGTCGCGGTATTCGACATTCTGGAACAAGCGGGTTTCGAGGTGTACCTGGTGAATGCGCGGGAAACCAAGAATCTGCCGGGGCGCAAAAGCGACGTGCAGGAGAGCCAATGGTTGATGAAGCTACACACCTATGGATTGTTGCGAAATTCCTTTCGGCCGTCGCAGGAGATTCGCGTGATGCGGACCTACTGGCGGCAGCGGAATGATCTCGTGCAGAGTGCTAGCCGACATATTCTGCGGATACAGAAGGCGCTGACACAGATGAATGTGCAGTTGGCAAACGTGTTGAGCGACATCAGCGGAGTCACCGGGCAGGCCATTATCAAGGCCATTCTCAAAGGCGAACGTGATCCGCATAAGCTGGCTGCGTTCCGAGATTGCCGGGTGAAAGCGAGCGAGGGACAGATCGCGCGGTATCTAGAGGGCAACTGGCAACCAGATTTGCTGTTCCTGCTGAAGCAAGAGCAGGATGGCTATGAGTTCTGCCAGAAGCAGATGGCCGAGTGCGATCGGCAGCTCGCGCAGTATCTTCGGGAGAGAGAGGATCGCAGCCAGGGTACACCTCTACCGGAAGAGAAGCGCAAGGGACGGCTCAAGAAAAAGAGAGCAAATAAACCACGGTTCGACTTACGCGAAGGGTTGTTTCGCATGATCGGTACGGACCTAACTCGAATCGACAGTATCGATGTCATGACCGCAACGACAGTCATCAGCGAAGCCGGATACGATATGAGCAAATGGAAGACCGAGAATCACTTTGTTTCCTGGCTGCGCCTGTGTCCGGACAATCGCATCAGCGGGAACAAGATCATTGGGAAAGGCCGGCTGCCCACCAATAATCCCATCAGTATCGCTTTGAAGATGGCGGCCAGCACCTTACGAAAAAGCAAAACCTATCTGGGGGCACAGTTTCGTCGATTGAGAACCAGGTTAGGAGCTCCCATCGCGATCAAGGCCATGGCGGCCAAGCTCGCCCGTTTGGTCTACCGCTTGCTGCGCTACGGCATGAAATACGTGGACCAAGGAGCGGCCTTCTACGAGGCTCAACACAGACAGTCACAGATCAAGCAGCTCAAGTGGAAAGCTGCCAAGCTCGGATTCCAGATCGTCCAAGCTCCGGCTGCCTAAAGAGCGAGAGTTTCTAGGGATAAGGAACAGGACCGTGTGGAAAACGCCGGGACGGTCATGAAGGAAATCCTGAACGCCCCGGATGGCATTCCGCAGAGTGTTTTGGACAAAGCGGATTGCGTTGTGATTCTTCCGTCTGTGGTGAAATTTGCTATCGGTATTGGAGGGAGTTATGGCCGCGGGGTGATGACGTGCCGCGGAGGAAGCACATTTCACGGCAAGTGGGGAGCGCCGACGATGATGGCGCTGGAAGGTGGCAGCGTTGGATTGCAGTTGGGCGGCAACGCGACGGATTTTATTCTGCTGATCATGAGCCCACGGTCGGCAAAGAGCATATTGAGCAGCAAAGTGAAGCTGGGGGCAGACGCTTCGGCAGCGGCGGGCCCGGTAGGACGCGCGGCGTCGGCGGAAACCGATGTGACGTTGCGCGCAGAGATTCTCTCCTACTCACGGTCGCGCGGATTGTTTGCCGGAGTTTCGCTGGAGGGTTCCACGCTTCGTCCGGACAATGGCGCGAACAAGAATCTCTACGGCAAGGAAGTCACAGCTTCGGACATTGTGTTCAAGAATGCGGTGCCCGTGCCGGATAGTGCGAAGACGTTGCTGGCGACGCTGCAGAAGGCTTCGCCAGTGAACAAAAGCAAGGGGAACTAAGCGGACGCAGCAAGTCCCAAAGCAAGAAAGGCCCAGTGAAGCACCTGCAGGACATTTCGCCCTAAGGCGTTGGCGGTACTAGATGCCACATGTCCGGTAACCGGACATTACTGGCCAATCTCTGCCCATTTTCATGGTGTGGTGAGGTTACGGGCTTCGCGAAGGATTTTGCTGAGGCGGTTGGAAAGTCGATCGAGGCAACGACGGGAGGGTCCGTTTGGCAGGGAGCGACCAAACAGCTCGAGCATGTGTTGAGCTGTGTGCAGAGAATCGAGCACCGCGTGGAGTCCGGAGCGCTGTGGTGCGGACGGCACAGGCGGTTGCGGAACGCGATGGCGGGGTTTGGAGCGGGCAAGCTCGAATTCCCGCTGGAGATCGGTCAGGACCACATCGAGATATTGCATGGTCATCTCGGGAGAGGTGTGCCCGAGTAACTTCATCAGAGCGGGAAAGCTAACCTCGGCGCGAAGCATTTCTGTGGCATAGGTGTGTCGAAGCTGATGGGGAACGAGGCGGGTGGACAGACCGAGCCCATGACAGACCTGATGTAAGTAATCACGAAGGTGGCGAAGCAGTGTGTCTTTGGCGCCGGGGCGAGCCAGGAGCCGTCCATCAGCGGGTAGTGGATCGAGCGAACGAAAGAAACGGAGGCGCTGGACCAGTTCACGCACAAAGGCATCTACGGGGACCATCCGTTCAGTTTTGAGTTTGCCGAGTGGCACATGAATGGCCCACTGATGCGGGCTGGTAGAGCGAAGGCAATCGACAGACAGATCAGCGCATTCTCCGATGCGCATGCCGGTGTGGCGAATCAACAAAAAGGCATTGCCGCCGAGATCGTTGCGGCGGAGGAATTCCTGCTGCAGGAGTTGATCCTGCTCGGCGGTGAGTGGCCGTGGAAGCTTTTGCGGGGCACGCGGAATGTCCTCGCGGCGGAGGAGATGAGTGAGTTCAGGAAGCTGTTCGGTCCAGGCCAGTTCGTTCAAGAGGGAGCGCAGCGAGATGAGACGGATGATAAAGGATGGCGTCCCGAGTGGCGGCATTTGGGAGTGCAGGCGGGACATCCAACTGAGGATGTGGGGTTCACGGTGCAGTTGGTTCAGGCGCTGCACCTCGGGATGAGCAGCGCCAAGATAGCTCAGGAAGTTGCGGACGGTTCCGCGGTACTGTCGAATGGACTCGTGGCTAAGGGCCACGCAGAAGGAATCGACCGCGCGGTCGAACAGAGGAGCCAGGGGATGCTGAAGTGGAGGAAGTCGCATGCGGCTCATGAGGTGGTCACCGGGAGGGGACGAATGTGCTGTGCCACTGCGCGGGCGTACTGCTGGTAGACATCTTGCGGGGTGACAGTCACATAAATCAGCGTTGTTTGGATATTGGAGTGCCCCATCAACTGCATGAGCGCTGGCAGGCTCATGCCGGCGCGGATCATGTCAGAGGCGAAGGTATGCCGGAAGCGGTGTGGGTTGGCGAGATGGATATCGGTGGCCTGACGATGGTGGCGAAATAGAGAACGTAATCCCGCCGCGGTCATACGTGCTCCACGTGCACGCCCTTTGAGCGAGACGAATAGTGCGGCGGAGCAGGGATTCGGCCGCTCCAGACGCAGGTAGTGTTCGAGCAGTTGCACTGTTTCTGGCGCGAGCGGTAGGAAGCGAAATTTGTTGCCTTTGCCACGAACGCGAAGCTGAGCTTCGGCAAGCAAGGCATCCTCCTGGTTCAATGCCAACAATTCAGCGGACCGCAGCCCTTGCAGGAGCAGCAAGCCCACGATGGCCAAGTCGCGTGCGGTGCGGAAACTGGACCAGAAGCGCGCCACTTCCTCCACGGAGAGTGGCACGATGTTGCGTTTCGGGACTTTCACGCGTAGTCGGCTCACAGCCATCCGCGGACGTCCCAGACCCATAGACCTGCGCCGCAAAAAAGCTTGATGAAAACCGCGGGCGATCTGGCAGGGAGCCTCGGGGAACTCGTTGTGAATGGCCCGATCGGCGACGGCGACACGGTCATTGATGAGGGAAGGGGAAGGCCGGCGTGGTTGACTGGACTGGAAGCGCACATACTCCAGCAGCGTGGACTCGCTAAGGTTATCTTCCCGAATGTCGTCGGTGTGATCCAGCGCACGAAGTGCAGCAGGTTGTAGGCGTAGGTGCGCAGGGTAGTGTTCGCCAGACGACGAACATATTCGCGATCTAGGTACCGATTGATCCAGGCGAGCTCGCGCTCAGTGGTGTGCTCGACGACACGAAATGGACTCTGTGTGTTGTGGGAGGTCTGCCGATGGATCAGGCGGAACTTCATGGCTGGGTAGCTTCGAGGAGAGCTTGGAACTGTGCGGCATCGCCGCCCTGGACGAAGAAGGAGTTCGGATCGTGGCCTTCGGGCAGGAGCACGCGGCGCGCAGCGATGCCTTCCGTGCGGAGACGCCGGACCAGTCGCTGTGAGGCTTGCTGGCCGCTGCCGTTGGCATCGACATCGAAGGTGAGATAGACCGTGCGCGGGCGATCACACAACTGTTGAAACTGGAAAGTGTTGAGATGCGTGCCGAACGAACAGGTGACGTGGTGAAAACGGGCTTGCCACAACGCGGCATAGTCGAACAGCCCTTCAACGAGAATCACCTTGGGACCTTGCTGCACTTGCTCCCAGGCATACAAGCCACCCTTGCAGCCGGGAAGGAAGCGATGAGCGGCGGCCGCAGTGATGCTGCGGCCATAGAGGTTGACGACGCGTCCACTCTGAAGGCAGGGGAAGATGATGCGCTGGTAGAAGGTGTCGCAGCCATGGGAATTCAGTAGGCCGAGGCGCTGCAGGAGATCGCAAGAATGGCCTTGAGCGGTGAGATGCCGGCGCAAGCTTCCGCCAGGAGCATAGCCGATGCGCAGTTCTTGAATCGTGCCAGCATCATGCAGTCCGCGTTTTTCGAGATAATGCAGTGCCTCGGGGTAGCGATGGAGTTGCTGTTGATAGAAGGCGGCCGCTTGCTTGAGCACCGCCGCAGGATCGGCTGAAGCGGCCTCGCTCTGTTGGAGGTAAGCGAGACTCTGGCGGAAAGACAGCTGACGAGACAACTGGATAAAACGCAGCAGATCGCCGCCCTGGCCGCAACCGTGGCAATAGAAGAGATTTTTGCGAGCGTTGACATAGAACGAGGGACGGGTCTCAGGGTGTAGAGGACAGAGGCCAACGAACTCGGAGCCGTGACCGGCAGGTCGCGCGACCCAGTTCTGCTGCCGCAAATAATCGAGCAGCGGCAGGCGCTTTTTGAGTTTCTCGAGGTCCTCGTCCATGGCGCTGTTGCCTCTGGATGTGAACGTAGGCGAAGGTTGGCCAGCATTCCCAGGCAAGGATGGTGGGTGGAGAAATTTTCTCAGAGCCTTAAGGGCCAGAGAACCTGCAGAACCGGAGTCAGCCAAGACAAAGACTCAGCTTCCTGATCCGCCGGAACACCGGGCGTCAGCCAGTGAGTGACGCGGAGGAGCGTTTGGCGGAGAAAGGAAAGAGCCGGTTGGGAGCAGTCCAGTCCGTGGGCCCAGCGGCGGAGCGTGGAAGAATCGGGCACGCAGTTGGGATCTTTGAGCGTAGGCGTGGCCTCCTCCCAGGAACAATGTTCCACCAGGCGCCGCCGCAATGCCTGACAGCGCGTCAGCAAACTGTAATGGGTGTAAGGGAGCGAAAACAGCGGGAGGAAGGTGAAGGTCTTCCTGCAACCACGGCAGCGACCGCGCCGAATCCCGATCCAGTCGTGGTGTGCATCGTGCGCCTGCTTGAGGCGACGTCCGTGGCCGATGATCAAGTCGCTTCCACAAATCGGGCATCGCCGCAAGATGACTTCGGCGCAGTTCGCCGCCCAATCGGTTTCCAGCTTGTCTGGCGAGACGGAAAGTGGGATAAACAGAATCGTACTGCATCGGGGCTCTGCCCCTCCGGCGTCGACCTGCCAAGATCAGAGCCGGAAGCAGAGCTCCTCCCTCCTGAAGAAAAAATCCAACTGGAAGAGAATACAACTTCCCGCCTCTGTTTTATTTAGGGGCTCTCAATCACAAGATTGGCCGGTAATAAAGGACTAATCAGGAGTTGACGGGCTCGGTCAGTCTTTATTCTCAATCCGGATCAGTTTCATTGGCACATCAGCGAGGTTCTCCACCGAATGCGGAGCCTGCGGCGGAGTCCAGTCCACGAAAGGAAACTTCGGCTTCACTTTAAGTTGGCGAGAATCGAACAGAATTTTTCCGTTCGCGTCTCGGTCGATTATATCGCCCCCTTGCTGAACATACAGCGTACTGGGCCAACAGTGCGCATGGATTGGCTCTTTGCTGTCGGGTGCGATTGCTACTTCTAGCACTCGAACGTGATCATTCTCAAAGATAACCTTGTGATTTTGAGGCGCTGCTTTCACAGCATCCGAGTCAGCCCAAGGACATGCCTCCTTGGAGCGATCGTCTTTTTTCTCAATCTGGATCATTTTGATTGGCAAATCATCTGGGTTCTCATCCGAATGCGGTCCCTCCGAGGCCGCCCACAGCACAAAGGGCGCCTTTTGCTTCTCATTCCCCTTAAGCTGGCGAGAGTCGAAGAGGACTTTGCCGTCAGCATCACGGACGATTAGATCGCCAATTTGTTGGACGTAGATCGTACTGGGCCGACAATGCGTGTGGACTGGCTCTTTGCTGTGTGGTGGGATTGTTACTTCTAGCACGCGGACGTGCTCATTTTCAAAAATGACCTTGTGAGTTTCCGGCGCTGCTTTCACGCCATCCAAGTTAACCGGCCAAGAGCATGCCTTCTCCCCAGATTGATCGCCCTTACCTGAAACAGGTGCCGTCGATTGGCCCAACGCGCTGCAGGCAAGCAATGCCGAAAACAGCAGCGAACTCGCTACCTTCATGGCTGGCTTCGACCTCCGTGCAGGATATCGTCCGGCGACAACTGGCTGCTACCATCCTCCTGAACTTTGGAAGTGTCAATATCCTTTAAGGCAAATTCTGGCCTTAAATGCTGACGGTAACGCGGCGGATGTTCTCTGCGTATCGGTAGAGGAAGAAACTGCCCGGTAAACGCTAGAGATTTATCGGAGGCGCGCAGCGCTGCCAGGTGCTGCCCTACGGAATTCGCCGACAACTTGCGCTTCTGAAACAGTTCCGCCTGATATTCGCGGATGTGTCGAGGGCCTAAGCGATCTGGCGAACAGTTGAAATGTCGAGCAAAATCTTCTACTGCACGAAGGTAGTGGCGTATGGTATTTTGTGCATAATTACGAAGCTGGAGTTCTTCCAGCATCATTTTTCGAAGATGGGTCACAGGGACACCTCCTGTGACCCACACTTACATCCAACCAACGCTCCACTACCTCACGCGAAGCGTCCGCCGCCGGGCGGCTACGTCCTAACGGCGTTATCGCCGACATACGTACTAGCTAATCGACGGGTGCCACAGGGATGCCACTCAGCCCTGGGGGCGCTGGGTCATGGTGGCGATCCCAAGTCCTGAAGGAGGTAGCATTGACACTTCAGTGCGAGTTGCCTACATTAGCACTCGCTCGCGAGGAGTGCTAATCAAGGCTCTTCGAGTAATCTGAGTACGCTTCGGAGGAAATACCAAAAATGACTCTCAACATCACTCCGCTACACGACCGCGTGTTGGTGCGTCGGCTGGAAGAAAAGGAATCCGTGAGGGGCGGAATCATCATTCCCGACACGGCCAAAGAGAAGCCGCAAGAGGGTGAAGTGATCGCCGTAGGCAGCGGACGCCGGGAGAAAGGCAAATTGATTCCGCTCGACGTGAAGCCTGGAGACCGGGTCTTGTTCAGCAAATATGGCGGCAACGACATCAAGATCGACGACGAGGAGTACATGATCCTGAAGGAAGACGAGATCTTGGCAAAGATCAGCGGCAAGGCCAAGGCGGCCAGCGGCAGAAAGTAACTACCGCAAGCTGCGTAAGAGTAACGAGAACAATCACTTTGAAAAATTCGAGGAGACCAGAGAGAGATGGCAAAACAAATCATTATTGGAGAGAATTCGCGTCAGGCGATCCTGCACGGCGTCAATATACTCGCGGACGCCGTGAAGATTACGCTCGGTCCGAAGGGACGTAATTGCGTTATCGATAAGAAGTTTGGAGCGCCGGTCATCACCAAGGATGGCGTAACGGTGGCAAAAGAGATCGAGCTGCGGGACCCGCTCGAAAACATGGGTGCGCAGATGGTGCGTGAAGTCGCATCGAAGACGTCCGATGTGGCCGGCGACGGCACCACGACGGCGACCGTGCTTGCACAGGCGATCTTTCGCGAAGGCGTGAAGACGGTGGCGGCCGGCGCAAGTCCGACGGCACTCAAACGCGGTATCGAGCGGGCGGTGGAAGTGGCTGTTGAGGAAGTGAAGAAGTTCCACAAGGACGTGAAGGGCGACATGATCGCGCAGGTTGGCACGATCAGCGCTAACAACGACAAACAGATCGGATCGATCATCGCGGAAGCGATGAAGAAGGTGGGCAAGGACGGCGTCATCACCGTTGAGGAATCGAAAACGATGGAAACAACGCTCGAAGTGGTTGAAGGAATGCAGTTCGACCGTGGATATCTTTCGCCCTACTTTGTCACAGACCCCGATCGTATGGAGTGCGTCCTCGAAGATGTTCGCATCCTGATCCACGAAAAGAAAATCAGCTCGATGAAGGACCTGCTTCCGCTGCTCGAGCAGATCGCCAAGATGGGCAAGCCGCGTTTGATCATCGCTGAAGATGTCGAAGGCGAAGCGCTCGCGACTCTTGTGGTGAACAAGCTTCGTGGAACTTTCCAATGCAGTGCAGTGAAGGCTCCCGGCTTCGGGGATCGCCGCAAAGCGATGCTTGAGGATATCGCCACGTTGACAGGCGGCAAGGCCATCACGGAAGAGCTCGGGATCAAGCTCGAGAACGTGAAGGTGGAGGATCTGGGCCGGGCCAAGAAGGTGACCATCGATAAGGACAATACAACGATCGTCGAGGGCGCCGGGAAATCGAGCGAGATCGAAGGCCGCGTTAAGCAACTCCGTACGCAGGTTGAGAACACCACCTCGGACTACGACCGCGAGAAGCTCCAGGAACGGCTAGCAAAGCTGGTAGGGGGTGTCGCGGTGATCAAAGTCGGAGCCGCAACCGAGACTGAGCTGAAGGAAAAGAAGGCTCGCGTGGAAGACGCCATGCACGCAACGCGCGCGGCGGTCGAGGAAGGCATCGTTCCCGGCGGCGGAGTGGCACTAGTCCGCTGCATCGGAGCGCTCGAAAAGCTTAAGCTCCACGATGATGAAGCCATCGGCGTCAACATCGTGAAACGCGCTTTGGAAGAGCCCATGCGGCAGATCGCACTCAACGCTGGAGCGGAAGGCGCTGTGATTGTCGGCCGCGTCCGCGAATCGAAGGACGACGATTTCGGCTTCGATGCTGAGAGCGGGGAGTTCGGTGACATGATTAAGGCTGGAGTCATTGACCCAGCCAAGGTGACCCGCCTAGCTCTGCAGAACGCAGCTTCAATCGCCAGCCTGATGCTCACCACAGAGGCCTTGGTGGCGGAGATCAAGGAAGACGAAACGAAGACAGCGGGCGGCGGTGGCGGGATGGGCGGCATGTACTAAAGCCAGCCCGTGAGGTCATCCGACACCGTGATTCCAGCCTTACTCGTAAAGTCCTTCTAAGTCGACCTTCAAATACTGATAAGGGTCGCCGCGTTTCTGTTGCGGGAGCAGTTCACGGTGGTACTTTTCCAGCCATGCATAGAAAAGCAAGACCCCGGTTTCGGTGCGTTCCTCGGCGTACCGCACCTCAAATAGCTGACGCACACGATCTCGACGCACTGCCTCGGAGTTGTCCTTGAATCTTCGGAACTGCATGGGCGGAGTGAATTCCTTTGGGGATTCTACGCCCGCTCGCGTCGGCTTGCAGTAGTACCGAGGTACTGGCACCCATTTCGGCGAACGAACAAAACATGTTTCGCATCGTGCATATCTCCCTTGAGTCGAATCCTCAGTCTTTGGGCGCCTGAGTTTGCACGCGTACATAATACATTTGTCGATTGGTTGAACTGACCGTCACTGATTCCACCCTCATCCTCTCTGACCCGATGGTAATTTCTTGCCTGTACACGGGAATCGGAAGCTGGTCTTCCGGATCATCTATGGTATGTAAAACACACCCGGACATGTCGAGAAACTTAAAAATATGCGCCACCTTAACCTCCGTTTCTCGTAACCGGAGAGTTCAAGGACGGACCCAGACAAAGAGTAATAGGTATCCCGCCTTTTAGCAAAAATGCAGTAACCCCAACCGAATAGACGCGGGTTCGATTCGTGACCCGGGCTGATCGCCGGATCATTGCATCGCGGTCACGATGGATCTTAAACAGTGTAGGCGTTTATGACTCTGGCAGGCGAAGCGCAGTCACTGCGTCGTGATCGTTCGAGTGGCGTCAACGTGCTCTTCGCCATGCTCAACTGGAGTCATACCGGCTCGCCCAGCTCTTTCGCATGCCTCCTTTTGAAAAGGTCCGCTAGCTCTTCGAATGAATGGACTCCATCGACCAGTTCTTCGATTTCGTGGAACGAGGCGAGCATGCACTGGTCAATCTCAACCCACATTCTGTTCTGGTGCCGATATACACGAGCATAATGGCCCTGTTTGTTCATGCTGTTTATAGCGGCGACAACTTTCACACTCACATCTTGCTCCCGTAGAGATAAAGCCGTTGTCGGCGTACCCGCTGCACGAAAATATATTGTCCGATCCAGACGATGTAGTTAGGGCCCCTAGTAGTTTCTACGTCCCCCGCGCCCGCCAGAAAATCCTCGTCCGCCACCGGAACGATCGCCACCGCCGCGGGATTCCTGCGGACGCGCTTCGTTGACCTGGAGCTCACGGCCTTCGATATTCAAACCGTTGAATTCTCCAATCGCCTTAGCGGCGTCATCTCCCGGCCCGAGTTCGACGAATCCAAAACCGCGTGACCGCCCCGTTTCCCTGTCGGTGATAATGCGGGCAGAGACCGGCTTATAGCCTTTCTCGGCAAACAACTGCAGCAGGCTCTCATCGGTCGTGCTATACGGGAGGCCTCCTACATAGAGTTTTGTCATTTACGTTCCTCTGTTCTGGTCTGATCGACCGCCCGCTCTTAGGCAAGGGTGCTGCTATCGTATTGGAAATGCGTGAGACTCCTGCGCCGCTCTGGGAATCCATCCTCCCAATCCGTAGCACCTGCGCTTCACCTATCGCTCGCACTATAGTTGATCTGGGTTGGCGGACTACCTGGTACTTCTTGGTTTGTACTCCAGAACCAAGTAAGGGAGTTGCCGATCAAATGTCAGCTTGAAGCCTGCACTTCTCCCTCCTCTGATGGACTAGTTCAGCGTGGTAGACTCAGCGTATGGGCAATCCAGCAACAACGCCGATGGCCCGCGGGGCTTGGGTTGGGAAGTGCCCACGCTGCGGAACGTGTTGCTCCTTTAGGGGGCTTCCGGCCACCGACTATGTGGGCCAGCAGGTCGTTCGCCCTGGCAAGTTTAACTCGGTATCCGTTCCTTGTTCTTGCGGGCGTAGGTTCCAGACAGACAGCAATGCCTTGATGTTTGGCACCATAGCATCGTTGTCGATTCAGCGATTATCGCCAGACGCATTCGCCGTAGAGCAGAACTATGCGGGAATCAAAACCGACCTCGGACCGATGAGCGAGATGGAACTGTGGGCGTATTTGAACTCGCGCACCTTGATCGACATTATTCCATCCCAGGTTCTCACCTTCCTGAACGTGTCTAAGGCTCTCGACATGGACATGATTCTTTCGGTTGTGCGCCCGCCTGTCGTTGATTCACATGCCGCGCGTTCCTAACGATCGCTAATAGCAGTCGGCAGTTTGGATGCCGGAAAGTTTGCTCCGCGCTAAATGCAACCGCTTGAAGCTTCAATTAGTGGTTATAAGAACGACGGCTGGTACACATTTCCTACCGAGAGATGATGTTGTCCCCAACAAAGACTCGATCCGCTTGTTGAATCGGCGGGAAGGCGCTTTCCGAGATTCAGGTTTCGCTGGGGTTTGTGCGAAATCGGGTTGAGGATCACCGGAAACTTGTGAACTGCACCAATCAAGATTGAGAGGACATCATTGCTAAAGAGAAAGGGACAGCAAGGCAACGTATACCAGGCTCATCAGCACGGCAGGTGGAATCCACGTTCGAGGACGTACGGTCGCTTTTGGATTGAGATCCCCGATGGGGAAAGGGAGCGTAGAACGGTTTCGCTGGGTCTGTGTGCGACCCAATGGGTAGCGCGCCTACGATTGCGTGAATACATCGAGCGAGCAGGTATCAGTTACAAACGCACATTTCAACAAATCCCAATTCCCGGTACTACATTTCGGCGGCAGGCCGAATGGTGGATGGAGTCTCTCTCTACGCGTAGACGGAGGCCGCTCAAACCCGCCACCGTCTATGGATGGCAGCATTGCCTGGACCGATGGATTCTCCCGAACCTTGGCCACAAGCTGCTGTCGGAGGTCAGGAACGGTGCCTTGCGCCAATTCGTAGAGATTATGTCCGCAGCAGGTCTTGCGCCGAAAACGATCGTCAACGTGGTTACTGTAGTGAAGTTCGTTGTCGCTTCAGCGGTCGACGAGGAAGGCGACCAGATCCATCCGCGCATTTGGAACCACGAATTCATTCAACTTCCCTTGGTCATCAAGGAAAAGCAGAACCGTCCCACGATCAATGAGGCAGAAATATCCGCACTACTGAACCGCGTGAAGGAGCGCTACGCGGTTTTGGTGGCTCTGGTGGCCGGGACAGGGCTGCGAATCGGTGAGGCCCTGGCAGTTCGCACTGACGATTTTGACGCGAATTGCCAGGTCCTACACATACGGAGAAGCGTCTGGCACAGATGCGAGCAAACGCCGAAAACTCCGAACGCGATTCGACTCGTCGATATCCCGGAGGGATTGGCACGAGTTCTACGCGGATACACGGAAGGAAAGGATGGCTACCTTTTCACGACGCGAGCCGGAAGGGTTCTTGACCAGCGCAACTCACTCAAGGCGCTGCACGGGGCAGGGAATCGAGGTGGATTCCACGCCTTCCGGCGCTTTCGCTTTGCCGTACTTCGCAGGGCAGGGGTGCCGGATAACCTGATCAAACTGTGGATGGGCCATTCGCAGAACTTGATGGACCTCTACGCCGCGCAATTACGATACGACGTGGCTTATCGGCGCGAATGGTGCGAAAGCGCTGGCTTGGGATTTGAGTTGGGCGAATTGGGCTATAAATCGGAGCTGCCAATTCGCCCGTCACTCGTCGCGTAAACCCGCCATGAGGCGGGTTTTAGAAATGGTTGCGAGGGTCAGATTTGAACTGACGACCTTCGGGTTATGAGACGAGCAACTGCTAAGTCCTGATGATTCTATTGGCCTTGTAGCCTCGAGCCCCGCAAAAATACTAGAAATTGCCCTAGTTTTGGACCCTTGTTGGACCCCCGCCCCGCAACGGCCACGGGGAACCGTTGTGTTCTCGGGAGTCATGCTCACCAATCTATGGGGCATGTCTCCGGTTCATCCAGAACAGTGGGCCACACGTACGAATAGCCGACTAGACATCCAGATGTCAGCGAACGATCGTTTCCGAGTGGCTCAATTCGCCCACGACCTCACCTTTCGCTTCCCACGACGACGGCAATAATAGACCGCAACGTTTAAGTTGAAATGTGCCAGGAGATTTGAGCGAATAGCAGCATGACGCGCTTTCTGCTCCGTGCACTGGCCGACCTCGAGGGTAGCGGCGTCAACGAAGAAACGGAACGCCTCTTTGCATACCACGACGCTACAAAGCACAGCTATCACTCTGTTCGGACGAATCCCCATTTTCTCGATTGGCGCAATCAGCCCGATCCCTTCCGCACCTACGAGGGTGCTTCGCTGATCAAGCTTCCGGCCGAAACCGGTTTCCCAATGGTGGGCACGTTCGCCACAATGGCAGCGCTGGCAGAAGGAACGAGAACCGACCGGGGAAGTAAGTTCCAAGAAGTCCAGCTCGACATGGCTTGGCTCAGCCGGCTGCTCTGGCATTCTATGGCGATCAGCGCTTGGAAAAAGGTTCCTCGGACAAGCGATCGCTACAGC
>Ga0310914_10001571_pt1 | contig 14805 bp, 20 predicted proteins | sample GREbulkMGAN108_FD_203450 | JGI IMG/M metagenome (GOLD analysis project Ga0310914, IMG submission 203450) | Lab enrichment of tropical soil microbial communities from Luquillo Experimental Forest, Puerto Rico - GRE.bulkMG.AN108 | ecosystem: Environmental > Terrestrial > Soil > Tropical forest >... | reverse complement strand
CGGAGACTCTCCGCTTACAGTTGCGGGGGCAGCCGCGGCATTGTGCGCGTCAAGAGGTGCACGCACCGCGTTCCCTTTTGATCCCTTGCGGGAACCACCGTCCGTAATTTTGGGTCGGACCCGACAGCCAGTCAAGCATTGATCGTTTGGCATGTCCGCTTTTGGCACAAAGCGGACAACCCGACGCGCTCAATCAATGTCCGCTTTTGGGGGTAAGCGGACATCCCTCGAACATCACTGAATGTCTGCTTTTGACCCAAAGCGGACACGAGCAGCCTAGGATTGCTGCCGTGCAAACTGGTTTCCTGAACCCCATTTCACCAGCGGCCGATCCCTGCTGTAATTGGCATCATTGGGGGCGAATTGCGGTCTAAATTCCAAGCACTCTCGATCAAGTGGATCTAACGATAGGAGGGTTAAATGTTGCGGGAGCTGGGAGCCGAACTCATCGGCACGTTCGCGCTTGTTAGCGCTGTCTGCGGCGCGGCGTTGTTTTCGGCGCCTTCGGCCGGTCTGATCGCGGTTGCGTTTGCGGTCGGCTTATCGGTGCTGGCGATGGCCTATGCGGTAGGTCATATCTCTGGCGGCCATTTCAATCCTGCTGTCACATGTGGATTGATTGCGGCCGGACATTTCAATGCCGAAAAGGCGATCGGTTACATCATCGCTCAAGTGATCGGCGGCGTCGCGGCTGCAGGGGTGTTCTATATTATTCTTTCCGGCGCGCCACCGGCGAAGTGGAACGACTTCATCGCCATTTCCAACCTCTACGGCGGCCAAAATAACTTTTCATTGGCAGCCGTCGCCTTGACCGAAACCGTCATGACGGCGCTTTTTCTTATTGTTATTGCCAATGTGATCACCGCTGACCGCCCGGTCGGCTTCGCGCCGCTGGCGATCGGCTTGGCGCTGACCATGATTCACCTCGTCGCCATTCCGATCAGCAATGCGTCCGTCAATCCCGCGCGTTCGACAGCAACGGCAATTTTCGGTGGCGGCGTTGCGCTGTCCTGCTTATGGCTATTCTGGGTGGCGCCGATCGTTGGTGGTGTTATCGGGGGCTTAATTGCGCGCTGGCTGCAAACCGCTCCCGCTGGCGAGTAGGGAGATCAGCGACGAGCCCGGTCAACCGCTACGAATGGGTGACGCGCCCGTGCTCATGTGCCAATCTTAACTGTCGGCTCAGGCAATGCCTGCGAATAGTCCATCGCAAGGGCCAAAAACTGTCACGGCACTAAAGACTGCGGTCTTTAAGCTGCACAATCCGACTCAGCGCAAACGCGCAATGTTGGACCGTGCGCTTCTGCACAACCATCTCGCCTATACGAAGGCGCTCAAGGCTGCGATGCCACTGGGCAAGACTTTCGTCGAGACTGAATTGCAAAGCCGCGTAACCGACAAAGAACTGACGGCGCGTGAGCGCAGCACTCAAGTACGACTGCGAAAATGGGAACGCGCGGCCATTCTCAAAAAGCGGATACTTAGTGCGATTGGCGGGATGCCGATCTGTGGGGCTTCGAGGGCCGCTCGCAGCCTGCCCGGCAGCATCATCGGTCAAATCGAAAGTTATCTTGAGCTGCATAAGACGCATGCCACCGTAGGCTTACCGACCGTTCAGCTGCTGCGGCGAGACCGGGTGCCTTACGAACAGGCCCTGCATGCGCTGGTTTCATCGCGCACAGTAGAGCAAGAGGAGGCCGCATGGATTGAATTGATGCGGGTGTCAAAGGCGGGTCAACTGCGTCCGCTTTTATATTCAAGGAACAGAGCGCACGATGGGTTTTTGTTGCTTCGTAGGGAGACCGATAATCACTATTTCATCTATTTGAATCTGGTTCCAGAGACCTCGCGCTTTTGCCGTCTAACCAAGGTTGAACAACGCGCACCATTCGTCTCGTCGCATCGAAAACCTCATCAATATGAGGAAGGGTGAGGTCGTATCGTTCACAAGCCGGACTGGCCGCCTGTTTCCGATTGAATTTGGACGTGATTATCAGGACTCGGAATTTCTGCGATGGGGCTCACCTCTTTCGGCTCAGCTATTGAAGCGTGGCGACAGATATGAGGTTCAAATCTCATTCGAGTTCAAAGCCAAGCAGATTGAGCCAAAGACGATCATCGGCTTGGACAGAGGTATTTCCAATCTCGCTTCACTCGCTGTCATCGACCAAGACGGTGGCGTCATTGAACGTAAGAACATCGATGGCATGAACCTGCGTATGGTCCAGAGAGCGATCGAAAGAAAGCACCAGCGACTCCAAAGGCGAGGTAAATCGTTTACCGGCGCGGCACGACGTCATGCCGCGAATGAGGCGGTTCACGTTGCCGCTAATGCGATTGTTGAATTCGACCAAAAACCACTCGCAAGTAGTCATCGAGAATCTTTCAGGCCTCGCGTCGATGGGCGCGAAGAAGCGTCGGCGCTCGCGTTTCAACCGAATCTTGAATCGCGCGCAATACCAAAAACTACAAAAGGTCGTGGCATATAAACTCGCGGTCGCGGGGTTGCCTGGGGCTCGCGAGGTGCATCCGAGATATACCTCACAAGCGTGTCCGTTGTGCGGAAGCATCTCAGCAGAAAACAGGTTGAAAACAGTAGCGTCGGACGGCGTTCAGACCCATGAGTTTAAGTGCGTGTCGTGCGGGTTTTCCGATGACGCCGACCTTAATGCTGCACGAAACATTGCCTTAAAAAGGTTATGGCGGGACGCGTTGTCCCCTGCCTTGCGGACAGCGAGTTTTAATGAGGTGCCAGAAAATAAAAGCTTTTCATCCTTTCTCAAATTTCGCGCCGAAAGGCGCGGAGAGCGTGCCTGTGACCGCAAGGTCGGTTCGTTTGAGCGCACTGGTCTGGATGCGCAATACGGGGATGGCGAAGTCGCGCCCGGTGGGAACGCCGTTGAGCCTCGGTCTGGACCGAACACCCCCGCGAGCAAAAATTCGCCGACCATGCAGTCGGCGGTTAGTCCTTCGGACGAAAACTCGCGCCCACTAGCCAAATCTGTGAGGTTACCCGACGGATGACCGGATCCATTACTTAGGCACTGGGTGACCAGAGGTGAAGCCCTCAGTGAGAATTTCTGGGGTGACCAGAGGTGATGACGGACTCCAGGCCCGTTTGGTTTTTTTGCACTTCTAGATTTTAGAGGTGCCGACCACCGAGCCGGAAATTATAAGCTCGCGTCGGTTATCCGGTGTGACTTGTTACGCGGCGCACATGCCGCGGCAAAGACCGACACGAATGCATTACAAAATATCTGCTTGTCCGACGTAGAGAGCGGGGACGCCGAAGAGTTGCATCGCGATACTGCAAACGATCATCACCTGGACGGCCTCGACTGTTGCCCCGTGAGATAAAAGAAGAGGCTTCCGCACAATGCCGAGAACACGACCTGAAGTAAGCACCTGGCGATTGAGCGAGCGAAACTTACACAAACACAAACGGTGCAAATATAGGGGCTGCATCCGCCGCCTCATGCGTGACAAAACAGATCGTATGCTCAAATTGAGATCCGCAGGCCGCGCAGGACCACACGTTCCGAACACAACAATCCGGCAGGTATGCAGACCATTCGGGTGCGATCATATCCGCACCACAGTGCGCACACGCATGGACAGATATTCCAGTCATAGTTTGCTCAAAAGTGAAGGAGAGTGTGGCTGTGATGCCAATATCGAGCGCAAACCCAAGGGCAGCAAACAAGAGCAACACCATCGTTTTTTCCGATCACCGATTGCGGAATTACTCGTTGGCCAACGGTAGGGTACGCCCTATTTTGCGTGTTTCAACGGGAAGGCAAAACTGAACCTGCCATTCCGTTCGCCACACGCGTTGTTTTGACGCCCGTCGGGATTGAGACAGCGGAGCGGGCACGAAGGATTCTCAAAGATATCGAAGACTTGGTGAGTTTCACCGCATCGGCACGTGAACCACTGTCGGGTGCGCTGCGGATGGGAGCGATTCCCACTGTCGGGCCGTTCTTGCTACCACGCGTGCTGCCAGGCTTCTCGTCCGCGTGGCTCAGGGCAAATAAGCGACATTCCAACATGACTGCTTTGCCTACCGCCGCCAACTCAGCCCAAAAGCAGAAGGCCACTGGTGATCAGGATGATGGCGGCCGTGGCGCCGTGGATACCAAATGCTGTGGCTTTTGTGCCGCCGTGCTTTAGGACGATCAATGCATCGCTCAGCGGGACGATCGTTACGGCCAGCAAGAAAAACCCGAGTAGCTGACTTGAGCGATTGAGAATTAGTATCGCGGTAAATATACCCGCACCGATATCACGAATCGCTTTCACCGAAAGGTATGCATCCCAGCGGGCATCAGGCACTACCGCCACACCAAATCCTTGCGCGGCTGCATAAGGCGCAACAAAGAAGTGCGTGCCAATAAGCACAATGGTCAGTGCGATTGCTGCTGAAAGATAATATCCGACGTCAACGATCATGCCGATACAGCCTTTTCCATGCACTCGAGAGTGTCCACTTTGTTAGCCAAGCAACAAAGACTCCGACGAACACTGCGACGATAACTAGTAATTGATAGAATTGCGGCATCTATGGTGCTCCGTGGTCGATTTGCAGTTCGAGTTAGATTAACCGCCATCACGCCTGGCGGCTTCGAGTAGCCGCCCCTGAGAACATTTTTCAGACCGATTATTCTGTGCTGCAACTGTCTTCCTCTTCGACAAATACAGGGGTGTACCACTGAGTGCAAAAATCCAGTTTTCGGTTTGCGCTTGGTATTAAGCACGTAATCGGCAAAGCGAAATTTGCATCTCGCGCTCCCAAGCGGCTTCGCCTCAATCGAAAATCAAGCGCGTCTCAACGACAAATCAACTGCACGGCAAAGTCTTTCACGGCTCGTCGAGGCAAAAACTCCTGCGCGATCTCAGGTTCGACCGGGTCTTGGATGAGAGTCAAACATGCCTATGAGAAGTGAGCTTTCAATTTCTGCAGTGCATACTGGCTGGAAAGCACGAGGGATCGAGTTCTCAGGGCGTCTGTTTTGCGAAAGTTTGATGAATCCTGATGTGCTGCTGTCACTTGTCCTCGCCGTGCTCGGCCTGCTCTTGGCGGTTTCGCTGACGATCTTGTTTCCGTTTCCCGATGACATCGCCCGTTCTCCTAACGAGATGGAAACACCTATGGAAATCGTCGTCATGATGCTGGTTTTGGGCGCACTGCCGATAGTGGCCGCCGTACTGTTAGATGATGCACCTGCGGGGCGCCGATGAGCACCTCATCGCGCTATCGATAGAAACGCTAAATCTCCCCACGAAAATGACTACAAAGGAGATCAACCATGATTGCGACCACAGCAATGAATCCCGCGCGGCTACCCGTGCCGTCCGAACGTGGCGCAGCGCGCCGCGCCGGCACCGATTCAAGGTCCTTGTTCGCTGCCGGTCTATTCTTGGTGGTCCTGATTGTTGAAGCGCTGTTCATCGCAATCACTGCGCCTACCAGTCTCGATGTGGGCACGCTGTACGTCACGGTCACGTGACGAGGAACGGTCGTGATGTCGGCGTATTCAGCCAACCTGGATTCGCAGCCCAACAGATCACACGTCCGCCAATTGATCGCTTTGGTCAGAACTTGGCGGCAGCGTCTGCGTGATCGACGTGAACTTGCATTGATGGGCGAAAGGTCACTCCGGGAATTGGGCCTCACGCGCTACGACGCGCTACAAGAAATCCGCAAGCCGTTCTGGTGCGCCTAAATCAGGAGCTGCTCAACTGAGACTGATGGTTTTTCTATTGTTGGGCTACTTCGCGCTCACCGCTGCCGAGACTTTTGCTTGTACGTTTATCTGGAGAAGCCGAGAGGGCGATGAGGCACATCATCAATGGCACTCGCATGGCAAGAAAAAGATCGATGTGCGCAACCGCTCCGCCTGAGAGGAGTAAGCGCCACAGCCGTCTCCGCCGGATTTTCGATGCGGTCTTGGAAGCGCGTCAGCGCAAAGCGGAACGCGACATTCGGCGTCTGCTCGGCTGCTCGGACGGGCCTCTGTCCGACGCACTCGAGCGTCGGATTACTGAGCATTTCATGCGCAATTACGCGACTGCCATCTTCAAGCCACCTAACGTCGTCTATTCCGACGCCAATAGGGAAGCTGCCTGACGTACTGAGCGGTGCCAACACTGTGGAGTCGCCGGAAACCGTGTTGAACTCAGTTTCCAAATTGCGTCCAAATAGGTCGAGCCACCTTGCCTGGGCAGTGTAGGAAAGCTCCTCGCGTGCTTGCGGGCACTCATATCTGGCCAGCGTCGCGCCTTGAAGGTGATGTACCATCTGGTGCACAAGAACTGATAGCTCTGCAGGGGCATTACCTGTCCAGTTTTCGGGCAAATAAATCGTTTTCATTTCGTCGTCATACACAGCAATCGACTTTTCACGATCGCGCGAGCTTGTCATCTCCTCAAACGGTGCCACTGGCTGCTCACCGGGGGAAACAATGTCCCGCGGCCAGTCCGACAACAAGGCTCAATAGCGAAGGGAAATGAGTGTCTCCGCCGCTGTGAGCTGAATAATAGGGTCAGGATAAGTTGCTCGCAGATAGAAATTCAAAGAAAGCCAGCGCTTGATGGCTTTGATCAAAGAGTGCGAAGGATATACACCACCCGAAGCCTTCTGAGTAAAATCGATCTTATAATCCGTTCCCGGGATTTGTACGTTCCTAAGCTGACGTGGATCAGTCGTCGTCATGGCTGAAGCGGAGGTTCGGCTGCCATTTTCGGCCCGGAGTGGGGCCGCAATAGCAAAAGCAGTTATAGCGACACCAAAAAGCGTGCTTTTCAGCATGGTCGCCTCCATCGGAGCCTGAGGTCGATCCATGTCATCGCAGCTGCATAATGTCTTTGAGCAAATCTTGATTTGTCCCTGTCGTTCGCCTGATTTTGCGCTCATCGCATGTAGGGCGCGGGCGTACACTTTTCGAAACTTGAGATAAGAACAAATCGCCGCGCCAACCGAAAATCAAGCGCATCTCAACCACAAATCAATTGCACGGCAAAGTCTTTCACGGGCATCTCTTTTTTAAAATTGTTTTGTGACGTCCGGTATGAACACAGAGCGAAGGTCGTTGCCGCTCAGCTGGCGGTCAGCAAAGATGGGGTGAAATCCAATTCTATACCGGCGCTACAGTGGCAAGCAGCTAGTCGTGTTGGTTGGGCAGTAGAAGATTCAGTCAGGAAGCCCAGCTTTTCGCAGGCCTTCTGCATACTTGGCGAGATGGTCCGGTCGACGAAGAGGAAACACTTCGTTCAGATTGGAGACACGCAACGAAGGAGCGAGTTCACGCAAGTGTGCCATTACTTTACGAGCTTCACTCAAGTGACCGGCGAGCGCATGGCTGGCAGTCAGAACGCGGGTGGCAGCTGCAAAGTTGGGCTGCTCGCGTAAGGCGCTGTTTGCCCATCGGATTGCTTCGTCATAACGGCCGGCAAGGAAATGGGCAAAAGCGGTCCCAACATGCATATTGTACAGGATGGGATCGAGTGGGCTCAGAAGCATTGCGCGCGCGTGGTGCTTGATCGCCAAGTCCAGCTCGCCCCGATAGGCCCTCACCCAGCCGCTGAGGTTCCACGCCGCCGCCAAATTCGGATTCAGGATAAGTGCCCTGTCAATGAACGCTGCACCGTTATCAAGGTCGCGAGCAAACCAAGCGAGGGCGTGTCCTCCCCTGGACAAGGCGACCGCGTTATCTTTGCCGAGCTCCACGGCCCGCCAAGCCAACCGTGCGCCTTCCGAAGTTTCTTGCGCGCCATCGATCACCCAACCATTGAGCTTCCGCCAGATGTAGCACCATGCGGCCATGCCATAGGCCGCGGCGAACCCGTGATCGAGCTCAATCGCCCTGTAGAACAGGCGCAACGCCTCATCGTTTGCAGCCCTCGTCCATTGATGGACGTTTGCCAGTCCGCGTAAAAAATTGTCGTATGCGTCGAGGTTCTGTGTCGGCTTGCGCTTTGCGCGCTCGATCTCGGCTTGCTCCAGCTTAGGCGAGATTTCGCCCACGACCCGCGCCGCGACCTGGTCCTGTAGATCGAAGACATCCTCAAGTCCGCCATCAAAACGCTCAGCCCACAAATGTATCCCCGCAGAAGCATCGATGAGCTGCGCCGTTATGCGGATGCGGTCTGTCGCCTTACGTACGCTTCCTTCAAGGACGTAGCGCACGCCCAAGTCCTGGCTTATTTGTTTTACATCAACGGACCGACCTTTGAATGTAAAGCTTGAACTGCGTGCTATCACGAACAGCCAACGCATGCGCGATAGCGCTGTGATAATTTCTTCAACGATGCCGTCGGAAAAATACTCTTGTTCGTGATCTCCGCTTAGGTTAGTAAAGGGCAGCACCGCAATAGCGGGCCTGTCCGGCAAAGGCAGGGTTGAGCGCGGCGCTTCTTGGACACCGTTGGTTGCCGGACCGGCCGATACCGTCTCACCATTCTCTAACTGTTGCACGTCACCGACAAAGCGGAAGCCTTTTCGGGCGATGGTTCGTATCAGCCGTTGGTCCTGGCCGTTATCGGCCACGGCCTTTCGCGCCGCGTTGATCCGACTGGTCAGCGTTGAATTCGATACGATCCGGCCGCTCCAGACCGAGGCGATGAGATCGTCCTTGCTGACGACCCGTTCGCGGTTCTGCACGAGGTGCACAAGCAGATCAAACACCTGCGGTTCCGCCGCAATTTGCTCGGCGCCGCGGCGCAGTTCGCGCCGCTTGGCATCAAGCATGTAATCCGCAAAGCGAAATTGCATCTCGCGCCCCCTAGCGGCATCGCCTCAACCAGAAATCAAGTGCATCTCAGTCACAAATCAAGCGCGCAGCAAAGCCTTTTACCCCTCCTTCGGGTATTCTCCCGCGCGACACTCAAACCGACGAACGGACTTGCAGCCTATGCTATCTTTTTTGTGTCCTGCCCGTTCATCCCGTCTGTCATCAATTTCGCAGATTGGTCCAACGAATAATTCCGAAATCAGTAATCGGAAAAAACGATGGTCTCGAAAGTGCCGTCTCACGCTTGATTCGGAATGCTTTTCGGCCAAGAGCGTGAACACCAAGCGGGTCTTAAAATTCCCGTATGACTGCCGTGCAAATATGGAACGTTTTTAACTGCACACTTGCTGCTTAGGTTTCCTTCCGCAGAAAAGGAGCCCGACATGATTTGCCACTTAATTAGCTATCTCAGGGCTAGGCAGAGATACAGAACTGCTCTCCAGGAACTGATGTCCCTCAGTGACCGTGAACTGGCCGATATTGGAATCACGCGCTACGACATTTCTCACGCAGTCCAATCCAAACTTAATCCGGCCTCGACTATCTGGCCCTAGGGGTGATGAAAGCACACTCTCTAAAACAAACGCGTAGCCACCGCTCTGTCGGCTTCATCCGACCGTGCCTGTCATCTCCGGCCCAGCTCCCTCCATCTGGGCCGGATTGGGTACACGAGATCAAGCATGACGGTTTCCGCATCATGGCACGGCGGGATGGCATGGGCGTGCGGCTCTACACCCGCAACGGTTATGATTTCGGCGACCGCTTCCCACGGATCGGCGAAGCGATTTCGAACCTCCCGGTGCGGTCCTGCTTCATTGATGGCGAAGCTGTCGTTATCGATGAGCGCGGCCTGTCGGTCTTTGACCTTCTGCGCTACCGACGTCACGACCATGTCGCCGTCCTTTGCGCCTTCGACCTGATTGAGGTTGACGGCAAAGACTTGCGTGGCGCTCCAATCGAAGAGCGCAAGCATGCCTTAGCCGAGGTACTGTGCCGGGAGCGTAACGGCGTCGTGTTCAACGTTCACTATGACTGTAATGGCGTAACCATCTTCAAGCACGCCTGCACGTTCGGCTGCGAGGGCATCGTGTCGAAGCGACTCGGTTCGCCTTATTGCTCTGGTCTGGTCGAGCACTGGCTCAAGATCAAGAACCCATCAGCGCCAGCGGTCAGACGCGAGGCGGAAGAGGACTGGGGCAACAAGCGATGGAGCCACCGGCTCCGATAGTTGTGATTTGACGATGCTGCCGCGATCGGTCATGTCCTTGCAGCGCCGAGACACGCTCGAAACTTTTCGTTGGCCTCCAAATCCTCGATCAATCGTGTATAGTTTCGAAGGCGAGTGTCATACCTCAAAAATGGTTCCGTACTTAACGGAGAATCGCTCGTCGCGCCGCTCGGCCAGGGACTAGCCCTTCTAAAATGGCTCCAGAACTTCCAAAGACGAAGAAGCGAGTTTAAACTGATACGGCACTGATTTTTCGTCGGGGGATTGTCAGGCAATTGCCCCTGGCGCAGCATCTGGCGATGGGTTCGATCATAGCCCGTCAAATCTTGTAAATCACGATACTAGGGCAACGCAGTCACCACTCACTCGTGCTACTTACAGAGCTCGTCGCGATCGGCCGAACGAGAAATTCCGTCAATACTGATCGGAAAAATCGGTGATGAACTTTCCGTCCATTCGTCATCTGCGTCACTTGATGGCGCTTCACGATCACGGCCATTTCAGCCGTGCAGCCGAAGCATGTAACGTAACGCAATCAACGTTAAGTGCCAGCATCAAAGAACTCGAGTCTGTGCTTCAAGCGCCACTCGTTGATCGCACCAAACGGCGCGTCATCTTGACGCCCATCGGCATCGAAATCGTCGAGCGCGCTCGTCGGATTCTCAAAGAGGTCGAAGAACTCGTAAACTTCGCAACCAGCTCACGGGAGCCACTTTCCGGAACCCTCCGTATGGGGACCATTCCGACGGTTGGTCCTTATCTTCTGCCGAAGGTGCTGCCAAATCTGCGCGAGACCTATAGAAACCTGAAACTCTATCTCGTAGAGGATCTGACTCATCGCCTGATTGATTTGCTGCACCGAGGCCGGCTTGATGTTGTGTTGCTCGCACTGCCTTACGATTGTGGGGCGGTAGAAACCGTTATCCTATTCGACGATCCTTTTGTGGTAGGATTGCCGCGAGGGCATCCGCTTGCAAAGCAAGTGAGCATCAAAGCTCAACGCTTATGGCGCGAGAATTTGCTGTTGCTAGAGGACGGTCATTGCCTGCGAGATCATGCCCTCGCGGCCTGTCGCCTTGCTGACCGGCGCGTCACCGAGGGCTTTGAAGCAACCAGTCTACCGACGTTGGTGCAGATGGTCGACAATGGATTGGGCACCACTTTGTTGCCGATCCTCGCTGTCAATGCCGGGCTGCTGCGGGGCACCAAGGTTGTCACTAGGCCCTTGCTCGGCGATGAGCCGATAAGAAAGATTGGTTTCATTTGGCGACGCGGTACCGGGCGTCGTCAAGAATTCAGTTTACTTGCCAAAGAACTTTCGGAGCGCGCGAGAGTGCATTCAAAAACCTCGCGGCAATAAGTCGGCAACGCCTCGTGCGGGCAATTGCAAGCCTTATTCAATGCAGCGGAACCAGCGGGTGTAGAAAAACGTTGTCGTTGTTTTCCGTTGGGGTCAGCATACTCCCTGATCGGCATTGAGGATGACTTTCGAGACCGTTTGCCCTTCAGTTTGCCCTTAGCAACGATTGCTGCATCATGTTACCTCACAGTAAAAGACGAGCGCCCGCAACATGCAACGCGCTCGCCGGATCAAGCAATCTGGGAAATAGGAGATTCGAGCGGCACGTAGCCGTCGGCTGGCAGGTAGCCGTTGATTTCGAGCCCAATGCAGATTTCAACCAAAACAGGTGTCGTCCAGGTCATGGTGTCCTCCCTTTGGACCTTCGGAAAGTTCATAGGGCCGTAGTCCAAACAATTAGTCCAACGAGTAATTCCGCAATCAGTGATCGGAAAAAACGATTTCGCGGCGAAATCGGAGGCCGTAAGTCATTCCCACACCGCTTCTGGGAGCTTCGCCAGCGCGGTCCGCCGCCGCGCGTGAGCGATTTGGCCGCCCGCAAGGTCAGCGTAATCAATTGGGTCAGTAGATAGCGCATCCATGCTTGGCATCGATCCAGTGAAGAGAGCGGACGGCTCGAAGAGATTTCCCCACTGCTTGGTTGCCGACATCGGCGACTGCTGGATTGGTTTGGTGCCCAGGCAGATTGCCCTGCTTGGTGATGCTGCCGAGCGCTCCTCCCGCCGGTCGAATGCCGATGCTTACTCGTCGCCGGCGCTATGAGTAGGCGGCACCTCGCCGACGACAACGTCTCAAAGCACGACGTTCACGTCTCGGCCGTTCTATTTGTCTAAAATAGACCAAAATGTCACCCCCGGACCAGAATGGCTTCGTTTTGTAATTCGCGACCCGGGGTCTGCCGATCGGGGCACGCCACTACTCTCACTAAAGTAGTGATATTTCCGGCGGGGCACAGAATGCGAGTGATACCGCCGCGCGCCGTGCTATTTGTTCTAAAGTAGCATGTTTTCTCTTGAGTAGAGACACGAAGCCGCTCAATTTAACGCATTGTAATTCTTTGTTTTTTTGAATTAAATTCAAAAACAAGCTGCGAGCGCGTCTCTGGCCGCTGGACTTCAGTTCTTCTTATGCTGGCGGTGCAGTGGCCGCTGTATACGGCCTCGTTGTGTATCGACTACCTGCTTCGGGCCGCTGTATATGCGCCCGCTGTATACGGCCCCGCTATATAGGCGCTCGCTGTATGCTGGCTCGCTGTATACGCGGGTTCGCTATGCGGGTCCGCTGTATACGGGTCCGCTGTATACGGGCCCGCTGTATAGGGGCCCGCTGTATAGGGGCCCGCTGTATACGGGCTCGCTGTATACGCGCGCCGTTGTATAGGCGTTCGCTGTATGCGGACTCGCTGTATAACGGGCTCGCCTTACACGGGCTCCGCCATATACAGGCTCGCTGTATGCGGGCGGTGCTTATACGCGGCTGCAGTATGGGGGCTCGCTGTACACGGGCCCGCTGTATACGGGCCGCTGTTTGCGCGCGTCTCGCTGCATACGGGCCCCGCCATATACGGGCCCCGCCATATACGGGCTCGCTGTAGACGCGCTAGCTATATGCGGGTACGGGCCCCGCTACGGGCCGCCTCTATGCGGGCTCGCCGTATACGGGTCCGCTATACGGGCGCGCTGTATACGGGTCCCGCTCTATACGGGCTGCCGCGCCATGGCGTGGGCGTAGATCGCCGCTTTGGTCAAGTTTGCCCGGCGCAGCAAATTGTCGAATTGCTTGGCGGCGTCATCGCCCGCAAGGAACAACTGTTATCAATCAGACTTCTTCTTCATCTTAGTCGCCAGCTCAACCATTCTCCGAATTGCCTCAGCACGCGATGGAAGGTCGGTCTGACCGCGCCGCCAGTCGTCTACAGCGCGCAAAAACTCCTCTGAGACGCGCATTTGAAAGAGGCGATCTTGGGGCCTTTTTGTGGGACGGCCACGAGGTCGTCTTGTCATTTGTGCGGTTTCTGTATTGATATAAATGGCATTAATATATACCCTGCAGCCCTGGGCTGGGCGAACACCCGAAGTTGCCTCAGCCCTAACCCAAGCTTACGGAGGCACCCCATGGCCCAGGCTGATCCCGTTCCTACCCTAAATCACGCTCCGAACCCAGACGCGCCCGAGCAGCAGTCCACGACGAAGCCGCGCCGTATTAGGGTCAAGCCCTCTGATCGGCGGTACTTCATCGGCGGCTCCGACGCTCGGATCATAATGGGCGATGACGAAGCCGCCCTCCTGCGCCTGTGGCGGGAGAAGCGGGGCGAAATCGAGCCTGAAGATTTATCGGACAATCTCGTTGTTCAGCTTGGCAATGCGACCGAGGATTTAAACCGGCGCTGGTATGAGGCCAACACCGGACAGGTGGTCGTCGATATTCAGAAACGGGTCCGGCATCCGGTGTTGCGCTGGATGGCGGCCACACTCGACGGCCGAGTTGAGGCCACCGGAACGGTGTTCGAGGCCAAGTTCATGCTGCCGTGGTCGTTCTCGGAAGAAGCCGCGGCCGAGAGATACATGCCGCAGCTGCAGCACAATATGTGGGTGGTTGCAACCAGAGGTGCTGTCCTCTCGGTGATCACGGGCGGCGGCAAATGGGTCGAGATCACCACCCATGCCGATCCGCTCTACCAGCATCTCGTTGTAACTGCCGAGCGCAAGTTCTGGCGTTGTGTCGAGAGCGGCGAGCCTCCTCGTCTATTCGGCGTCGAGCCGCCCAAGCCAAGGATCGCGGCGGTGCGGATCGTCGACATGAGTGGATCGAATTCGTGGGCGGAATTTGCCGGTCTATTCTGCAGCACACGGCATGCGTTTCTGGACCATGAGCGATCAAAGGCTGAGCTGAAGGCCTTGATGCCAGAGGACGCCAAGGAGGCGATCGGCCATGGCGTCCGCGCCAAGCGCTCGAAATCGGGCGCAGTCAGCTTCGATCTCCTCGAAGTGGAGGACAGCTGTGCAGCGGTGCAGTGAGACGATTGGCACGATCGCTGCAGCTCTGGCCAAAGCCCAAGCCCAACTCGTCAATCCGGAAAAGTCGCTGATTGGGACCATTCGATCTGACCAAGCCGGCGCGTCAGAGCGATCGTTTCGCTACGCGCCGCTCTCGAGCGGGCTTGATATCGTGCGCAAGACCTTAAGTCAGCATGAGATCGCGACCGTGCAGACCACCTCTATAGACGAGAGTGTCGGCATCGTGCGACTCAGCACAGTTCTGGCGCATGCCTCTGGAGAATGGATTGCGTCGGATTGGCCAGTCTGCGCGATTAGCGAGACAGCTACGCCACATCGGATGGGCGCGGCACTGACCTACGCCCGACGCTATGCGCTGTTCACGCTGGTCGGCATTGCCGGCGAGGATGATCTCGACGCGCCGGGTCTGCT
>Ga0310914_10001558_pt1 | contig 14833 bp, 10 predicted proteins | sample GREbulkMGAN108_FD_203450 | JGI IMG/M metagenome (GOLD analysis project Ga0310914, IMG submission 203450) | Lab enrichment of tropical soil microbial communities from Luquillo Experimental Forest, Puerto Rico - GRE.bulkMG.AN108 | ecosystem: Environmental > Terrestrial > Soil > Tropical forest >... | reverse complement strand
GCCCGCGGCCTGATCCTGACCGAGCAGGGCGAGTTGCTGTTCCGCACTGCGCGGGACGTGTTCGCCAAGCTGGCGATGACCGAGGCCCAGCTTTCGGAAAGCCGCGAACGGCCGCAAGGCCCGCTGAAGGTCACCACCACGGTTGCTTTCGGTACCCTGTGGCTGACCCCGCGTGTGCGCGAATTCCTAGAGCTTTATCCTGAAATCCAGATGACCATGGTGCTGGACGATGGCGAGTTGGATCTGGCCATGCGCCAGGCCGACGTTGCCATCCGCATGATGCCGCCCCGCCAGCCCGATCTGGTGCAGCGCCATCTGATGCCGATGCATTACAACGTCTATGCCGCACCCGAATATCTGAAGCGCCATGGCGTGCCCAAAACCAACGAGGATTTGGATAATCACCGCATCATCGTCTATGGCGACGATTCCCGCCCCCCCGTGGGCAATGTCAACTGGCTGCTGGAAGCCGGCGCCCGCCCCGAGGCTCCTCGTCGTCCGGTGCTGAAGGTCAACAATATCTATGGCATCTTCCGCGCCGTGCAAAGCGGGTTGGGTATTGCCGCCCTGCCCGACTATTTCTCGCGCGAGGCCGACAATCTGGTGGAAATCCTGCCGGAGCTGCGCGGCCCCAGCTTCGATGCCTATTTCGTCTATCCGGAAGAGCTGCGCCATTCCAAGCGCATCGCGGTGTTCCGCGACTTTCTGATCAAGAAGATCGCTGACCAGGCGGAAAAGCTGGCACCGATCCCGGCCTAAGCGCAGCTGCCTTACAGTTGCTTACGCCGCCATGAGCGGAATGCATGAGGGCATTCCGCATCGTCTGTGGTGTGACTGATTTAAATCCCTTAAATAACTGCTCAGCGAATGTTGCATCGCAGCGATCGCACGAGTTTGGACGCGCTTGTTTCTGACAGCCGTCTTCCGCTTTCGGGCTAGGCCCGAATCGGGTCTTCGGACCCTACGTCTCCCAGACGTGAAGCCTCCCTGTTACTAGGAAACCCCCCGGAAATTTTCCGGGGGGTCTTTTTTTTAATGGGTTAGATTTATTAAGGAGAGGCTATCAGCCCCCCCTATTCGACCGTGACGCTTTTGGCCAGATTGCGCGGCTGATCCACGTCGGTGCCCTTGGCCACCGCCACGTGATAGGCCAGCAGCTGCACCGGAATGGCATACAGGATCGGAGCGACGAAGCTGTCGACTTCCGGCAGTTCCACCGTCACCGCCTTGACGCCCAGCTTGGCCACGCCCTGCTTGTCGGACAGGAAGATCACCTTGCCGCCACGCGCCACCACTTCCTGGACATTGCTGGCGGTCTTTTCGTACAGCTCGTCCGAAGGGGCGATGACGATCACCGGCACCTTTTCGTCGATCAGGGCGATGGGGCCGTGCTTCAGTTCGCCGGCGGCATAGCCCTCGGCATGGATATAGCTGATTTCCTTCAGCTTCAGCGCCCCTTCCAGGGCGATCGGGTAAGCCGTGCCGCGGCCCAGATAAAGCACGTCGCGGGCCGAGGCGATGTCTTCGGCGATATGCTTCAGTTTGCCTTCCAGATGGGTCAGCACATCGGCCACTCGCGCCGGCAACGAGGCCAGGGACTGGGACAGGCGGGCCTCGGCTTCATGGTCGATGGCCTTCTTAGCCTTCGCCAAAGCCAGCGCCAGACAGGACAGCGCCACCAGCTGGGTGGTGAAGGCCTTGGTCGAGGCCACCCCGATCTCGGGGCCGGCCACGGTGAACAGCGAGGCGTCGGACTCGCGGGAGATCGTGCTTTCCGGCACATTCACCAGCGACAGGATATGCTGGCCTTGCGAGCGGCAATAGCGCAGCGCCGCCAGGGTGTCGGCGGTTTCGCCCGACTGCGAGATGAACAGCGCCAGCCCGCCCTTGGCCATCGCCGGAGCGCGATAGCGGAATTCCGAGGCGATATCGATCTCGACCGGAATGCGGGCCAGCTGCTCGATCCAGTATTTCGCCACCATGCCGGCATAGTAGGAGGTGCCGCAGGCGATGATGGTCACCTTCTCGACCCCGTCCAGGGCGAAGGGAATTTCCTTCAGGGTAATCGTGCGGCTGGAAGGATTGAGCATGGTGTTCAGCGTGTCGCCGATCACCTGGGGCTGCTCGTAGATTTCCTTATGCATGAAATGGCGATGTTCGCCCTTGCCGATCATGGCGCCGGAATAGGTGGTCTGCTGCACCTCGCGCTTCACCTCGCGCCCTTGCGCGTCATAGATGGTTACGCCCGAGCCGGTCAGAATCGCCCAGTCGCCGTCGGCCAGATAGGCGATCTGCTGGGTCAGCGGCGCCAGAGCCAAGGCGTCGGACCCCAGATACATCTCACCCTTGCCATAGCCGATGGCCAGCGGGCTGCCCTGGCGGGCGGCGATCATCATATCCTGGCGGCCGGCGAAGATGATGCCCAGCGCAAAGGCGCCATGCAGGCGCTTCAGCGTCTTGGCGGTCGCCACTTCCGGCGCATCGCCCTGCTTCAGATAGAAGCTGAGAAGCTGCACCACCGCCTCGGTGTCGGTGTCGCTTTCGAAGACATGACCGGCGGCAATCAGCTCGGCCCGCAGTTCCTGATAGTTCTCGATGATGCCGTTATGTACCACGGCGGCATAATCGGTGGCATGGGGATGGGCGTTCGCCTCGTTAGGCACGCCATGGGTGGCCCAGCGGGTATGGCCGATGCCGATGGTGCCGGCCACCGGAGTTTCCTTCAGCAGGGTCTCCAGATTGACCAGCTTGCCCTGGGCGCGGCGGCGCTCGATATGGCCGTTCACCAGAGTGGCGATGCCGGCGGAGTCATAGCCCCGGTATTCCAGCCGCTTCAGCCCCTCGACCAGCAGGGGAGCCACTTCGGCCTTGCCGATGATGCCGACGATACCGCACATGACCCTTTACTCCTTGCTCTTAAGCTTTGCCGCCTTGGCTTCTTCCTGGCGGGCGCGGAAACGCTCGCCCCAGCCGGGCAGCTCCATCTGCGATCCCCGGGCTACGGCCAGGGCATTCGCCGAGACGGATTTGGTGATGACGGACCCGGCGCCGGTGATGGCGCCGTCGCCGATCTTGACCGGAGCCACCAGCGAGGTGTTGGAGCCGATGAAGGCCCCGGCGCCGATCTCGGTGAGATGCTTGTTATAGCCGTCGTAGTTGCAGGTGATGGTCCCCGCCCCGACATTGGCCCCGGCGCCGACATGGGCGTCGCCGACATAAGACAGATGGTTGATCTTGGCCCCGGCCTCGACCTTGGCCTGCTTGACCTCGACGAAATTGCCGATATGCACGCCCTCGCCGATCTCGGCGCCGGGGCGCAGACGGGCGAAGGGGCCGATGATGACATTGTCGGCGACACTCACCCCGGCGAAATGGCAGAAGGCGCGGATTTCCACATTGTCGCCGATGGAGACGCCGGGCGAGAACACCACGTTCGGTTCGATGAAGACATCGCGGCCCAGCTTGGTGTCGTAGGCGAAATAGACCGAGTCCGGATCGACCAGGGTCGCCCCGCCGGCCATGGCGGCCTCGCGCAGGCGGCGTTGGACGATGGCTTCGGCCACCGCCAGTTCGGAGCGGGAATTGACGCCCAGCATCTCTTCCTCGTCGCCGGCCACATGGCCGCAGGCGCGGCCCTCGGCGCGGGCAAGACCGACGATGTCGGTCAGATAGTATTCCGACTTGGCGTTCTTGTTGTCGACCTTGTCGATCAGGGCGAACAGCCTTTTGCCGTCCACCGCCATCACGCCGGAATTGCACAAGGGAATGGCGCGTTCCTCGGGCGTGGCGTCCTTGACCTCGACGATGCGTTCCAGCCCATCCGGGCCCAGCACCAACCGGCCATAATCGCCGCCGCCCGCCGGCTCGAAGCCCAGCACCACCACCGCCGGATCGGCTGCCGAGCGGCGCACCTCCAGCATCGAGCGCAAGGTCTCGATGGTGATCAGCGGCGTATCGCCATAAAGGATCAGAATGGTGCCGCCGAAGCCATCCAGCGCGGCGCGGGCCTGAGCCACCGCATGGGCGGTGCCCAGCCGGTCGGTCTGCTGCACGCATTGATGCGGCGCGACGGCCTTTTCCACCATCTCCATGCCGGGGCCGACCACCACCACCACCTTTTCCGGGGCAAGGCCCGAAACGGTGTCGAGCAGATGCAGCACCATGGGACGCCCGGCGACGGGATGCATCACCTTGGGCAGGGCGGACTTCATGCGTGTGCCCATTCCGGCGGCAAGCACGATGACGGCGATTTTTTCCTGGGCCATGGGCTCCGACAAACGGCTGTGAATCAACATATTGCGGTCGTTGGGCAAACTGCCACAAAGCGACAGACAGGCCAACTCAATCTTTATTGCGGAAGGTTACAGACTGAGCTTTATGTGCCCCTCAGTCGCCGGGCGTCGGCCTTTGGCCTCCTTGGCTTTCCTCCGCTAAAGCTTCGGCGCGCTCCCCGTGCGCTTTGCGCACAGACCTTGATGTTTGTCGGCGCCGCCGACTGGCGCTAGTCGGCGGCGATGCCGCCTCCGTGCCCTTCAGTCGCCAGACCACCCCCACCAATCAGAGGCTTGACAGGCATCGATGCACCCCGTATAAAGCGGCCCTTCCTCGCGGAACCAAACGGTTCCCTGGGGCTCCGAGAGATGGGCGTTTAGCTCAGCGGGAGAGCACATCCTTCACACGGATGGGGTCGCAGGTTCAATCCCTGCAACGCCCACCATCTCCGGACCAAGAGACAAAGGCCGCGCCTGACATCAGGCTGCGGCCTTTCTCTTTTTCGCGCCGATCCGAACACCTTGCATCAAGCATCGCACCGATCCGTACGAAGCCCTCAGCAGCTTGAGCAGGAAGACTTGTCGCAAGAGCAGCTCTTCCCCTCTTCGTGATTGGGATTGATGAAGGAAAAGCTGCGGGCTCCCGCCTCGTTTTCCACATAATCCAGTGTGCTGCCCACCAGATGCGAGAACGAGTCCTTCTCGACGAACAAAGTGATGCCAAGGGGCGAAGACAGCACGAAATCCGTCTCCAACCCTTCGCTGACCAGCCCCATCGAGTAGTTCAGGCCCGAACAGCCTTCTTTCTGAGCGGTGATGCGCAGGCCCGCCGCCTGACCATCCACCCTGGCCATGACGGCCTGCACCGCCTCTGCCGCACGCGCTGTGATCTCGATCATCCTTGACCTCCTGTTACATCGGGCAAGGGCCCGCTTGACCAGAGGAACAGCAATTCGCTTGCCAAGATCAGCGGATGAAGGCCGCAGCCTGTTCCGGCGTCAGCAGCCAGGCCGCGCTGGAGCCATAGCCCAACTGCCTTGAGCGGGCGGCGCGGTGGCGACCATCCAGCAGCAGAGGCAAACCGTCGGCATGCTCGATCAGCAGCAAGGGCCGGCGGGCATCGGCGCGGCTCATGGCGGCAATATAATGAAAGGTCAGTTTGCTGCGTCCTCGGATTTGCGCGGCCAAGCTGTCGAGCATGATCTCGATTTGCCGAAAATCTTCCGGCTCTGCCATGATGCGCTCAATCATCGCCGTCACATCGAAATGCCGGCCATCGTCCAGAACAACCGCTTCGTTGGGGCGGGAACGGATCGGCAGGTTGGATTCAGAGCGCTGCGAATTATCGTGTCGATGCATGGTCGGCGGTGGCCTTCTGAGGGGAAGCATGTCGCCCCCCACTCAAAATCCTTGCCAACGGCCTCAGATCAGCAAGGCGCCCCAAGCCCGTTGAGTGGGCAGCCGATGGCCCGCACCCGTCACCCAGCCAGAATTTCGTTGGGGACGGGAATTGCAATCAGGGCAATTCGACAGCTTGTCTGCCCAGCGCAGCAGCTCGTGATAGGCCGAACGCGGCAAGCGGGTTTCGACGTTGAAGCACAGGGCATAAAGCGACTGCCCTGGATCCCGCTCGGACTCGTGGATGATCAGCGAACGCAAGTCGTCAGACAAATGATCGAGGCAATCGCACATCTTCAGCCTCCAGCGGATCAGAGAGCCAATGCGGGCATCCGTTTTGCCGTGACTGAAGTCTTGCGCAAGAGCGAGACCAAACACAATTCCACCTAGGTATACCAAATAGAACCCCAAGGATAAGGCTCTCCTCAAGGCTGCAAGTGAGATTTGGTCAGCAAGACCATATAAAACATGACGAAATGATGGATCATACTCCCATTGGGAAAACCCATACCTACAAAAGCTGACACAATGAAACTATGGTGAAGCACCATAGCAAATGTCACTTTTGCACAACATTCTTTAAATATTACCCTTAGACCACCCTATAGGCTTGCCATCCCAATCGCCGAAATAAAGGCCTCCAGCGCCCATAACCCACGGCGATCATCATACAACATGCCGCACCGTCCCAGGATTCGCTGACGCATCCGCCGACGCAGTTCGGGGCTTTTGCCTAGCGCCACCGCGAGTTCGACATAATGATCCTGATCGCGGGCCACCAAGTCCTCGATGCCCATCAGGTGATAGAAGCCGGCGGTGTGCCGCGCCCGCATATATTTCCCCGGCCAGGTAACGATGGGCGCACCGAAGGCAAAGGCCTCCAACGAAGTGTTGCCGCCGCTGTAATGGAAAGGGTCCAGCAGGACATCGGCCAGCGACAGCAAGGTCAGGAAGTCGGGACGCGTCAGCGCGTCCAGAATTACGATACGCTGTTGCAAGTCGGGCCGGCGACCGGCAATTCGGTCCCGCACGCGCATCATCGCCTCGCCTTCCCAACCGGCCAGCAGCACCAGATGGCTGCCCTCGACCGCCTCCAGAATGGCGCGCAAGGCCGGATCGAAGTCGGGATGGAATTTAAACGGCGTCTGCGGGCACAAAAACAGCATCCCATCCTCGGGCAGGCCGCATTGCGCCCGACCCTTCGGCTGCGTCGGCAACTCGGGACGGTCATACAACGCCACCGTGCCGGGCAGCCGCACCAGGGTTTCGTCATAATGGCGTTCGCCGTCTTCTGGCTCCATGCAATCGGGCGAGAGCATATAATCCATCGCAGGCAGGCCGGTGCTGTCGGGATGCCCCCACAGCATAGCCTGCTTGCGGGCCAGTCGATTATGAGCCAGGAAGCGGGTCAGGTAATCCATCCCCAGATCCAGATAAATCAGCAAATCCAATTCGCTCTCGGCGATCACTTGCCTGGCTTGGAAGAAGTCCGCCGGCAGCACGATATGCCGCCGCCCGGCCATCGGCCCCACCGCGTCATGGCGGCCCTGGAAGCTGAACAGGCTGATCTCGAAACTGTCGCCGTCCATCTCCTCGGCCAGGCGCAGGAACAGGCGGGCAATGGTGTGGTCGGTCAGATGCCAGGAGATGAAACCGACCCTGAGCCGCCCGGGCCGGCGCGGCCTTTGGCAATGGGGCACGGTCCAGGCCAGAGCCGGACAAGCCGCTTCGGCGACTTGGCGGAACAACCGATGCAGCGGGCGGCTGTCTTCCTCGGCGTGATAGGCCAGCAGGAACAGAGTCCAAGCCATCTCGCCCGGATCATCCACCGGGCCCGGCCCTTTCTCCAGCAGGGCTTGCAGGCGATGGCGCACCACCTCTCTGGCCTGCAGAATCTCATGGCGCGAAGCCGGCACCGGCGGCAGCATCAAAGCGCGGCAAATCTCCCAGGCAGGCCGAGGGGACGCAGCCAGCGCCGCATCATAAGCCCGCTCAGCATCGGCGAAATCGCCTTGCCGCCACAGGGCCGAGGCCAGCATTACCTGAGCCTGGGCGCGGGCGGCGGCGATCAGCCGCGCCTCGGCCTCGTCGGCGGGAGACAGTGCCGCCAGCGCTTCGATACGCTCAGCCAGCTCACGCAGTTCGTCCAGTGACGCCATCGGCCTTGCTTTCCTCTCCGCCCCGGCTAATGTCCAGCTCGGTCGGCATCATAGGAAAACGTCATGAGCGCGGAAGCAAGGCTGAAATCGGGGTTATGGGTCAAGGCGGCTATCCGCGCCTGTTCCGCCCAGGCGATTTCCGCCCTGGTCGCCCGCAAAGGCGACGAAGACGCCGGCGCGGTGCTGATCAAACAGAACCTGCTGGGCGGCGGCTTCGTGGTGCTGACCCAGGTGCGGCGTGGCGACGGCAGCCAGGCCTGGCTGAAGGGCACGGGCGAACAGCCGGTGGACGAACCCGCCGCCGACGCCTATATCGCCCGCCAGATCGACCGCGATTACGATCTGTGGGTGATCGAGGTGGAAGACCGCGAAGGGCGTCTGCCATTCCTGGATCAGACGCCCCTCGACAGGGTTTAACTCAAGCCGCCTTGTTCCCCACGATATCTACGATATCGCCCATGATGGCGGTCAGGTCGTAATCCTTGGGCGTATAGATGCGGGCGCAGCCGGCATCCAGCAGCTGCTTTTCGTCTTCGGGCGGAATGATGCCGCCGGCCACCACCGGGATATCGGCCAGACCCGCCGCCTTCATGCGCTCCAGCACTTCCGTCACCAGCGGGATATGGCTGCCCGACAGGATCGACAGGCCGACCACATGCACGCCTTCCTCGACGGCGGCATTGACGATCTGGGCCGGAGTCAGGCGGATGCCTTCATAGACCACTTCCATGCCGGCATCGCGGGCACGCACGGCGATCTGCTCGGCGCCGTTGGAATGACCGTCCAGGCCCGGCTTGCCCACCAGCATCTTGATGCGCCGGCCCAGCTTGCCCGACACCGTCTCGACCTTTTCCCGCACCGCCTTCATCTTGTCGCCCGAGCCATGGCCGGCAGCGCGGCCGACGCCGGTGGGGGCGCGGAACTCGCCATAGACCTCGCGCAGCGCCCCGGCCCATTCACCGCCGGTGACCCCGGCATGGGCGGCGGCGATCGAGGGTTCCATGATGTTGCGGCCTTCCTTGGCGGCCTGCTTCAAGGCCTCGACGGCGGCGGAGGCGGCCTTGCCGTCGCGGCTGTCGCGCCAGGCCTTGATCTTCTCGATCTGCTCGGCCTCGGCCTTGGGGTCCACGGTCATGATGGCGCCATCGCCGCCGGTGAGCGGGCTGGGAGCGCCTTCCGAGAACTTGTTGACGCCGACCACGATCTGTTCGCCGGCCTCGATAGCGTTCAGACGGCGGCTGTTGGATTCCACCAGCTTCTGCTTCATGTAGCTGGATTCGACAGCCGGAACGGCGCCGCCCATCTGGTCGATGCGGGCCAATTCCTCGCGGGCCTGGGCCTTCAGTTCCTCGACCTTGCGGGTGATCTCGGCGGAACCGTCGAAGATGTCGCCATATTCCAAGAGATCGGTCTCGTAGGCGACGATCTGCTGCAGGCGCAACGACCATTGCTGATCCCACGGACGCGGCAAGCCCAAGGCCTCGTTCCAGGCCGGCAGCTGCACGGCGCGGGCGCGGGCGTTCTTCGACAGCACTACCGCAAGCATTTCCAGCAGGATGCGATAGACGTTATTTTCCGGCTGCTGCTCGGTCAGACCGAGGGAATTGACCTGCACGCCATAACGGAAGCGGCGCATCTTCTCGTCTTCGACGCCATAGCGCTCGCGGCAGATCTCGTCCCACAGCTCGCAGAACGCCCGCATCTTGCAAAGCTCGGTGACGAAGCGGATGCCGGCATTGACGAAGAAGCTGATGCGCCCCACCACCTGCTCGAACTCGGCCGCCGTCGGCACCTGACCCGAAGCCTTGACCCGGTCCAGCACGGCGATCGCAGTGGCCAGGGCATAGGCCAGCTCCTGCTCGGGCGTCGCACCGGCTTCTTGCAGATGGTACGAGCAGACATTCATCGGGTTCCATTTCGGAACTTCACGATAGGTGAAGGCGATGACGTCGGTGGTCAGCTTCAAGGACGGTTCCGGCGGGAAGATGTAGGTTCCGCGCGACAGATATTCCTTGATGATGTCGTTCTGGGTGGTGCCCGACAGCGACGCGCGGGCGGCGCCCTGCTTCTCGGCGGCGGCGATGTAGAGCGACAGCAGCCAGGGCGCCGGCGCGTTGATGGTCATCGAGGTGTTCATCTTGTCCAAGGGAATGCCCTCGAACAGCGCGCTCATATCGCCCAGATGACAGATCGGCACGCCCACCTTGCCCACCTCGCCGCGGGCCAAGGCATGGTCCGAGTCATAGCCCGTCTGGGTCGGCAGGTCGAACGCCACCGAAAGTCCGGTCTGGCCGCGCGAAAGATTCGTGCGGAACAACCGGTTGGTCTCAACCGCCGAGGAGTGGCCCGAATAAGTGCGGAAAAGCCAGGGTTTCTCCCGGTTGGGCTGCTCTTTGGCGTTGGCGGGGGCGGTGGCGTTGCTCATCACGGTCTCCACTTCTCGGGTGCTGATCTGCCTCGAAAACGGGCTTTTTTGGTCATTTCGCGAACTAAAATTACCTGACGTTCACGATTTACGAAACAAACTATCATTTTGTGCATTGCGAAGAAAGAAACAAAACGCTATGAGTCGAATCCAGCGAGGCTCCGGTTGAACGGAGCGAAGGCGAAACAGGTTTCACGTCGGAACGGCCCAGACCCCCCGCCGGCCCGAGAGCGAAGGAGTACCAAGACGATGACCGATCAGGCTCAGGTGACCATGCTCCACCCCAGCCAGACCATCAAGGATCTGTACGAGCTCGGCGAGATTCCGCCGCTGGGCCATGTGCCGTCCAAGATGTATGCCTGGGCTATCCGCAAGGAACGCCACGGCAAGCCCGATACCGCCATGCAGTGCGAAGTGGTCGATACGCCTGAGATCGATTCCCACGAAGTTCTGATCATGGTGATGGCCGCCGGCGTCAATTACAACGGCGTGTGGGCTGCCCTGGGCAAGCCGATCAGCCCCTTCGACTATCACAAGCAGCCCTACCACATCGCCGGCTCGGATGCCGCCGGCATCGTCTGGAAGGTCGGCAGCAAGGTGAAGCGCTGGAAGGTCGGCGACGAGGTCGTGGTGCACTGTAACCAGACCGACGGCGATGACGAGGAATGCAACGGCGGCGACCCGATGTTCTCGCCCAGCCAGCGCATCTGGGGCTATGAGACCGCTGACGGCTCCTTCGCCCAGTTCACCCGCGTGCAGGCCCAGCAGGTCATGGAACGTCCGAAGCACCTGACCTGGGAAGAGTCCGGCTGCTATGTGCTGACCCTGGCGACCGCTTACCGCATGCTGTTCGGCCATCGTCCGCACATCCTGCGTCCCAGCCAGAACGTGCTGGTCTGGGGCGCCTCGGGCGGCCTGGGCTCGATGGCCATCCAGCTGATCGCCGTTTCGGGCGCACATGCCATCGGCGTGATCTCGGAAGAGGACAAGCGCGACTTCGTGATGGGCTTGGGCGCCAAGGGCGTCATCAACCGCAAGGACTTCGACTGCTGGGGCCAGCTGCCCGACGTGGACGGCGACCAGGCCGAGTTCAAGGCCTATATGGGCAAGGTCCGCGAGTTCGGTAAGGCTATCTGGGACATCACCGGCAAGGGCAACGACGTCGACTTCGTGTTCGAACATCCTGGCGAAGCCACCTTCCCGGTGTCGTGCAACGTGGTCAAGCGCGGCGGCATGGTTGTGTTCTGCGCCGGCACCACCGGCTTCAACCTGACCTTCGACGCCCGCTTCGTCTGGATGCGTCAGAAGCGCATCCAGGGCAGCCACTTCGCCAACCTGCTGCAGTCGGCCCAGGCCAACCAGCTGGTGATCGAACGCCGCATCGATCCTTGCATGTCGGAAGTCTTCTCGTGGGAAGACATCCCGGCCGCCCATATGAAGATGCTGGCCAACCAGCATAAGCCGGGCAACATGGCCGTGCTGGTCCAGGCCAAGAAGCCGGGCCGCCGCAGCGTCGAGGATTGCTTCGAGGGCTAAGAGTCCAAGAACAGCAACTCCGATGATAAGCTGAAAGGGGCCGAAGCGATTCGGCCCCTTTCACGCCCACTAAAGACTGATTTCCATTCAGCTCCGTGCCTGCCGGGAGAGAGTTTCATGACCCTGATCGCCGACCTGCTGCCCACTTGCGCCAAGGCCGCCGCCGACGCCCGCGAAATTCAAGCCGTCGCCCGCACTGGCGTCACTGCCCTGGTCGCGCCGACCGGCAAAGTCGATGCCGACCTTTTGGAACAGCATCAGTTCTCGGCCCATGGTTTCGCCTGGCTGTCCACCTATGTCGAGGCTCTGGCGCAGATGTCCGGCTGGGCCGAGCGTCTGTCGGCTTCGGGCAAGCTGGGCGAGCTGGAGCAGTTGATCCTGCAATGCGCGTTCGGCGAATATCTGAACCAGATCTTCGGCGGCATCCCGATGAGCCAGACCGAAGTGGTGCGCCTGCAGGATTTCGGCATCGACAGCCCCACCCGCCACAAGCTGCATAGCGCCGAGATCACCACTCTGCGCCGTCAGGGCAACACCGAGGAAGTGCGCGCCCGCCTCGCCGAGCTGATCAAGGACGGCCAGAGCTGGGGCGATGCCGGCCTGGACGACGAAACGCTGGAGCTGATCCGCGACCAGTTCCGCCGCTTCTCGGACGAGCAGGTGATTCCTTACGCCCATGAATGGCATCTGAAGGACGAGCTGATCCCCATCGAGGTGGTGGAGCAGGTGGCCGAACTGGGAGTGTTCGGCCTGACCCTGCCGGAAGAGTACGGCGGGCTGGGCATGGGCAAGACCGCCATGTGCGTGGTCACCGAGGAACTGTCGCGCGGCTATATCGGCGTCGGTTCGCTTGGCACCCGCTCCGAGATCGCCGGCGAGCTGATCCGCTTAGGGGGAACCGAGGAACAGAAGCAGCATTACCTGCCCAAGATCGCCTCGGGCGAGATTCTGCCGACCGCCGTCTTCACCGAACCGAATACCGGCTCGGACCTGGGCTCTTTGCGCACCCGCGCCGTCAAGCAGGACGGCAAATATGTGGTGACCGGCAACAAGACCTGGATCACTCATGCCAGCCGTTCCGACCTGATGGCGCTGCTGGTGCGCACCAATCCCGACACCAAGGATTGGAAGGGCCTGTCGATGATGCTGGCGGAAAAGCCGCGTGGCACCGAAGACAATCCTTTCCCCGCCAAGGGCATGACCGGCGGCGAGATCAAGGTGCTGGGCTATCGCGGCATGAAGGAATACGAGCTGGGCTTCGACGGCTTCGAGGTGCCGGAAGGCAACCTGCTGGGCGGCGAGGAAGGCCAGGGCTTCAAGCAGCTGATGGCGACCTTTGAATCCGCCCGCATCCAGACCGCCGCCCGCGCCGTCGGCGTGGCTCAGTCGGCGATGGAAACCGGCATGCGCTATGCTCAGGAACGCATCCAGTTCGGCAAGCCGCTCTATGCCTTCCCGCGCGTGTTCGGCAAGATCGTCTGGATGGCGGTGGAAACCATGATCGCCCGCCAGCTGACCTATTTCTCGGCTCGCGAGAAGGACAGCGACCTGCGCTGCGACATCGAAGCCGGCATGGCCAAGCTGCTGGGCGCCCGCGTCGCCTGGGCGAACGCCGACAACGCCTTGCAGATCCATGGCGGCAACGGTTATGCCGAGGAATACACCATCAGCCGCATCCTCTGCGACGCCCGCATCCTGAATGTGTTCGAGGGCGCTGCCGAGATTCAGGCCCAGGTGGTCGCCCGCGGCCTGCTGTCGCGGTAAGGCTCTGCTTTCTCAAAGATGAAGGGGCTCCGGCGACGGGGCCCCTTTTCTTATGCCCGCCGCAGAAAGAACCCCACCAACGGCTTGGTCGCCGCCGTGGTCAGCAAAGTGCCGCAGATCATCGCCGAGAAACAGGCCGACGAGATGATCCCCGCCCCCTTCAGCATCGTCAACACCACGATTTCCATCAGTCCCTTGCATTGCATGAACGAGCCGGCAGCCAGAGACTCGGCCCAGTTCAGCCCGCCGCAAAATCGCAAAGGCAAGGATGTCGCCACCATCTTGGCGATGAAAGCCACGCCGGTCATCACCAGGAACAGCAACGCCATCCCCTCGCCGCTCTCGACGAAGGTGGCAAGGCCGGTGGACATGAAGAAGAACGGCATCAGCACGAACGAGACGAAGCTCTCGAACCGCCCGGTCAAATCCTCGGCCACCCGGCGCGGCAGAATCGCGCCGAAGGTGAAGGCCCCGACCATGGCATGCAGGCCCAAAGCCTCGGTCGCCAGGGCCGAGCTGAGCATCAGGGCGCAGATCGCCACCAGCTCACGCGGGCTGACCTCGCCGGTTTCCTGGGCATGACGCAGCAATCCCTTGCATAAAGGCCGCACCACCAGCAGCAGGAAAGTGACGAACAGCAAAAGCCCGCCCAAGGTCATCAGCCCTTGCCCGGCCCCCCGACCGCCGGCGAAGGCCAACAAGCCCGAGACCATGACCCACAGCAGGGCGTCATTTACCGCAGCACAACCCAGCGCCAGCGCGCCCACCCGGCTTTGCAGCAGCCCCATCTCGCGCAGGATCGCCCCAAGAACAGGGAGCGCCGTAACGCCTGCCGCCACGCCCATGCCGATGGCGAAGCTGGCTGGGCTGGCGGCTGATCCCGCTGCCTCGGGCACCGCCGGCAACAAGGCCAGTCCCGCCAGAGCGCCTGCCGCCACCGGCACCACCAACGACCCCAGACTGGCCCCCAGGAAGCCGCAGGAGCGGTCGCGCATCTCGGCCAGATCAAAATGCAGGCCGGTCAGAAAGGCGAAGAACAACAACGACAGCCAGACCAGCCCATCCAGGCGGACCAGCGAGTCATGGGGAAACAGCGCGGCGAAGATCTCGGGCGACAACCGCCCCAGGCCGGTAGGGCCGAAGGCCAGGCCGACGCCGATCTGCACCACCACCAGCGGCAACAGCCTGCGCAGGGGCCGCAGCCGCCAAAGTCCATAGGGCAACGCCACCACCAGCAAGGATTGCAGCAAAAACAAAAGCATCGGCGAGGGATGCAAATT
>Ga0310914_10001557_pt1 | contig 14839 bp, 15 predicted proteins | sample GREbulkMGAN108_FD_203450 | JGI IMG/M metagenome (GOLD analysis project Ga0310914, IMG submission 203450) | Lab enrichment of tropical soil microbial communities from Luquillo Experimental Forest, Puerto Rico - GRE.bulkMG.AN108 | ecosystem: Environmental > Terrestrial > Soil > Tropical forest >... | reverse complement strand
GGCCGGGTTCTCGCGGTAGGGCCGGGGGTGGAGAGCGTCAAGGTCGGCGACCGGGTCCTGGCGCCGCTGGGCAGCTTCACTTGGCGGGAGCGGATGGTCATACCGGCAGGCGGCCTTTCCGCCCTGCACCCTAACGCAGACCCGCGGCAGTTGGCGATGCTGGGCATAAATCCCCCGACCGCGGCGCTGCTGCTCAGCGAGTATGTCGACCTGAAGCCGGGCGAGTGGGTGGTGCAGAACGCCGCCAATTCCGGTGTCGGGCGGTGGGTGATCGCCTTTGCGAAAACGCGTGGCCTGAAGACGGTCAACATCGTCCGGCGCCCGGAGCTCGTGGCCGAGCTCAAGGGGTTCGGCGGAGACGTCGTCGTCGTCGATTCTCCGGATGTCTCGGAAAGCATCAAAGCGGCTGTCGGCCAGGCCGAACTCCGCCTGGCGCTTGATGGCGTCAGCGGCCCGGCGACGAGCGTGCTCGCAGCGACGCTCTCGCGCCGCGGCACGCTCGTCAGCTTTGCGGCGATGAGTGAAACTCCGATGTCGATCAATCCGCTGGACGTCATCTTCAAGCCTCTCACGATGCGGGTCTTTTGGTTGGGACACCCGGAAGTTGCGGCCAAAATTGCGCCAGCAATCGCGCGGGCAGCGGCGATGATCGCATCCGGCCGGGTACATACCGGTGGCCGCGACCTATCGCCTCTCCTCGATCAAAGGGGCAGTCGCGCATGCGCAACGCGGCGGAAAGATCCTTCTGAACACTGCCGGATCATCCGACTGACCGCGGAATCGGCATTGATCGTTCGCCATTAACTGGAGACCCGCCGCCAGCACCCCGCCGCCCATCAGCCGCGAAGGTGACCACCATAGAGGGCCTGGCGACGGAGGGTGCGCTGCATGCGCTGCAACATTCATCAATCACGAAGCGTTCCAGTTACGCGCAGTAGCAACCTGCACCGCCGGCTTCCGGAGCCTCTACCCCGCTCGCGCCGCCCGCGACGACCGCACCGGTGGCCCCGATGACCGGGCAGTGGCCGGACGTGGATTGCGGTACGGCCAAGCTCACGACGACCGCATCTCAGCCACGTTGTCGGGTGGGCCTACGTACAGGAGTTCCGCCTGGGCGCAGGAGACTACGGGGCCGGGCTGCGCTGTTGGCAGTGGACCGTGGCGACCCGTTCCCCTTCGAACTTTGGTTTCGCCAAACTCGCCAACCTTCGCTCCGCCGTGGGCAGGTGCGGATTCATTTCGGGGACATCGCGGCGGCCCTGAAATACAACGGGACTGTGGCTCACAAAAGATACCGGGTGGTCGGATGTGAACCAGATCGGCAGCATTATACCGCCAGCTTTACCGCTTCTGGTGGCCAGCCCCCAGCTTCATCTTTGTTGGTGACGAAAACTGCAAGGCGCTCTTCAAGTTGGGCCGCTATGGCATGGCGCCTTTCTGTGGGCGGTTCGCGGCTGGCTTTTGCGGGATTCAGGGCAATAACGTCCAGGATCGTGACCTGCCGTCCTTCGTCGACGCCTTGATCGTCAAGGCACAGTGAGTTGAGCGCCATCGACAAGACGCAGGGGCCCTTGCGCCAGAAGCCTCCCGCAAGCGTTCACCGAGAAGGTAAAGTCCGACGGGTAAACCGGATGTTGGTGAGAAAGAACGTGCGGCATCGTACTTTGTGGCATTGTGCTTGGCCTGGTTCCCGCGCTGCCGGGATGCAACGCCAACTGGCCGGCTCCAGGGTCGAAGGAGGAGGCGCAGTTGCTTGCGAGCATCCCACACTCGGACCACGGGGGAGGGGGGAACCACGCCGGCGAATGAATTCTGTAGCTTGGCATCGAAGCTCGTGATTAGCTGCCGAACGCTATTAGCGAGTCCGGCGACCGATCCGCAGCAGTCCCGGATCTCGATCGCTTCCAATAGAATTGAGCTCTTGTCAGTATATTGGGAATATCGCTCGCCAGTGATCTATCGCTATTAGGAAATCATGGACCCAGTGCGACGAGGCCAGCGGACCTCGACGGGGAGCCAGAGGATCTCGACCCTTCGGCCTCTGGGCCGATCGCCATCCTCGTCCTGGACCCTCGACAGAAGGCCGCGCGCCGCGACAACCGCACCTAGGCTCTACAACCACCAGCCTGGACCCGATCCGGGCTCGACCCGATCACACCCCTTGCCGCAGGCTGGGCTGGAGGCTGCCAGGCCCCCGGCTCGCCACCCCACGGTGTCAGCACGTCACGACGCAGTTTCGAGCGCGAACGCGATGCCTTGACCGCCGCCGATGCACAGAGTGACGATTCCCCGCTTGAGACCGTCGCGGCGCATAGAGTGGAGCAGCCGGGTCGTCAGGACGGCGCCCGTCGCCCCGATCGGATGGCTATGGGCGATGGCCCCACCCTCGACGTTGACGATGTCCTCCGGCAGCCCGAGCTCGCGCATTACGACGATGGCGATGGCCGCGAAGGCCTCGTTGATCTCGATCCGCTCGACATCACCGAGTTTCCACCCGGCGCGGTCGAGTGCTTGGCGCACCGCGGGGATGGGTCCGAGACCGAACATCCCCGGCTCCACCGCCGCGATACCATAGGAAACCAGGCGCGCTACCGGATCGAGACCGCGGCTTTCTGCAGAATTCCGATCTGCCACGATCACCGCCGCGGCGCCGCTGTTGAGGCCGGGTGCATTCCCGGCGGTAATGCTGCCGTCCGGCCTAAAAAGGCGGGCTTTAGCGCCGCCAATGCCGCCAAGGTCGTCTGCGGCCGGTTGTGCTCGTCGGTCTCAAAGCAGATCGGACCCTTGCGACCGGGGACCTCGACGGCAACGATCTCCTCCGAGAACTTGCCCTCCGCCTGCGCCGCAGCGAAGCGCTGCTGCGATCGCAATGCCCACCGATCCTGCGCCTCGCGGGTGACCTGAAATTCGCCGACGAGGTCCTCGGTATGCCAGCCCGACGCCTGATCCGAGAATGCGTCGTTGAGGCCGTCGCGCAGCATGCTGTCGTAGAGCTAGCCGTCGCCCATGCGGTAGCCCCAGCGGCCGCGCGCGATCAGGTAGGGTGCAAGATCCATGTTCTCCATGCCGCCGGCCACGGCCGCCTCGACCGCGCCGGCCATGATTTCGTGCGCCGCAGACACGATCGCCTGCGCGCCCGAGCCGCAGACGCGGTTCACGGTCATCGCCGGGACGAATGCCGGTAAGCCGGCATCGATGGTGGCTTGGCGTGCCGGGTTCATCTTGGCGCCCGCCTGAACGACGTTGCCCATGACGACCGTCGCGACCTCCGCGGGATCGAGCCCGGCGTGCGCGACAGCGGCTTTGATGGCAACGGCGCCGAGATCGGGCGCCGGAATTTCCTTCAGGCTTCCACCAAAGGTACCGATCGCCGTTCGCAGCGGCGCGATAAGAACGACGGAAGACGGCGACATCATAGATGAACTCTTTCGATCGGAGCGGCCAGCCCGTAAGGCGTCGAGCTCGATTGACGGAAAGGCGTATCCGCACCCAAATAGGCGTATTTACTCTCATGTCAAGAACCAATGGGCGCCGCGCGTGCCCATCATCCACACATCCGAGGCCGCACCCGCCTGATGCCCGAGGCGACGGACACAGCTTTTTTGACTGCAAATGTGCTGGTGAGCATTGTGACCAGCGTCGGGGCGGTTGATCCACGGGCCGAAGCCAAAACGGTCCTGAAGAATTGGGCTGTCAATAAGATTGCTGATCGCGTCGTCTCTGCCGCGGTCGGCGCAATTGTCTGACACCGGCTTGCCGAGACCCCGCCCGGCTGACCACTGGGCGGGGTAGCTCCTGATCAAAGCCCCGCGAACCACAAGTCTCCAAGGCTATTGGTTGGAGATGGTCGCGGTCGTTCCGTCGAATTTGGTCAATTGGACAGTGAACGGCTCGTTATACGTCTGTGCCCTATCGCTGAGGAAGCTGAGCGCCACTGCCTCGCCGAGCATCAAGGAGGTGTCGGTGTCGCTGCGCCAATGGATACCGGCGTGGATTCCATGAGCGAACGAGACGTTGTGGCCGAGCTTATTTAGTTCGCCATTGACCGTGAGTTGACCCGCATAGGGACCGAGCGAAAGGCCATCGCTCGTGGGCACCACCGGGTTCGGGATCACGAAACTACCGTCGAAGAAGAACTTCAGCACCGTGATGCAAGCGCCGCCAACCGTTCCATGCCCTGTCGGGTAGGCCGGGTGCGTCGGCGAACCTTCGGGAAAAGCCTGCGACAGCAACCAAGTCCCATACTTGTTGAAGCTCTGTTGGAGTCCCTGCGAGTTCAGGATGACGTTGCTCAGGCTGACATTGGTTTTGCTCCCCTGCCCGGTCTTGATCAAATGGACAAGTCCGCCTATCGCCTCCGGCCGAGGCCGGAGGTGCACAAACCACTTTTGATACCACACTGCATTCAGGGCCACGGTAGCCACTGCGGTGAGGGTCCCCGCGATATCAGGGCCGCCGAACGTGCCGAAGCCGTTCTCCGTCGTCGAACCGATATAAGGATTGCCAGGATTCAACGGCGCGCCGATGTCCGCGAGGACTAGGAAAGCCGTAAAGTACGCCTGATAGAGCACGTCCACGTGGGTAAAGGCCGCGAGGTCTCGGCCGTTACGCCGGTAGCGGCGCTGTGGATCTTTCTGGTTTTGCAGACCGGTAACATTGCCGTTCTGGATCGTCAGCCAATCCGTGAAACTGGTCCCATAGTCGATGTTCGGCAGATAAGTGACTTGCTGCTGGTCGATGGGTTGCGAGCCGAAGGAGGTGGGCAGAAGGAAGAACTGGGAGATGTATGGCCCCAACGCTTCGCCCGGGAAGCCGCCCCGGAAGAGCAGATCCGGTGTGACTTGGCCGCTGCTGCGCGGACCAAGGTAGGTAAGCTGAGACCCGAGTTCCGCCGCTGCCTGAGCGGCCAGGGAGTTCGAAGGATATTCCGTGAACGCAACATCGCGCAGCAAGGATGCCCAGTAGTGTTCGAGGAGTTCGGTGGCGTTCTGGTCGCTGGCGGCGGGGGGCGCCGGCGGCACCTGCGGCTGGCCGAACTGGGCGTTATCGAGTGCGTCCAAGCAGAAGCATAATCCTCCTTGCGGGCCGTTGAGCGTTCGTGTGCCGCCCATGGTAATCTTCTCAAAATCTGAGAACTTGCCGCTGTTTAATGCCGTCTTGAAGGTTTGGTACGCATGCAAGTCCACTCGGCCGAATGAGTCGTGAGGAAGACCCTTGGTATACGTGCCACCTTTGTCCGGATATCGTGCCTCATCGCCGTTGCTGAGGTTCGTTGCTGCTGGAACCCTGGCGTCCTGAACGGCCTCCGCCATCCGGAGTTCGAATGCTTCCATCACGCGGCGGGTGTTCACACCGGCAAGAGGTGCTAGGCCACCGAGGCTGTTTGAGCTAGCGCCAATAGCCTGGGCGGAGGACACGGACAGGCTCGCGAGCGCTCCTGCCCCAAGGGTCGCCGCCGCACTTGCCTGACCCAGAAATTTCCGTCGGTTCGGGCCTCTTGGCCTCTCGCCGACGGAGGGACTATCCGTTTCCGTGCCGCCACCGACGCTGTCTGTCGACTTGATCACGATGATTGCCCTTCCAGGACGGTAGTGGGAGCTAGCGACGTTCGCCGCCAAAAGTCACAGTACGCAACTTGTAGTCCAATTCGACCTACATCCGTGATCTGAAGAATAAACCGAAAATGCCCCGGAGAATCTCTTATCCCGTGTGCATATCTTCAACGAGTAATCGTGGTTCGCGTATAGGAAGAGTTCAAAATTGCGGCCGAATACCGGATCATCGTCCACCGTGGTCTGCGCCGCGCCGCCTGCGTGCGCGCCAGTAATCGACCGGATCAAAGCATTGTTTACCGAGCAGCGGGACGCACTCGCCGGCGTTGTCTGAGCGGGAAGGGGCCGAATCGCTGTCCGCAACCGCTCGCAGCCATCCGCTAGGGTGGGTCTATAGCGGCGGCGGAACCAATCCTCCACCCCTTGATCGCCGGTCGGGGCTAGTCTCTGCCGATGCGTCTCGACGATTTCGATTTCGAACTGCCGCGCCCGCTGATCGCCGACCGCCCGTGCGAGCCGCGCGACGCCGCTCGGTTGCTCCTGATCCCAGCCTCGGGAGGGCTGCGGGACCGGCAGATTTCCGATCTACCGGCGTTGTTGCGGCCCGGCGATCTGCTCGTCTTCAACGACACCAAGGTGATCCCGGCGCGGCTCGTCGGCCGTCGCGGTGCGGCATCGATCGAGGTCACGCTCTACCGCGACCTCGGTAGCGGTGCGTGGCGCGCCTTTGCCAAGGGCGCCCGCCGGCTGCGCCGGGGCGACCCCCTCGTCTTCGCCGAGGATTTCGCCGCTGAGGTCGCCGAGAAGCATCCCGAAGGCGACGTAACGTTGCGCTTCAAGGTTGAAGGAGAGGGATTCCGCGAGGCGCTTGCGCGCTATGGCGCAATGCCGCTGCCACCCTATATCAAACGCCTTCGCGGCGGCGACCCGCGCGACCGCGCCGATTACCAGACGATCTTTGCCCGCGCCGAGGGCGCGGTGGCGGCGCCGACTGCGGGTCTCCATTTCACCCAAGCTCTGCTCGACACGCTGACAGAGCGCGGCATCGGCTGGACAGCGCTTACCCTGCATGTCGGGCCCGGTACCTTTCTGCCGGTCAAGAATGCCGACCCGCGCGACCACAAGATGCACCCCGAATGGGGTATGCTGTCGGCCGAGACAGCCGATCGTATCGCGGCGACTCGGCTTGCCGGCGGGCGTATCGTTGCAGTCGGAACCACGAGCCTGCGCCTCTTGGAGAGCGCGGCGACCGATAATGGCGAGGTCCGGCCCTTTGCCGGCGAAACCCGGTTGTACATCCTCCCCGGCCACCGGTTCCAAGCCATCGACCTGCTACTGACGAACCTCCACCTGCCGCGCTCTAGCCTCCTAATGCTGGTCGCGGCACTCGCTGGACACGAGCGGATCAAGGCCGCCTATGCGCACGCGATAGCCTCCGGCTACCGCTTCTTTTCCTATGGTGACGCCTGCTTGATCGAACGGCGGTGAGGGTGCCGGCGCGACCGCGGTTCTTGCGCGGCCATGCGGGCCTGCGCCCAATGCTCCCATCACGGAAGCCGGCTGCCGTACCCGGCCATATTCGCAAGGTAGCCCGAATGACGAGCGCCACTATCCATGCGGCCGGACCAGTCTTCCGGTGGAGGAGGCGCCCGGACCGCTCGAGCAGCGGCACCTGCAATACGCCAACTACCGTGCTGTCGCGGAGGGCTACGAGATCGTCGGCGAGAACGCCTCATTCGGCAGCGGCCTTGCACAGCGAGCCCACATCACGGCGCAGAGCTGACTGTGAGTGCGACGAGGTTCCAACCCGGAAGTATTGGAGGAGAGCCACCGATGAAGATTCCGCAAACAGTCCGCGAAGTGATCGAAAAAGGACCGCTCGCTCATTTGACCACGCTCAATCCCAACGGCAGCCCGCAGGTCACCGTCGTGTGGGTCGGAATTGAGGACGAAGAGTTCGTGATGGGCCATCTAGCTATGCACCAGAAAATCAAGAACATCCGGCGCGATCCGAGAGTTGTATTGTCCCTCCTCGGTTACAATACAACGCAAGGAATGCGGGAATACGTGGTGGTCTATGGCACTGCGCGGGTGACAGAAGGCGCTGCAGTGCCCCTTCTGCAACGCCTGGCCCCTATTTATCTCGGATCGAACGCGACCTATCCGCCCGCATCCATGCAAAATATGGCGGGTTATGTCACCAGGATCACCCCGGCACGCTTCTCTGGGATTGGTCCCTGGGTACAACAAGCCACTGGCTGACCATGAGCCGCTAGATCCGGGTACTTATCCGCATTATCAGCTCCCCAGCGACGACTCTTATCGGCGCAATTCCATCCCCGCTTGACACTCGCGAGGACGGTCCCAACTCTTCCGCGAAATACGCGTAATTGCGCGTATCTCCTAGGAAGAAGTTTAGACTAATGAAAAAAGAGATGAGAACCCTCCTTGCCGCCGCATTCGCCGTTGCCGGTGCGGTGACGGCCCAGGCCGCGGATATAGCTCCGGTCACCGGCCATCGGACAAGGCTCGGGGCCGACCGCTCTGCCCTGGTCTATTAGATAGATGAGCCCGACGGCTTCCATGTGGTGGTAACAACCCAGCAACGCCGGACCAGCCGGGCGACGGTCGAGCGGTTCGAGACGGTGCTGGCGGCGGGGCAGTCGGCTGCGGTCTCGGTCCCACGCGGCACCGGCCAGGCGCCTGTACGGATCTTGCTCAGCAACGCCGGCGACCACCTGCACATCGCCGGGCCGATCGCCGCGGTCTCCGCCCGGTAACATCCCCTGCGCTATCGGAAGAAGCAGTAGCTATGGCCAGCCAGACGCGAGGCGACGCCATCGTCGACATCTTCCGGCCGGAGAACCGCAAGATCGTCGAGCAACGCGACGTGATGCAATCGGTCCCTGAGACCGCCCCAACCATAACACTATGTTCTGATCAAGGAGAAAGCCCAGGTCCGAGACCAACAAAGACATCGCTGTCGCCTTCTACAAAAAGGACCTGTTCGAAGGCCGGGTCGAACATGCGTTCCGGCTTTACGCCTGACACACTTCCGCGCGGTTTCATTTCGAATGGAGTGAACAATGGCAAAGCGAATTTCCGACACTGAATGGCGCGGCGACCTGAAGGATGGCGCTGGCACGCTCAGGCTCGGTAGCGGCGCTTTCGAGGGAAGATATTCGTTCCACTCGCGTTTCGAGGACGGCCCCGGCACGAACCCGGAAGAGCTGATCGCCGCCGCTCATGCGGCGTGCTTCTCTATGGCTCTGTCGGCGTCGCTGTCGCAGAAAGGTTACGTGCCGGCACGCATCCATACGAGAGCTGCCGTTCATTTCGGCCCCGTAACGGGAGGTTTCGCGATCTCCCGCATTGCGCCCGAAACCGAAGGGCAAGTTCCCGGCATCGACGCCGCCACATTCGAGCAGGTCGCTCAGGCAGCCAAGGTGGGGTGCCCCGTCTCGAAGGCCCTCGCAGCCGTGGAAGTCAGTCTGGTGGCGACGCTTCGATAGCCGCCCTGCGCCTTGCGCCGTCGGCCGGGTTACCCGCGCTGCAGTCACACCGTCCGGCGACACCGCGGGCCTTCTATGGCCTCCAGAAAGTGCTTGAGAGAGCGGCGATCGAAGGCGTGGTCATCCTTGAGTTTCCCACTTTTGACGAGGCGAAGGCATGGTATGACAGCGCTCCGCGCGAGCCCCGTTTCAAAGGCTGCCGATTCTCGCGTCCTCATAGTCGAAGGCGTGTAACGGTGCCCGCGTAACGGAAACCGGCCACCACACCTAGCCAAATTCGCAAGGGAGACCCGGATGACCAGCACCACGATCGATGCGGGAGGACCAGGTCTTTTGGCGGGGGAGGCTGCTGGACCGCTCGAGCAGCGGCATCTGCAATACGCCAACTATCGTGCCGTTGCGGAGGGCTCGAAGGTCACCCGGACACACTGGCACATCGCCCTTGCCAACGGCCTGGGGTGGGGTTTCGACGGCATGGACGGGGTGATCTTTGCACTGATCTCGCCGCTGATCATCAAGGAGTTCGCCCTCGACATCCCGACCTACCGGACCGGCTTCCAGATCTGGCTCACCCTTGGCATCACCGGGCTTTATTTCTGGCCGTGGCTTTCCGACCGATTCGGCCGCCGCACCTTGCTCGCCGTCAACATCGCGATATTCTCGCTGATGATGCCGATCGTGGCGCTGTCGACGAGCTTCACGGTCTTTGTCGCTGGGCGCGCGCTCCTGACCTTTGCGCTCAACGGGGAGTGGTCGCTGGGATCGATGCTCGTCGCCGAGACTTGGCCCGCGCGTTTGCGCGGCCGGATGATCAGCATCAATCGAGCTACCTGGTGCTTTGGTGCCTCGTTCGCCGGGGCGATTACCGGGCTCGTCGCCGGCACCTGGGGGTGGCGCGCGGCGGTCATGGTGCCCGGCCTTATCGCGCTGCTCGCGATCTATGTCCGCGCGACCTGCCCCGAATCTCCCTACTGGGTTCGCACCCAGGACCGGAAGCGGCGGATTGCCGACACCCTCACGGCCGGCGGCACGCTGAGCGCCGAGGACCGAGCCTGGTACACCAAGGCTGACAAGGTCGGCATCCGGCAGGTGTTCATGCCGGACGTGCTGCCGGCGACCTTGGTCGCGACCTTCATCACCTGCTGCAGTTGCTGCATCTATGGCACGGTGGGCGCCTGGATGCCGCTCTACCTCTCGACCGAAAAGCACTGGTCGACGGCAGAATACAGCATCTTCTACATTTTCTGGGGCCTGGTCGGCTTTCTCGGGCTCTGCGCGGCCGGCTGGCTCGCCGACAAGGTCGGCCGGCGCGTCGGCTTCATCGCGCTGCTGATCTGGGGTGCCATCTTCATGACCCTCTGGGTCTATGCCGCGAGCAACCTCTGGCTCTGGGTCTTCGGCCTCGCCTGGAGTTTCGGGTTCCTCGGTTTCTGGGGCCCGAGCACGACGCTGACTGCCGAGGTCTTTCCGACCCGCATTCGCGGTGTCGCCAACGGCGTCGTCTGGTTCATCGGCTTCTTCGTCGGGTTTGTGCTGTGGCCGTTCGCGACCGTGGCACTGCAGCAGGCCACCGGATCCTTCGCTCTGGCTTTCCTGACGATACCGGTCTTTATGGTCGCCATGGCCCTCGGGGTGTGGCTTATCGTCCCCGAGCACGCCGGCAAGGAGCTCAACGCGATCGCCGTCTGAGCTTACGGCAGACCGGCAACGCGCGTCATCGCGCGGCCAAGATCACGGCGTACTACGTTTGCCATGCTGGGTTTGCAAGGCTGGTGGACGGGCCGGGCACCCTCAGCCAGGTCGAAAAGCCGGTTCCGGTTATTTCCCGGTTATCGGTTTTGCTTCCCGGTTCACCGGTATTTGAATTCCCGGTTACGGGAACCGGGAAATGCGGTGCAAGCAGTTGAATAAAAATGAATAATCTTGGAATCTGGGGGCCCGACCGGAATTTTACCCGGTTATTCCCGGAAAAACCGGGAAAGAACACATGATCGGCTTTGAGCTGCTGGCACTCGACGGCGCGGCGCGGCGCGGGCACCTCATGACCGCGCATGGGGCTATCGATACGCCGGTCTTCATGCCGGTCGGCACCGCCGGCGCGATCAAAGCGATGACCCCTGAAGGGGTAGCCGCGACCGGGGCGCGGATTGTCCTCGGCAACACCTATCACCTGATGCTGCGACCCGGCGCCGAGCGCATCGCGGCACTCGGCGGGCTGCACCGCTTCATGAACTGGCCCTACGGGATCCTGACCGATTCCGGCGGCTTCCAGGTCATGTCGCTCGCCGCGCGGCGGACCATCGGCGAATCTGGTGTCACGTTTCGCTCACATCTCGACGGCAGCCTGCACGAGCTGACCCCGGAGCGGTCGGTTGCGATCCAGCAGCTGCTCGGCGCTGATTTGACGATGGCGTTGGACGAGTGCACGCCCTATCCGGCACCGCGCGAGGCGGTCGAGAGCTCGATGGAATTGTCGATGCGCTGGGCCGAACGCTCGCGCAGCACCTTTGTCGAACGGCCGGGTCACGGCGTGTTCGGGATCGTGCAAGGCGGGGTCCATCCGGAGCTGCGCCTGCGCTCTGCGGCCCGGCTGATCGGGATCGGCTTCGACGGCTATGCGGTCGGCGGGCTGGCGATCGGCGAGGGGCAGGCGACGACCTTCGCCGTGCTCGAAGCGACCGTTCCGGCACTGCCGGAGGACCGGCCGCGCTACCTGATGGGTGTCGGCAAGCCGGCCGATCTCGTCGGGGCGGTAATGCGCGGTATCGACATGTTCGACTGCGTATTGCCGACGCGATCGGGCCGCACCGCCCAGGCCTTCACGCGGAGCGGCACGGTGAACCTGCGCAACGCGCGCCACGCCAACGATCCCGCACCACTCGACCCGGAATGCTCTTGCCCGGCTTGTGCGGGTTACAGCCGCGCCTACCTCCACCATCTTTGCCGCAGCGGCGAGATCCTCGCCAGCATGCTGCTGACCGCGCACAACCTGCGCTATTATGCCGATCTGATGGCAATGATGCGGGCGGCGATCGAGACCGGCTCGTTCGCCGATTTCGCCGCTGCTTTTGAGAGTTCGCAATGAGCCTGACCCAGCTCGGGCATCCATCGAAGTTACCCGAGTCGCCGGATGCGGCGGTCCTCGAAACGGTGCCGAACCCGCATCCCCGGCTCTCTTATGTCGTCCGCTTTACCTGCCCCGAATTCACCTCGCTTTGCCCGGTGACCGGCCAGCCCGATTTCGCCCATCTGGTGATCGACTACGTGCCCGAGGCTGCGGTCCTCGAGAGCAAGTCGTTAAAGCTCTACCTCGGCGCCTTCCGCAGTCACGCGGCGTTCCACGAAGACTGCACCGTGGCGATCGCCCGCCGGCTCGTCGATATCCTCGCCCCGCGGTGGCTGCGGATCGGCGGCTATTGGTACCCGCGCGGCGGGATCCCTATCGACGTCTTCTACCAGACCGGCGAGCCGCCGGCCGGGCTGTGGCTCCCTGATCCCGGTGTGGCACCCTATCGCGGCCGAGGTTGAGCCCAAGCTATGACCGATCCGATCCGCGAGGCGATCCGCGATCGCGCCTTGTCCTCGGGTTTTGACGCCGTCGGCTTCGCCGAGGCGCGCCTCGACGCCGAAGCGCGCACCGGGCTGCGCGAGTTCATCGCCCGCGGCTATCACGGCGATATGGGCTGGCTCGCCGGCACCGCCGCACGACGCAGCGACCCGCAGATGCTGTGGCCCAAGGCGCGGACCGTCGTCGTGCTCGGCATCAGCTATGCTCCCAAAGAGGATCCGTTGGCGGTCCACGACGCTCGGGATCGCGGCGCGGTCTCGGTCTACGCGCAGGGTCGCGATTATCACGACATCTTGAAGCGCCGCCTCAGGGCGCTTGCGCAGTGGATCGAAGAGCGCTGGTCAGGGGCGCTGAAGCTGTTCGTCGACACGGCCCCGGTGATGGAGAAGCCGCTCGCCGAGCGCGCCGGGCTCGGCTGGCAAGGCAAACACACCAATCTGGTGTCACGCGATTTCGGCTCCTGGCTGTTCCTCGGCGAGATCTACCTGAGCATCTCCCTCAAGCCGGATGATCCGGAGGCCGATCATTGCGGTTCCTGCCGGCGCTGCCTCGATGCCTGCCCGACCGCAGCGTTCCCGGCTCCCCACCGGCTCGATGCTCGGCGCTGCATCTCGTATCTGACGATCGAGCACAAGGGGATGATCCCGGTCGAGCTGCGCCCGTCGATCGGCAATCGCATCTATGGCTGCGACGATTGTCTGGCGGTCTGTCCGTGGAACAAATTCGCCCAAACGGCGCGGGAACCCGACTTTCTGCCGCGCGAGGAGCTGACGGCACCGCGCCTGGCGGCACTCGCCGAACTCGACGATGCGGCATTCCGCAGACTCTTCGCCGGAACCGCGATCAAACGCACCGGACGCGACCGGTTTGTCCGCAACGTGCTGATCGCGATCGGCAACGCGGATTCGAGAGACCCTGACCTCGTCCTGGCCGCGCAGCGCCGGCTCGACGATGCAGCACCACTCGTCCGGGCCGCCGCGGTTTGGGCTTTTTTAAGACTGGCGCCGCCACCGCGATGCGCGGCCGAGCGCGCCCGCCGGTTGTCCCGCGAAGACGACCCCCTGGTTAGGGAGGAGTGGGAGCGCCTCGGGCCCGGGGTCGCCGCATCAGCCAGATGATCGGACGGGCAATAGGCGGCGTCGTGCTGTGCCTGTTGGTCGGGCTGCTGCTGACCCATCTTGGTATTGCCGCCCGCGGCATTCTGAACGACACCTGGCACACGATCCTGTCTGTCGGCCGCCTCGTCGGCAATCTGGTCGAGTGGGCGGTGCCCTATACCCTGCTCGGCGCCGTCGTAATCGTGCCGCTGGCACTGATCGGGTTCGTTGTGAAGCGTGGCGCCCGGAAATAAAGGCAGCTCTCACGTCAGCTCGGCTTCACCCAGGGTGCCGGAGCGCCGGGTTCGATTCGCGTCGCCGCCTTGCCGTCCCCGGCTGCGCCGTTTTTGACAGGTCCGACCCCGGCACCGTCGATCTCGACGTTGATCTCGAGCAGCGAGGTGTCACCTGTTCTGCCGAGATTGACGCGAATCATGTCGCTGCGGATCTCGACATAGCGGCCGATGACGTCGAGCAACTCTTTCTGCAGCACCGGCAGAAAATCAGGGGCCTGGCGGCTTGCGCGCTCGTGAGCGAGCACGATCTTCAGCCGTTCGCGGGCAATCACCGCGCTCGATCGGCGCTCCGGGAAGAGAAGATTGAGAAGGCGCATCAGGCTCTGCCGAACAAGGCGCGGAAGAAGCTTCGGCGCTCGGGCTGCAGAAAACGCATCTCGCGCTGCTCGCCGAGGAAACGGGCAACGGCGTCATGATAAGCACGGCCGGCCGGACTCTCCTCGTCGAACACGATCGGGGTCCCGGTGTTCGATGCGCGCAATACCGACTCCGATTCGGGAATGACGCCGAGCAGCGGGATCGACAGGATCTCCTTGACGTCATCGAGGGTCAGCATCTCGCCTTTGCGAACGCGCTCGGGCGAATACCGTGCCAACAGCAGGTGCACGGCAACCGGCTCCAAATTGAATTCGGCGCGGCGCGATTTCGAGGCAAGCAGACCGATAATCCGGTCGCTGTCGCGCACCGAGGAAACCTCGGGGTTGGTGACGATGATCGCGCTGTCGGCGAAATACATTGCCGTTAGCGCGCCGTGCTCGATCCCGGCTGGGCTGTCGCAGACGATATAGTCGAAACTGTCCTTCAGCTCCCCGAG
>Ga0310914_10001546_pt1 | contig 14888 bp, 11 predicted proteins | sample GREbulkMGAN108_FD_203450 | JGI IMG/M metagenome (GOLD analysis project Ga0310914, IMG submission 203450) | Lab enrichment of tropical soil microbial communities from Luquillo Experimental Forest, Puerto Rico - GRE.bulkMG.AN108 | ecosystem: Environmental > Terrestrial > Soil > Tropical forest >... | reverse complement strand
CAATGGTGCCAAGTACTCGCTGGTCGATGCCGCCTACGCGCCGTTTCTGCAGCGCTATGTATTTCTCGATCGCGTCAAGAGGCTCGGGCACATCGAAAAATTCCCGTGGCTCAAAGCGTGGTGCGCAGCACTTCTCGATCGTGACTCGACCCATTCATTCCCGCCCGACGAGTTCGAGGCGATGTATCGGTCAAACCTGAGAAGCGTCGCAATAAGTGGGTCTCGCAATTTATCGACCCGCTAAGATCGCATGCGGGGCAGCGCCGCTTAAACAGAAAACCCGGTCGCGCTTTTTCAGGCTCATTTGCCTTTAAAAACCGGCCTTCGCTTTTCGACAAATGCCCGGACCGCCTCGGAATGGTCCTCGGTCATCGCGGTGCGTGCCTGATGCACCGCTTCCATCTCGAGCACCGTGGCGAACGGCTCGGTTTCCGCGGCGAACAGGTTGCGCTTCATGCGATTCGGTTCACCAACCCGACGGAGGCCGCCTCGATGGCGTCGATGATGTCGCCGAGGAAATAGAGTTCGCGCGCTTTGGCGGTGCCAACGAGGCGAGTGAGAGACCATGAGCCGCCGAAATCGCCGGAGTAGCCGACGCCGGCAAATCCGCTACCGAAACGCGCCGAGCGGCCGGCGATGCGCAAATCGCACGCCATCGCGAGGCCCAGACCGGTACCGACCGCCGGGCCATTGACCATTGCGATCACAATTTTTGGGATCGTGCGCAGCAACATCGGCAGCCGATGCATCTGGCGCAGCCCCTCCACACGCTCCTCGAAGCCCTGGCTGGCGCGGCTCGCCATCGTCTTCACATCACCGCCAGCGCAAAAGGCCCGGCCGGCGCCGGTGACGATGATCGCACCTACGCTCCTATCGGCACCCAGACGCTCGATCACCTCACCCAAGCTGCTCACCATCACCGGCGACAATGCGTTGAGTCGATCGGGGCGGTTGAGGGTCAGCCAGCCGATGCCGTCCTCCACCACTTCCAACAGATCGGACATCTTGAGTTTCCTACCGGCTCAATGCTTCACGCTGCCACCCGGCCAGCGCTCGTTGACAAGGAATTGGCACGATCATAGTAAGCGCCCGCCAAACCGTCTACGACCAATCACCCACTGAGCTTCAGCCTCAATTTGGAGCCCCGCTTGCGCGTGCCCACGATCACTGTTAGATAGAATTAACAGTAAAGTATAGGACGCTTAGGTTTTGCTTCAGTTGCGAATGCGCCGCCGTTTCGGGGCGCGCTCAGTATCGGCGCGAGCGAGGAGGCATTCATGACCCGGGTCCGATCGCTCGCCTGCGCAATAGCCGCCCTGGCGGCATCGCTATTCGCATCCGCGTCGTGGGCGCAGCTCTATATCGGAGGCGAGGCGGGATGGACCGGCCTCGTCGGCGAGACAGACAAAATTGTCGGGGTGACCTCCGTCACCGCGCGCTTCAACAGCGGCTTTAACGCCGGCTTCCGGGCCGGCTACGAGTGGGGCCCGTGGCGTTTCGAAGAGGAATACACCTATCGCCAGAACGGCGCCCGTGACCTGGTCGGCAGCAATTTCACGCTGAGTGGGGTCAGCGGCCACCGGCATACCAATTCGATCATGACCAATGTCCTCTACGACTTCACTGTGGGTTTTCCGATCACCCCGCATTTCGGATTTGGCGTCGGCGCGGTCAACGTGTTTGATGGTCTCAAAGTCCCAGGGATCGGCCAACTCTTCAACGACAGCACTTGGCAGTTCGGGTATCAGGGAATTGCCGGTATTCGCTACAATCTGAGTCCGACTCTCACCTTCGATATCGACTACCGCTACTTGGCAACTACGCAACCAACGTTTGCGATTCCGAATACTAATCTCCGTTACAAGTCATATTATAATACCAACAACTTTGTCGCAAGTCTCATTTACCGGTTCGCGCCGCCCCCGCCGCCAACGCCCGTTCCGGTCGCAGCGCCTGCTGCGCCGCCCGCACCGCCGCCTCAGGTCTTCCTCGTCTTTTTCGATTGGGATCGCGCGGACATCACGCCGGCGGGAATGGACATTATTCGGCAGGCGGCCAATGCTTACAAGAGTGGCAGCTCGGTTCGCTTACAGGTGTCCGGGTACACCGACCTGTCCGGCTCGCGGGGCTACAACCAGCGCCTTTCCGAGCGGCGTGCCAACAACGTTGCCAACGCGCTGGCCGGTTTGGGTGTGACCCGCGGCGACATGGCGGTCAGTGGCCGCGGCGAGAACGACCCGCGCGTGCCGACGCCACCGGGCGTGCGCGAGCCGCAAAACCGTCGTGTCGAGATCGTCTTCACGTAACCCGCGTCGCGGGCGGCGCGGAGACTGGTCGCGGGGACGATTGGGGCGGAAACCGCCAACAATCTTGTGGCCGGTGGTTGGGTCTCCGCGAGGTTACGTCGCAGCGCGATTGCCGATTCCTAGCATAGTCTCCGCTAACGCTTGACAATTCTTGGGTATCCGGGGCCGTTCAGGCTCGTTCGGCCGGGAAGGTCGCCGATGCTGCAGAGATCCATCTCCCAGTTCGCTGACGGGTTAGGAAGCGCGTTCATGTTGTCGCGCGGGCGATCGAGTGCCGATCAGCTTATCGGTGTGGCGCGCCGCCGGACCGCTTTGGACGAATTTGGCGAGACGGCTTTTTTGGGTTCGCTGCAGAACTTCCTCGATGCCTGCTTCGAGGAAGCGAATTTGGGCCTGGTCGGCAGGCTCGCGACCCGCTGGGACATCGTCCGTTTTCTGTCGAACCTGCTGCGGCTGCGCGACGAAGAGCTGCGAGCTCCCGAAATCCTCGATCAACCGATCACAAATCCCGTCTTCATCTCCGGGCTTCCGCGCTCGGGCACGACATTTCTGCACAGCCTGTTGGCCGAGGACCCGGCCAACCTGGTGCCGCGCGTGTGGCAGACGATCCATCCGTACCCGCTCAAGAGAGGTCCCCACCGGGATTCGCGGGCGAAGCGGGTAGCCCGGCAGTTGCGCCTGTTCGCACTGCTCGCGCCGAATTTCCGGCGCATGCACCCGATAGACGCCGCATCGCCGCAAGAATGCTCCGAGATCACCGCGCACGTCTTTGCCAGTCTCCGCTTTGACACAACCTACCGCGTCCCGAGCTATCGCCGCTGGCTCGACGAAACCGGCCACGTCGAGGCCTATCGCTTTCACCGGCGGTTTTTGCAGCATTTGCAGCATCAGGCGGCCGGGGATGGGCGCTGGGTGCTCAAATGTCCGGACCACGTCTTTGCACTCGCCGCGATCCGGACGGTTTATCCGGACGCACGCTTGGTGTTGGTACACCGCGACCCCCTCGCCGTATTGCTATCGGTCGCCCGGCTGACCGAGACACTGCGACGGCCGTTCACTCGCAGCATCGACAAAGTCGAGATCGGGCGCCAGGACAGCGACCGCTGGCTTACGGCGACGGAGCTGATGATCGCCGCAGCTCAGGAGCACCATTTCGCAGAGCCGATTTTCCATGTCCATTATTTGGACCTGATCCAGGATCCGGTAGGCACGGTAGCGGCGCTCTATCGCCATTTTGGTGAGACCCTGCAGCCCGCAGTGGCGGCGCGGATCGGGCGGCTGGTCGAAGCAAAGCCTAACGGAGGCTATCGCGCCCATGGCTCTCGTCTGGAGGATTACGGTCTCGATGCGGCGCTAGAGCGCGAACGCTACACCAGGTACATGGCGCATTTCGGGATACGGCCGGAACCAGAGGCGCGAGCGGCACAGCCGGCAAAGTCCGCTCCTGTTCTGGCCTCGCGGCGCTCCGCTGAGCCCGTCGAGTGACCTCTCTAACTGCATCTCAAATTGAGTCATATCTTACCCGTTGCCAAATCAGCAGCAAATCTGCAGCGAAATTTCCCCGGCTGGTTGTAGCAGATGAAGCAGACGGCCACTCGAGCGACCGGCCGTCGCGGGCAGTCTCAAAAACACATTATGCGATGCAGATGAGGCGAATTTAGGATCAACATCGCAATGATCCGTTCGCGACAAAGAAGCTCGCAGCGTCGGCGGCCAGTTCCCGCTATCGACGAGGCCCCGGGACCGCGGAAAGGAGGGCCGGGATAAAGGCGAGGCTCGCGACAAGAGTGCAGCCGAGACTGATCAGCAGCAACGTCCCCATGCTTGCCGTGCCCGGGTGCGCCGACAGCGCGAGCGACCCGAAGGCAGTCCCGGTCGTCAACGCCGAGAACAGGATCGCGCGAGCCGTCGCCGATCCGAGCATCGAGGTCTGACCCGCCCGCCAGTTCATCACGAAATAGATGTTGAAGGAGACCCCGACCCCCAGCAGCAGCGGCAGCGCGATAATGTTTGCGTAGTTCAGCAACAACCCTGACAGGACGATGACGATTACGGTCATCAGTGACGAAAGCAACAGCGGTGCCAGCACCAGCGACATGTCGAGGAGGCGGCGTAGGGCTATGAACAGGATGACCGCGATGGATATCACCGCGGCGATCGCGGCGGAGCGGAAGGCGCCGACGATCGTCGCGCTGGTCGCCTCGATTGTTACCGCCGCGCCGCCCGCATCCGGTGCAACGGCAGCCACTTCGGTGACGAATTGGGCGAGCCCTTTGGTGTTGCCCGCTTCGGGTTTCGGCAGCACCTGCACGCGCGCCCGCCCGTCCGGCAGAAGCCAGTCGCGGGTCAGGTCTGGGGGCAGCGTCTGCAACGAGACGGGCTCGGCCTCGAGCGACGCGCGTAGCCGGTCGAGCTCGGCGGGCAAGAAGCGGGTCAATGCCCGGTCAGCCGCAATCACCACCGCGTCGGAGGCGGCGGCCAGCTTTCCCAGATCCGCGTCGATCGCGGCCAGAACGTGATCGCTAGGCAACTTCGTCAGCGCCGGCCCTAGCTTTTGATGCGCTTTTTCGGCCGCGGCCCGGATCTCTTCGACGGTTGGCGGTGGCGGAGTATCGGTCGGCACGAGGCTGGGACCCATCAAAGTCGCAGCGTCGGCGATCATCGATAGTTTCTGCTGCTGCTCCGCTGGCACAAAGCTGTTGATCGACAGCACGTCCGAAACCAGCGCCAGCTTCCGGACCTTCTCCGCCAAATTTTGCGCCGCCGCGGCGTTGGGGGCCAGGATGTCGATCGTGAAGGGATTGGTCAGCGGCGAATCACCGAGGTCGTACAGCGTTTGCATCGCCTCGGTGTGCGGGTTCTTGGTGTGCAAGGGATCGGCATCGAAGCCAATATGGGACAGGAGGACGATGCCCAGCAGCGCCAGCAAGCCGAAACCGGCCAACATCGGCCTCCGGTGACGCAGGACCCAGTCGTCGAGCGGCGCCGCCCAGTGAAAGCCCACCTCCGTGCTCTCACCGCGAGGCCGGAAAAGGCTTATCGCCGCCGGCAAGAAAGTCAGCGTGCAGATAAACGCGATCAGCATTCCCACACCAGCGATGAGTCCGAGTTCCGCGACCCCGCGAAAGTCCGTCGGCACGAAGGCGAGGAAGCCCGCCGCCGTGGCCGCCGACGCCACGAGGATCTGGCCGCCGACGCGGCGTCCGGTTTCCGCCAACGCCCGTGTCGGCTCGGAAAACGCCAGACGCATCTCGCGATAGCGCACCGAGAATTGGATCGCGAAATCCACGGCGATGCCGACGAAAAGAATCCCGAAGCCGACGGAAACGAGGTTCAACGTGCCGACCGCGGCGGAGGCAAACAGCAGCGTCAGCATCAAGCCGAGTCCGAGGGTCATCAGGATCGGAAGGATCAGCCGCCATGAGTGGACGGCCAGAAACAGCCATAGGGAGATCAACAAAATGCTGCCGATCAGTCCTTCGACTGCGCCCTGGGTGACCGATGCGAATTCCTCATCGGCCAAGGCTACATTGCCGGTGATACGTACGCGGGCCACGCCCGATTTGACAAATTCGAGCTCCGCCGCGCCATCGCGGATCGCCTGGGTTGCCACTCCGCCAGGTTCGAGCTTGCCAAGGTCAAGCCTCGGTTGCGCCAATACGAATTTGTAACGGCCGCCGAGATCGACGAGATCGCCGCCGATCAGCCGGACCCAGGATAGCGGGTGCCGGTGACCGGCGAGTGCGTCCGCGATCGCTTGGTGGAAGCCGTTCAAAGCCGTCAGGTAGGGCGCGAGATTGACCTCTCCGTGCGCCACACCCGTGGCCAAAAGGGAGAGCGCGCCGAACAATCCGCGCGCGCTCGGATCCTTGGCGAGCTCCCCGAGAAAGGGCTGCGCATCGACCAGGCGGTCGGTCAGCGACTCGAGCTGCTTGGTATCGAGAAACAGCAGCCCCTGTTTGTCGAAGAAAAGAGACGCATCCGGACGCCGAACAGAGAGAAAATGCTCGTGGTCGGCGGCTAGTCTCGCGGCGAGCGCGTCCGCTGTAGCATCGGCCTCTTCGGGTTCCTGCGCGTCAATAACCGCGACGAGAAGGTCGGTAAATTGCGGGAACTGCCTCTTGAACATCTGGGCTCGCTGCCGCCACGGCAGGCTCGACGCGAACATTTCATCGGTGTCGGTCGTGATCCCGAGGTGACCGGACGCATACCAACCGGAGAAGACCGCCAGAATGAAGCCTGAAAGGATGACAAGCAAAGCGTTGCGCCGGCAAAAATCGACCAGACCGGCAAGCAGGGCTTGGAACATTATTCGAGAACCGAGGCGGTATCGCATGCAGCGGTCGACGGGCGGCCGTCTCGGCTCGCACAGGTTAATCGCGCCGATGCGGGCGACGCAGCCCGGCGCGGCTGGCGGCAGGTGATAGTCCGATCGTGCGGCCGGCGCCACTGTAAAATGCCTCCGGCCAGCTGGGCGGTCATCTGTCGCAGGCGGACGAGGAGCCCGGCACCGCCGGCATCGGTAAGCACCGCGCATTTTCGGAACGTTGGGCCGCGACCCGGCTCGGCTATATCTGCCTCAACGACGGCGGCTCGATGCTGCCGCGCCCAGAAGATCGGCCATCGCCACGGGCTTCTTCGCCGATGCGCCGGCTACGAGGATATCCCACGCGGCTTTCACCCCCTCCCCATCCGCCCGGTGGCACCGCCGCTTGGCCGAGGCCATTCTCATGATCATCATGGATCAAGGGAACAGGTCATGCCCGATACCGCTCACAATCTGCTGACGAGTTTGTCCGAGGCGCTGGACGAGTGCGCGAGTTTCGCCCGGCCGCTGGTTGCGGGGATCGCCGTGCGAGGGCGGCGATTGCGCTCGGGAACGCTGTGGCGCAAAGGCGTTGTCGTTGCCTCGGAACAGGCCTTCCCGGAAGCCGGAGAAGCCACGGTCACGTTTGCCGACGCGCGCGCTTTCGCGGCGCGGGTCGCCGGCCGCGACCCCGGCACGAACGTCATCGTTCTCAGGCTCGATGGTACCCCGGATCCGCCGCCTCTTCCGGCGGCAGAGCCGCATCTTGGAGGAATTGCGGTCGGATTTGGCGCCGACGAAGCCGGCATCTCGATACGCCTGGGGATCGTCCATTCCGTCGGGCCCGCCTGGCACAGCCGGGCGGGTGGCCGAATAGACCGGCGCATCACCCTCGACATGGCCGTCACGCCGCGGGAAGAGGGAGGACCGGTGCTCGATGCCGCCGGCGGTATTCTCGGGATCTCGACACTGGGACCCCGCCGCCGCGTTCTCGTCATCCCGAGCTCGACGGTCGACGCCGTAATCGAGCCGCTGCTGTCCAAGGGGCAGGTCGAGCGGGGATGGCTCGGTGCTGCGCTTCAGCCCGTGCTCGTACCGGAGGAGCTGCGATCAGAAGCCGGCGCGGCGCGCGCCCTGATGATCATGGGTGTATCGAAAGACGGCCCGGCTGCACAGGCCAATTTGCATGTCGGCGATATTCTCGTCGCTATCGGTGGCCAGAGCGTCAGCAGCCCGGCGATGGTGGCCCAGCACCTCGGCCCCGACTCGGTGGGGCAACCGATCGAGCTGCGCCTGATCCGAGCCGGCAATCTCCTACCGACTCACGTCACCGTCGCGGCCCGGCCTGCGCGGTGAAGTCCGCCGGGGCTGTCGTCTCGAACCCCCTTCGGGTTGCGGTAGCGGCCGCGGATGAGGCTGCCCAAGGCCGCCTTGCGGCGCTCGTCTCTCAGTGTGGGCACGAGCTTGTCGAGGTTTCTGCCGGGCCCGATGCAGTGCTTACCGAGGGCGCCGCGGATGCGGTCATACCGTCCTTAGTCGTCGCTCTCGGAGTCGTCGACGAAGAATTCGGCGGTCTGCTCCCGGCAGATGCCGGCGTTACGCAAATCGACGCCGCGCTGCGCGCAGTCGCGGCCGGACTGACCGTTCGCGGGCCGCACCGGCGACGGCGTGATTTCAAGCCGCTGCCGGAGGAGATGCCCGCTCTGTTGACGCCGCGGGAAATCGAGATCCTCGTCGCTCTCGGTAATGGCCTCAGCAACAAGGAGACGGCCAGGCGTCTCGGCATTTCACCGCACACCGTCAAATTCCACGTGGAATCGCTCTTGAGAAAGCTTGATGCTTCGTCGCGTGCTGAAGCCGTCGCCAAGGGACTGAAGCAGCAGATCGTCGAGTTTTGATCTCTTGGGGCTTTCTGCCTACCGACGCGAAAAATGCGTCGCGTTGTCGCGCCAAGCGCGTGATCTCGAAGGCCAGCTCAGTTGCTGCAGCCCCCATCGAGCGGCGGCAGGCCGGGTGGCAGACGGCGGGCCTGGGTAGCCTGCTCGAAGGCGTAAGCCAGGCGCAGCAAGGTCGGCTCGCTCCAGGCGCGGCCAGTGAAGGTGGCGCCGTAGGGATACTCCGGCGTCTCCTTGTCTTTCACCCCGGCTACAATACCGGCAGGAACCTGGACGCTGGGATAGCCGGCCTTGGCGGCGATCGAAGCGCCGGCCATACCTGGGAACAGCACCGCGTCGAGCCGGTGCTCATCCATATAGGCGTCGAGACCGAGGGTGCGCGAAGCGCGCAGATCCATCTGCCGGGCCGAGAGATATTCGGGCTCGCTGAGATCGCCGCGCGTCGCCTCGGCGGCGAGGAAGATGTCCTGGCCGAAGCGCAATGCTCGCTCGGCATTGGCGGCGTTGAACGCGATGATATCGGGGAGGCTGCGCATCTCCGTCCTCGTCGCCCAATCGCGCAGATAGAGATTAAGGTCGTGCTTCAATTCATAGACGAAGACGATCGGCCGGCGCGCCGGCTGGTTTCGGGTCGGGCTTTCCGGATTGCGGTTGAGGATCGCCATCTCGATGCCGGGGCCGCCGATCCAGCCCTCAGTCGGAATGTTGGCGCGGACGATTGTCGCGCCTTGCGCTTCGAGCACCGCGATAGCTTGGCGCATGACCGCCGCTGCGCGCGACGGCAGCGGGCCGTAATAGACGTCGTTCGCGGGGTCGGACGGGTCGCTGGGCACGCCGATGCGTGCGCCTTTCAGCCCGTCCCGATCGAGGAAACTCGTGTAATCGGCCGGACGCTGCAATTCGCCGGTTGCCGGGTCGAGAGGATCGGCAGCAGCGAGCACATTGAGCAGGATCGCCGCATCGCGCACAGTGCGCGTCAGCGGACCAGCGGTGTCCTGGCTGTGCGCGATCGGCACGATGCCGGCACGGCTGATGAGGCCGACGGTCGGCTTGACGGTAACGACACCGTTCTGGCTCGCCGGCGAAAGCAGCGAGCCGGAGGTCTCGGTGCCGATCGCCGCGGCGGCCAGACCCGCTGCCACGGCAACCGCCGATCCTGAACTCGACCCGCCGGGGAGGACGATCGGGACGCCCTTGTCGTCAAGTTCGGGCGCATAGGGGTTCTTCACCTGGCCGCCCAGCGAACTGTAGCCCGCCGGCATGTCGATGGCGAGGATGTTGGCGAATTCGGTCAGGTTGGCCTTGCCGAGGATCACCGCGCCGGCCTCACGCAGCACCTTGACGACGGTCGCATCATCTTTTGCCTGCGCTCCGTCCAGTGCCAATGAACCGGCCGTCGTGTGCTGCGCGTCTCCGGTGGCGATGTTGTCTTTGACGAGGATTGGAATGCCCTCGAGAGGCCCTCGCTCGGCGCGTTTTTTCGCGTCGAGTGTCACGGCGATCGCGAGGGCGTCGGGATTCAGCTCTCGTACGGCATCGAGCCGCGGACCGGCGCGATCATAGGCTTCGATGCGCGCGAGATAGCGGCGCACGAGATCCCCGGCTGTGATGTCGCCGGCGGCCAATACTGTCCGAAGCTCGTCGATCGTTGCATTCTCGATGCACGTCGTCGCTCGAGCTTGTCCGCTCATCGCCACCACCAGCCCGACAATTACGCAGCTGAGCAGCGGCGCTCGCGCCACTCTACCGCAACGAGCCGTTCTGCCTGCTCTGCAGTCAGCATATAGACCGCCCTCTTGATCACGCGGGTACACTCGCGCGATCACAGCGCCGGACAGCAGCGCGGGTCAAGAGGTGGCTTCGCTGCATCCACATCGTGCGTGCTTCGAGACGCGCCCCGAAGGCGCTCCTCAGCATGAGGTGAGATTTTGATGGCATTAAGAAACTTCCTCATCCTGAGGAGGTCGCGCAGCGACCGTCTCGAAGGACGCTCGGCGCTCGTCCAGCCAGCTGCTAAACAACGGCAGGCTTCCCGCGGAGCCTGGCTGACGCTCGGCGGCGCCTTCGCCGCGTTCACCGTCGGCGCCGGGATCATGCATTCCTACACGGTGTTCCTCGTCGCATTCATCGAGGAATTCCAGTGGAGCCGCGCCGAGACCTCGATCGCCTATTCGGTCTCGCAGCTCGTCGCGGGCGCGAGCTCACCGCTGGTCGGCGGTTTGGTCGATCGCCTCGGTCCGCGCCGGCTGTTGCTGCTCGGCGGCGGCCTGCTCCTTCTCGGGCTGCTCGGCAGCGCCTTTGTCTCGGCACTCTGGCAGATCATCCTGCTCTACGGGATCATCATGACGATCGGCGCGAACTGCCTCGGGCTTGTCGCGTTCGTGCCGTTGCTGTCGCGCTATTTCGTGCGGCGGCGCGGTATGGCGGTCTCGATTCTGCAATCCGCCAACGGCTTTGGCCGCGCCGCCTCGGCGCCGCTCGTCCAATTTCTGATTTCGACTCTCGGCTGGCGTGCCACTTATCTGGTGCAGGCCGCCTTCATTGCCGCCGCCGTGCCGCTGCTCGCCGTGATATTTCGCCGTGCCAGCCGCTACCCGGTCTCGGCCGAACCCGCTCGATCCTCATCGGCGGCAGCCGCGGCGCCGACGACGTCGGCGAGCTGGACCTTGGCCGAAGCGATGCGCACGCCGCATTTTTGGCTGCTCTTTGCGGTTTATTTGTTCACCGGGTTGGGAAGTTTTCTGGTCTCGCTGCACCAGCTTGCCTTTGCAGTGGATCGCGGCTTCGACAAGCTCTATGCGGCGGGAGTGCTCGGCAGCGGTGCTTTCCTCGCGATCGCCGGGACGATCGTGACCGGCACCTTATCCGATTATATCGGGCGCGAGTTGTCCGCGATCCTCGCTTACGGCGTCTCGATTCTCGGGGTGGTCTGCGCGTTGCTGATCACCAGCCCGGACCAGCATTTGCTGTTGTGGCTGCACGCCTGCTTTTTCGGCCTGACCTGGGGCGCGCGGGGCCCGGCGATCACCGCCAAGACCGCCGACCTCTTTCCCGGCAGCCAGCTCGGCACGATCCTCGGCGTGATCACGATCGGCAGTGGTATCGGCTCCGCCGCAGGCGCCTGGGGCGCGGGATGGATTTTCGATCTCACCGGCAGCTACCGGCTCGCCTTCCTGTTGTCGATCCTGTTTTATCTGTGCGGCTGCGTCGCGTTCTGGGCGCTGCGCCGCCCGCCCGTGCGGTGATGCTTCAGGCCGCGAAATCGATCAATTGCCGCACCGAGGCGCCGGATTTGAGCGCGGCAAAGCCGTCGTTGATCTGCTCGAGCTTCAATTTGCCCGAGATCAGGTGGTCGAGCTTCAAGCGGCCCTGGCGCCACAATGACAACAGGCGCGGCATGTCGACCCGGAAGCGGTTGCCGCCCATCGAGGTGCCCTGCAGCTTGCGGTCGCGCAGAAAATCGAAGCCGTGCAGCTCGATCTTCACGCCAAACGGCACCATGCCGATGATCGTCGCGGTGCCGCCGGCGCGCAGCATCTGAAACGCCTGTTCCGCGGTCGATTTGGTGCCGAGCGCCTCGAACGAGTAGTGGACGCCGCCGCCGGTCATCTCCCTGACCGCCTTGACCGGATCGGCATTGCTGACGTTGAGCGTGTCGGTTGCGCCGAGCTCGCGCGCCAGCTCCAGCTTCGAGGCGACGGTGTCGATCGCGATGATGCGCTCGGCGCCGGCGAGCGCAGCGCCGTTGACCGCCGACAGCCCGACCCCGCCACAGCCGATCACCGCGACCGTCGCGCCGGGCTCGACCTTGGCGGCGTTGAACACCGCGCCGACTCCGGTCATCACGCCGCAGCCGACGAGCGCGGCGCGGTCGAGCGGGATGTCGGCGTCGATCTTCACCATCGAGTTCTCGTGCACGAGCATCTGCTCCGCGAAGGACGACAGGTTGAACGCCTGGTTCAGCTGCTGTCCGTTCCAGGTCATGCGCTTTGCCACGCCCGGCAGCATCTTGACCTCGGTGTTCTCGCACAAATTCGGGTGCCCGGTCAGGCATTGCGGACAGGTGCCGCAAAACACCGAGAGGCACGTGATGACGTGGTCGCCCGGCTTGACATAGGTGACGCCGTCACCGACCGCTTCGACGATCGCCGAGGACTCGTGGCCGAGCACGACCGGCGTCGGGGTCGGGTACAGCCCCTCGATGAAATGCAAATCGCTGTGGCACAGCCCGGCAAAGGCGGTGCGCAACAGCACCTCGCGCGGCCCCGGCTTGTTGACCGCGACTTCTTCGATCGTCATCGGCTGGTTTGGGGCATGAAAGACGGCGGCTTTCATTTAGGTCTCCTCAGAAGGGCCTAAGCAGAAGGCATCATTCCCGCTGGAGCGGGCGTCAGGACATCGCCCATTTGGCTGGATCAGCAATGCGCGTCCTTCGAGACGGCCGCTTCGCGGCCTTCTCAGGATGAGCGATCTTCTTAATGCCGTCAAAGGACAGCCTCATGCTGAGGAGCGGCGCGGCTCAGCCGGGACGCGTCTCGAAGCACGCGCACCGCATTGCAGCGCGATCACTCCTGAAAATTGAGGCGCAGGCCGGGCTCGGGCCACTCCATCGCCGCCAGCTGGCCGCTGCCGGACAACGTGACGTAAGCCGTCTTCATGTCGCGCCCGCCAAAGCAGATATTGGTGGGGTAGACGTCAGGCATCTTGACCTGCCGCACGACACGGCCGTCGGGGGCGATGACGGTGATGTGGCCGGTGATCAATGTCGCGACCGCGATGTTGCCGGAAGCCTCGACGGCCAGGCTGTCGAAACGCTGAAAGCCCGGCAGCCCACAGACGAGGCGCCCGGTATAGGGCGCCGGGAACGGCTCCTTGCGCAGCACGCCAGGCCCGACGATGTCGAATGCGAAAAGCCGCGAGCTTTCGGTGTCGGCGACATAGACGACCTTCTCGTCCGGCGACAGGCTGACCCCGTTCGGGGTCAGCATTGGGTAGACAAGCTCGACGACTTTTGACCCGTCAGGAAGTGCGTAATAAAGCCCGCCATGGTCGCGGTTGTGCGCATAGCGCTTGCCGAGATCAGTGAAATAAAAACCGCCCTGGCGGTCGAAGACGATGTCGTTCGGCGCCGAGAGTTTATGCCCGTTGCATTGGCGGTAGAGGGTGCGCGTCTCGCCGGTGCGCGGCTCGATGCGCTGGATACAGCCGTACTGGTAATCCTTGGCGGGCCCGGTCGATAGAAACCCACCCTCGGCATATTCGTTGCCGCCATTGTTGCAGACATAGAGCGCGCCGTCGGGTCCCCGCGCCAGCCCGTTCGGTCCGCCGCCCGCCGATCCGATTGCCGACTTGCTGCCGTCCGGCGCGATGCGCGTCACCCGCCTTCCCTTGATCTCGCCCAAGACCACCGAGCCGTCAGCCATCGCCACCGGCCCTTCGGGAAACTCCAGACCGCTCGCCATTATGCGCATGTCAGCCATCGCGTCCTCCTCCCCTGGCTCTGCCTCGCGAATTGTGTCGCCGCCGTCCCTTGCTGGTCAAGCGATGACTCCGGCTCGGCCCGTCTCACAACCTTAAATCGAATCGAAACTTATGCTTTGTGCAATCTGCAGCGAATCAGCAGCAAAATCCCGCAGAAGTTGCAATGCCGGCCCGACCGGCCTCGACAGTACCGCACGGGCTCTCGTCGGCGAGGCGTAGCCGGCTCTCGAGTCGCTTCCTGATGAAATCCGATCTGCCATCTGTACTTACGGGATCCAACCGGCGGTCGGTTCGATCACCGGCCACCGGTCGGGAATATGCGACACGAATGTGGCAATTATTGGATAATCATCGCAACGCAACGATAGCCCATCGCGCGGTCGATCCCAGCCCGATTTCTCGGTTCGCTCATGCCTTGTTGGAGACGCCCCGCAAGCATTTTACCGCGAAGGGAGGATTTCGGTGAGGGAAGCCGAGAGCAAAAGAATACCAGCGTCCCGCTGCTTCAGCTTCCGCTTTCAAGAGTCGCAGAATGGCGATTATAGAAAATCAAATCGCTGTTTTTGTCGGTCAGCGAAAATAGGTTGTTCACCATCTTTGATCTTTTGGAAATCCGGGACCAAGGAACTCCTGCTTAAAGTCCGGCTGGTTATTTTTTGTAAGCCGACTTGCCCACGCCCACTTATCACCTTCCTTTAAAAAGTGTACTACCTGAAAGTACGAGCCATTTGACGCATCAATAAACAGATAACAGTCTGCTTCATTTCGAGGTTCTGGTGGAGAACCGACCGAAGGTGGGAATTGCAGATAAATACCTTTGTGGGTTGAATTACTTGGATACACGGTGTGGTAGTCAGCAGTCGGAAGCCAACCCATAGGACAAAAAGGGCGGACGACAAC
>Ga0310914_10001545_pt1 | contig 14889 bp, 15 predicted proteins | sample GREbulkMGAN108_FD_203450 | JGI IMG/M metagenome (GOLD analysis project Ga0310914, IMG submission 203450) | Lab enrichment of tropical soil microbial communities from Luquillo Experimental Forest, Puerto Rico - GRE.bulkMG.AN108 | ecosystem: Environmental > Terrestrial > Soil > Tropical forest >... | reverse complement strand
TCGACAAGGCCGGCGCCAAACGCCGCGTGTAGACCCTCGGCGCTCGCGACGCTGGTGAACTAGAGCGCGTAGCGGCGGTAGCGCCCGCGCCGCGCCTCTTCGATCGGCACGATCATCTTTCCTATCGGCCAGAGTGCCAGGCCGGCGAGCTTGAGGTGCGCCCAGGCGAAGGGTAGCCCGATGATGGTGATCGCGTGGCCGAGGGCAAAGAGCAAGTGGCCGAGCGCCAGCCACCAGCCGGCCAGCACGAGCCAGATGATGTTGCCGAGCGTGCCGAGCGGACCGGTCCCGAGATCCTCGTATCCGGTATGGGCGGCGCGCGACACGGCGGTCTGGCCGAACGGTAAGAACGTGTAGACGGCAATGTTGAAGGCGGCGCGCGCCCACGGCAGGCCGATGATCGTGATCGCCATGATCACCGCCGCCACGATCCAGCCGACGGCCATCCACAGGCCGCCAAACACGATCCACAGTAAATTGAGAAGCAGGCTGATCGGGGACATGGGACGCTCGCGTTATTCGGTCAGCGGCCGAGGTTGCGGAATTCGCGGTGTAATTCGAAATCGCCCGAGGCGACCTGGCTCTCCATCTGCCCGAGCCGCGCCTCGAGATCGGCAAATTTGCGTCTGAGGGAGTGCAAGGTGTCGGCGGGTGCCGTTCCGACACCGCGCCAGAACGCCTCCTCGTCGGGGCTCGCATAGAGCGCCGGCGGCTTCGGCCTCAGCACGATCGCTAGGATGATGTATGCGACGATCGTCGGCGGGAAAAAGAAAACCAGGCCGAGCACGGCGACGAGCCGCACGACGATCGGCTCGACGCCGACGTAATCGGCGATGCCCGCGCAGACCCCGGCAAGGATGCCGCGATCTCTGTCCCGCCACAGCCGATAGCGGGTGCCGCTGCCGTTCGCCCAGACCATTTCTCATCCTCCTGCGCGCATGCGCCAGCCCGGCGCTTCGCTGTCCAGCACATTCTCGAGCGCCTCGATGCGCCCCTCCATCCGCCTGGCACTCTGCCACAGATCGCCCAGCGTCTTCTCATCGTCGCCCGACAGCCGACGCGCCTTTCGCCATTGCGTGGCGTAATGGCAGATGATCCAGATCGGCGCGACGACGACGAGGAACAGAATGCCCAGCACGAAAAGTCCGCCGTGGAAGAACATGGCGCTTTGCCCTCGCTAGCGGGCGGCTTGAGGGTGAATGCTATTGCCGAGCCGCTCCTTCAACGCCTTCAGCTCTTCCTCGACCGCACTTTCCGCCTCGAGCCCGGCGAGCTCGTCGGCGACGGTCTTCTTGCGCCCGAGCTCGAATACCTCGACCTTGCCCTCCATCTCGTCGAGCGCGCGCTCGACGTGCTCGAAGCGGGCAAAGGCGTCGGTGATGCGCTCGTCGTAGAGGTGCGTGCGCAGCCGGATGCGGTTGGCGGCGGTTTTATGTCGCGCGGCGATCGCCTTCTCCCGCGTCTTGGCGTCGGCGAGCTTGGCCTGCAATTTGGTGATGTCTTCGTTCTGCTTGGCAAGCGCATCCTCGATCTGCTGGCGCTGAGATTGCAGCGCTGAGAGCGCTTCGGCGACGCGCGCCTTGGCGAGCAATGCGCCCTTGGCAAGGTCTTCGCGCCCCTTGGTAATGGCGAGCTCGGCACGCCGCTGCCATTCCTCCTGTTCGCGCTCGAGCGTGGCGAGTCGGCGCTCGATCTCCTTCTTCTCGGCGATAGTGCGTACGGCCGAGGAGCGCACCTCGACCAGCGTGTCCTCCATCTCCTGGATAATGAGCCGGATGATCTTCTCCGGATCCTCGGCGCGGTCGAGGATCGCATTGATGTTGGAGTTCACGATGTCGGCGAGGCGGGAAAAGATCCCCATTGTCATCGTCCCTTGCTGCCGGGGCGAGCTCGCCCCGTTGCGGTCTTTCTGAGCAGGTATCGTGCCAGCCCACCAAACCAAACGTAAGCCACTGAAAACGCACGCATGATTGTTCAACCCTTGCGGCAGACTGTTTTCCGTCTAGGTTTTGGCCACTAAAAGGTGGGATATTGAGTCGAAGTTTAGCATTTATTCCGGAGAACGACCGGGACCTGCCGCCGCTGGTCGGCGAGGCACCGGCCTTCCGTGCCGCCTTGGCGCAGGTCTCCCAGCTCGCGGCACTCCACCGGCCGGTGCTGGTCGTGGGGGAGCGGGGCACCGGCAAGGAGCTGGTCGCGGCGCGGCTTACCTATCTCTCGCCGCGCTGGGACCAGCCCTTTGTCAAGCTCAACTGCGCCGCACTCGCCGAGGGCCTGCTCGACAGCGAGCTTTTCGGTCATGAAGCGGGCGCCTTCACGGGTGCGGCGCGCCGGCGTCTTTCGCGCTTCGAGATCGCCGATGGCGGCACCCTGTTCCTCGACGAGATCGCCACCGCCTCGCTCGCCGTGCAGGAGAAGATCCTGCGCGTCATCGAATATGGCAGCTTCGAGCGTGTCGGCGGCAACGAGGTGCACCGTGTCGACGTGCGTATCATTGCCGCCACCAACGCCGATCTGCCGGCGCTCGCCGGGGCGGGCCGCTTCCGCAGCGATCTCCTCGACCGGCTGGCTTTTGACGTCGTCATGGTCCCGCCGCTGCGCGAGCGCGCCGAGGACATCCCGCTGCTCGCCGGGCATTTCGCGCGTACCATGACGCGCGAATTGGGCCGCGAGATGTTCCCCGGCTTCACGCGGGCGGCGCTCGACCGGCTCATGGCGTATCGCTGGCCGGGCAATGTGCGCGAGTTGAAGAACGTCGTCGAGCGCAGCCTCTATCGCTGGCCGCGGCCGGACACGTCGGTCGACGACATCGTGTTCGACGCCTTCGCCCCGCCGCATCGTCCGGCGCCGCCGATCGCCGCATCGACACCACTGTCGCCTCCCGCCGAGTCTGGGCCGCCCGGCGATTTTCTCGGGCGTGTTGCGGGTTTCGAACAGCAGCTCTTAGGCGAGGCGCTCACAGCAAACCGGTTCAACCAGCGCCGCACCGCGGCGGCGCTCGGCCTCACCTACGACCAGCTCCGCCACTACCTCAAGAAGCACGGGCTCAACGCCAGGCGCTGATCCGGCCTCAGGGAGATGACGGGAAGATATCGCACGGCATCCCAAAGAAGCGGGCCGCACTGGCATCCGCGGTGTAGCTGCGTTCCTAGGTTGTGGTCAACGGAGCGTACCAGGCGCCTCCGCAATGGCTATCGACGTCATAGGCCTCCCCGATTACTCGGCGGGTACATGGTCGGTGTCGCGGATAAAGGCGGCAACATTACTATGCAGTTCCTTCAGCGCCGGCTCGTGAGCATAAACCATGTGGCCGGATTGATAGAACTTGTACTCGATATTGGCCTGGAGCTTAGCCGGCATCGGCAACTGCCGCATCTCGTAGATCCCCCGATAAAATGGGGTTGCCAGATCGAAATAGCCGGCGTTTACCTGAACCTTCAGCTTCGGGTTGTACTTCATCGCCCAGGCCAGATCGGACATAACGCTGGGGTGCCGCAAAGGTCTGAACGAGTTCGGTGGCTGATGCTGAGAATTCCATATCGTCCCGAGGGAGATCATCGGCTTGTAAACTTTATCGCCGCCATATTTCAATGTCTTGCGGACATACTCGTTGAATGCCGCCACATAGGCTGAGCCGATCGCAGCTAGTTGCGGATCGTAGTCCGCGCCCTTGCTCAGCGGATCCATTGTCGGACCGGAAAAGCGCGTGTCGAGGCGGCCGGTCGTCGTATCGCTGTCGTCCTGCAAGGTCTTTGCGAATTCGCCACCATTGATACGCAGATCTGCCTTCCTGATGTATTCGATCGGCAGCCCGGTATATTCGTGCAGCTTGGCGGCGATGGTATCGCGCTGCGCATGATCCAGCGCCGCCCCCGCCTGGAGCGCCAGGGCATAGTCGGTCATGGCGAAATGCTCGACCTCCTCCAGGAGCCCCGCCAAGTCTTTCTGGATGCCTGCCAACTTGTGGTGGTACCAGGCCGTCGCCGCATAAGTCGGAAGGGCCAACTGATAGGGAAGATCGACGCCGGGATTGAATTGCGGACCGCCGGGGCTGAGGTCGTCATTCAGAATTTGCGACAGCAGGATGACCCCGTTGAAATCGACGTGGCGGTCGGTTTCCAAGAGATTGATTAGCGCGGCCGAGCGCGTGGTCCCATAGCTCTCGCCAAACAGAAATTTGGGCGAGTTCCAGCGGCCGTGTTTTGACAGGAATGCGGTGATGAACTCCGCGAAGGCGTGGGCATCGGCATCGATGCCGTAGAACGCCTTCTCCTTGTCCTTGCCTGAGATTCGACTGAAACCCGTGCCGGGCGCGTCGACAAAGACGAGATCGCTCGCGTCGAGCAGGCTCTGATCGTTGTCGATGATCGCGTAGGGCGCTGCCGCCGAATGGGTGTCGTCGGCGGTGACCACCCGCTTCGGGCCAAACGCCCCCATGTGCAACCACACCGTCGATGATCCGGGGCCGCCGTTGAACAGGAATGTCACTGGCCGCGCCTCTGCTACGGCGTCCTTTTTGAAATAAGCCACGTAGAACATCGACGCTTCGGCAGTCGGGTTCTGACTGCCGGCCGTACCATCCGGCCGATTTCTATTCTGCTGGTCTTCCCTGTCGGGATCCTTGTCCGCGGCTTTCACCGCATCATCCCATCCCCTGGGGTGGACGATCAGCGTGCCAGCGTCCGCCTGGTAGTCGATGCGCGACCCCGAGACAGTTACCGAGCCTTCGCTGGTCTGCTCTTCGGATTTGAAGGACTCCGTTTTCGCCGGCACCGGCTTGTCCGCAACCCTGTCCTTACCTTTGGGCGCCGGCTCATCCGCGACCGCGCCGCCGACCGCGAGGATCGCGCCCAGCGCCAAGATGCAAAGGCTTTTCATCAAACCCGTCCCTGATTTCAATCGATATCCCCGGATGCGCCATCTCCAACCGGGACAGGATGCGCCGTTCCGTCTTCGCCGGCAATCAAAGCCCAGCTTGCAGCACTCGACCCGCGGGGGTGGCGGTCGGGCACGGTCTCGGAATGCGGCGCTGACCCTGCAGCCCGGGTTGAAACGGGCTACGGGTGGATCACCGTCGGGGTGCGGCTGATCACAAAGGCTTCATGACGCTCCAGGAAGTCGACGACCACTTCGGTGAACGCCTCCGGCCGATCGGTGCTGATCGCGTGCGCCGCATCGTAGACAAAGACCAGGTGGCAGTTCGGCATCAGCTCCTTGTAGATGTGGCCCATGTCGGGTGGAATAACGCCATCGACCGTGCCGAACAGGACCAAGGTAGGTGCCGCCAGTTGCCTTAGCTGATGTTCGAGATCGGCGTCGCGGTCGGGCCCCCGCAATCGCACGACTAATGGCCGGGTCTTGGCCCAGATAGCCGGGTCGGGTGGCGGAACCGGAGGAACCCGTTCGGGGTGTGCATAAAGCCGGTGCGGGGCTATCTCGCCCGGCGAGCCGGCAGGCGGTCCGTCACTTTCCGGACGGATCGCCCCGGGCGCCTCGAGCACCAGGGCGAGGACGCGCTCGCGTAGCTGGAGCGCCAGCCACAGCGCCGGCCTGGCGCCGAACGAAGTGCCCATCAGGTTGAAGCTGTCGATACCGAGCTTCTCGATTGTCTTTGCCATGGTCGCGGCGAGTTCGGGCATCGTGCGCGTTCGGGTATTTTCAGGCGACTGGCCGAACCCGGGCATCTCGAACGCGATAACCCGGAATTTCTCGCTCAGCAGGTCGTGCGCCGGCGTCAAGCGCAGTCCCCGGGCTCCGTGCAGATGGATCAGCGGCGGCCCTTCCCCGGCCTCCATGTAGCGGATGGGAAACCCGTCGGCTTCGACATGGCCTTCCTTGAACGCCGCGCCCGGCATCGGTCTGTAAATTTCCTCCACCAACTTCGGAATTCCCTCTACCCGGCTCGTCATGCCCGGACTTGATCCGGGCATCCACGAAACCTGGCACCGCCAGTGCATTCGGTACATGGATGGCCGGGACGCGTCCGGCCATGACGGAATAGGGGTATAACGCAAGAATCCCAAAAACGGTGCACTCTTATCACCACCCCTTAACGGACGGCATGAGCTCCTTGGCAAACATCTTGATCGAGCGCCGGACGACCTTCGTGTCCATGCCCGGCTGATGGAAATTGAGACTGAGATGGGTCAGCCACTTGTCGCGGTACGCCTCGAGCGCCCGACCCACCTCGTCCGGTGTCCCGACCACAAACGAGGATCCGCGATGCCCGATGCCCGGCACGTCGCGAAACGCGCCGACCGGCGGAAGCTCGTTTAGCACACCGGCCGCGGAGGTCGCCGACTGAAGATCGACCCGCGTTCGATAGAAATGGAGGACCTGGTGAAGCCCGGGCTCGGTCTCGTCCCAAGCCTGCTCGCGCGTATCGGCGAGGTGGACGCGGATCGGGATCGACGCCACCTGGCATTTCGCCCGATCGTGCCCGGACTGAACCAAAAGTTCCTCGTATTTGGCATGACCGCGGCCGGCGCCGGCGGCCAGATGGTAGCCGCGCCGTGCGGTCCAGGCAACGCTCTGGTCCCCCATCGAGGCCACCCAGATCGGCGGACCTGGTTTTTGAACAGGGGTTGTCGTCATCCGCACATTGGGGAACTCGTAATACTTGCCCTTGTGACTGAATTCCTCTCCCGCGAAGCAGCACTCGATGATCCGGAGCGCTTCGAAGGTCCGTCCGAGCCGTTCGCTGAACGGGACGCCGAAAGTGCGGAATTCCTCCGCGGCCGAGCCGACGCCGACCGGTAAATCGACCCGCCCGCCCGAGATGTTGTCGAGGACCGCGATGTCCTCGGTGACCCGCACCGGGTTGTGAAACGGCAGCAGCAGCACATAGGTGCCGATGCGGACCCGCTCGGTCCCGGCTGCTACCGCCGCGAGGAAGGTGAGCGGCGACGGGTTCCAGGCATCCTCGGAGAAATGGTGCTCGCTTGCCCACACATTGTCGAAGCCGAGCTCTTCGGCGAGCACCGACTCTTCGAGGTGGTCCCGATAGAGCTGCTGCAATGGCCGGGGATGGCTCGGCAGCTGGCGGATTCCCATCGTGACGACGAGCTTCATGCCGGCTCCGCAGCGCTCATTTAAATATCGCGGATATGCGGCAGAACCTTCTGGCCGAACAGTTCGAGAGCGTCCATCAGCAGGCTCAGGTCACCCGAACCCGGGGTCTGGAACATCAGATCGACGACACCGGCCCCAACCTCGTCGCGACAGCGCTTGATCTGTCCGACGACCGTGTCCGGACTGCCGAAGAAATTGGTCGCCAGCGCGCCGCCCATCCCGGGGGTCCGCGTTTCGCCCGCGATGTTGCGGGAGTCGAGCCGCGCAAGAGCCGCGCCGACGCCGGCCCGCAATGGGTAGGTGTCTCTTTGCACTGCCCGAGTTTCCAGCAAGCTGCGGGCTTTTTCGTCGGTCTTGGTCAGCAAGATATTTGCCCGATAGATGATCTGCTCCGGCCCTGGCTCCCAGCGATATTGCGCGCAAAGATCTCGATAGTAGCGGGTTGCCCTGCTCATCACGTCGAACGAGCCATAGGCTACACCCAGGCCCAAACCATGCCGCGCCGCGACCTCGCAGGATTCACGACTGCCTCCGAGGGCAAAGGTCGGGGGATGCGGGCGTTGCAGCGGCCGCGGCCAAACCGAGACCGTGCGGAACTGGTAATGGCGGCCTTGCCAGCCGAAAGGCTGCGGCTCGGTCCACGCCTTGAGGATCAGCTCCATCGCCTCGGTGGTGCGCTCCCGCGCTTCGGTCGGGTTGAGACCGTAGCTCAGATACTCGCCGGTGATACCGCGCAACAAGCCCACCCTCAGGCGCCCCGGCATCAGATTGTCGAGCATCGCCAAGTTCTCGGCGATCTGCACCGGGTTGCTTTGCGAGACGATCGGGCCGAGCACGGCTATCTTGATTTTTTGCGAATGCGCCGCGAGGTGGGCGGCAGAGACCGCCGGGGTCGGCGTCAGGCGATGCGGCGAGTAGTGGTGCTCGGCGATGCTGACCCAGTCAAACCCCAGACTCTCGGCGTACTGCACCCGTTCAATCATCCCGCGATAGGATTGCGTCCCGGCATCGCGGTCATAGGCATCTGGCGGCACCGGCCATTCTGCCGGCAACCGGCGCGGCGTCCGGTAATGCGCAGTCTCGAAAAACGAAACCTTCATGTCATAAATTTAGCCCTCCCCCTGGATGGGGGAGGGTTTGGGTGGGGGTGACCCGATGCAGACTTTGGGCGAACACCGTTTGCACGCTGTCCGGGTTCTCCAGCACCTCGTTGTTCCAAAACCGCAATAGGCGGTAGCCCTGGCTTTCGAGGAAGCGAGTGCGGTGCATCTCCTGTTCCGACAAACGATCGTGCTGGCCGCCATCGATTTCGATGATCAATTTTGCCTCGTGGCAAACGAAATCGGCGATAAACGGGCTCAACGGCACTTGACGGCGAAATCGGTAACCTCCGGTTTGACGCAAGCGCAGCCTGCACCAGATCTTTTTCTCGGCTTCGGTCATCTCACGGCGGAGTGTTTTGGCTTGTTCGCGGGCGGTGTCGCTTGGCCGTTTCTTCATCCGACCCCTTTCGTTATGCCGCGTCACCCCCACCCCCGCCCTCTCCCATCAAGGGGGAGGGTGACTGTCCGTCCTGCGCGCTAAGCCGTCATACCTCGCGGATGCGCGGCAATACCTTTTCGGCAAAGAGCCCGAGAGACTGCATCAGGCGTCCCGTATCGGGCGCGCCCGGGTTCTGGAAGGCGAGATCGAGCACGCCCACGCCGACCTCCTCGCGGCAGCGCTTGATCTGCTCGACCACCATGTCGGGTCCGCCGTAAAACGAGGTCGGCAGTACGCCGCCGACATTCGGCGTGCGGGCCTCGCCCGCGACATTGCGGGAGTCGAGCTTTAAGAGCGCCTCACGCACCCCCGCCCGCATCGGAAACGGCGCCGGTCCCTTGCGCAGCTTGTCCAACAGGTCCCGGGCTTCCTCGTCGGTCTCGGCGAGGAGGATATTCGCCCGGTACAGCATTTGCTCGGGAGTCGGCTCCCAGCCGTAGCGCGCGCATTCCTCGCGGTAATACCGGGTTGACTTGGCGACGACCTCGAACGGCGCGAACGAGACGCCAAGACCGATGTGGTGACGGGCGGCGAACTCGCAGGATTCGCGGCTCGTGCCGAGCGAATAGGTCGGCGGCAAGGGTTGCTGCAACGGCCGCGGCCAGACCGACACGGTGCGGAATTGGAAATGGCGACCCTGCCAGCCAAAGGGCTGCGGCTCGGTCCACGCCTTGAGCATCAGCTCCATGCCCTCGGTGGTGCGCTCCCGCGCCTCGGCCGGATTGAGCCCAAAGGTCAGATATTCGTTGGTCGTCCCGCGCAGCAGCCCGACGACAAGGCGCCCCTCCGCCAGATTGTCGAGCATCGCCAATTCCTCGGCGACCTGCACCGGGTTGCTCTGCGAGACGATCGGACCGAGCACCGCGATCTTGATCTTTTTCGACCGCGCCGCCATGTAGGACGCCGAAACCGCGGTATTCGGCGTCAGTATGCGCGGCGAATAGTGATGCTCGGAGACGCTGATCCAGTCGAAGCCGAGCTCCTCGACAAATTGCATGCGGTCGACCATGCCCTGATAAGCCTGCGCTCCGGCATCGGGGTCATAGGCCGCGGGCGGCACGGGCCATTCGGCCGGCACCGTCGGCGGTACCTGGTAACGCGCGGTTTCGAAGTAAGAGACTTGCATGGCTCCACCCGCGAGATCCGAATTCAGTAGAGATCCGCCCTCCGGAGGAGCCTACGCCGCCGGTTCGCGGCCGGTCAATCTTCGGGCCGGCGCCATGACCGCACCCCTGCACGGCCGCTCGAAAAGAGGCACCCTGTTCTCCCCCTGTTAGGCCAAATCGGCCCCCTGCAGGGCGACAAAATCTCCCCTGCTTGGCAGCCACGGACGATAACAGTAACATGTTGATGAAAAAAGATTTTCTGTCGAAGGGGCGAGCGATTTCGGATGCGGATTCGGTTTTTCGCCCTGTTTTCTCGATCTGAGCAGGGGAGAGACCGGCGCGAAGCCGCGTCAGGCAATCGCAGCCAGAAGGAGGAGTCCGGGAGGCTCAAAAGAAGATGCTGACGTTCTTGGCCAACAGCACGTTCTGGTCGAGGATGATCTTGCGGTCGGCGATCTGCCACGAGCCGGCGACGCGCCGCAGTAGGTCGCGGCGGGCACCGACGTAGAAGTCCTGCTCGGTCTCCGCCCGGCTGCGGTAGACCATAAAATTCGAGTAGACCTTGACCTCGTTAGCCGCGTCAGCGGACTCTACCTCGATATTGGTGATCAGGTGGCGGCTTCGCGACGGCGGATCTTCCGCCCAGGCCATGCCGGTATCCAACCGCGCGACACGCTGGCTGAGCGTTTGCTTGGTCTCTTCGAGGATCGCCAGTTCGCCTTCCTGGGTCAGATCATCCTCGACGTAGCGGTCGGGATCGAGGATCGCGATCGCCTTGCTCGACCTCGGATAACGGTTGCTTCTGCTGCCCATCCAATAGCGGACATCGTCGGTCAGCAGCTCCAGCCATTCGCGAAAGCGCCGCTCATCCAGCAGCCGCGCTTCCCGGTAGAGGAACTGCTCGACCTCGCGGCTGACGTCCTCATTCATGCCCGGCATGTCCGTTCCCGGCCCATCCGTTGCTGCGCGGCACCGCGGCCCAGCTCTCGGCCGTCATCAACTGCGCCCAGCGCCTATAGAATTGGCGGTGATTGCTCTCGCTCATGCGGAAATCGCTGGCCCAGGCCTGGAGGTTCGCGTCGAAACGCTCGTGCCCCAAGCCCATTTGCGTGTTCACCGCCAATCGCCGCGAGACGACGCCGCGACAGGTGCGGGTGCATTCCTGCCAGTTGTCCATGTCGTCCTGCTCGAAGGTGCCGGAGGGGCTGAAGCCTCGTATTCCGGCCAGCCGGATCGCCTCCTTGACGTGCGGTGGTGCGGTCCTGTCAGTGAAAACCCATGACCATACCTCGGTGTTGTCGGGGCCGCGCGGATGCCAGACGCGAAATGTGCGCGAAGTCGCGCGGAGCATCGAAAAATTGGGGAAGGCCGTGCCGACGATCGGGTTGATCCGACCTGAGCGGGGTCCCAATCGCTTCTCGACCTCCGGGCGGATCTCTTTCTCGTACTCCAGAATCTCGGGCATCGGCGGATCGCCGACATCGTTCGGCCCGATGCAGATTAGAATGTGGCCATTGCCGGGAGACACCATGCTCCCGGTCGTGTCCGGCTTGGTTGTGACCCCTGAGCTGAACGCCGTCTTGACCGCCGAGAGGTGGCTCCACGGCACGTGATAGGCATCGCCGCCGAAGTTTTCGGAAGGGAATTTCCAATTACACGGCATGATCCATTTGTGCATGCCGCCAATCACCTCAATCCCGCCCTCGCGGCGGTCGAAGAACGAGTCCAGATACCAGGTCATCTCGCCGAGATATTCGCGCAGCGGCGGCGCCTCGCGATCGAACGTGGCAAAGTACAGCCCCTTGTAATTGTCGAGCTGCGCCACCGAAGCGAGGCCCCAGCGCTCGCGATCCAATTCGTTATGATAGGCTTCCTTCAGATACGGCACGCCGACCAGCCGCCCGTCGTTGCGATAGGTCCAGCCGTGATAGGCGCAGGTAAAGCTGGCGGTATTGCCGGCCTCGGCACGGCACAGCCGGTTGCCGCGATGGCGGCAGACGTTCAGGAAGGCGCGGACATGCCCCGCGTTGTCGCGCACGACCAGAACCGGGTCTTCGCCCATATAGGTGGTGAAGAAATCGCCGGGCTCGGGGATCTGACTCTCATGGCACAGAAAGAGCCAGCAGCGGGCGAAGATCCGCTCCAGCTCTTGCTGATAGATATCGGGCTCGATGAAGATGCGGCGGCCGATCAGTCCGCGATCGGCATCGACCAGGCCGGCAATATCCGTACCCATATAAGCCTCCTCAGGTCTTTCGTGCGACTTCAGCCCAGCTTTCGGCCGCCATCAGCTGCGCCCAGCGCCGGTAGAACCCACGATGGTTGCTTTCGCTGTAGCGGTAGTCGCTGGCCAATGCCCCGAGCTCATCGTTAAAGCGTTCGTGCCCGAGCCCCATTTCGTAACTGAGGGGATAGCGCCGGGCGACGACACCGCGTCCGGTCTGGGTGCAGCCCTGCCAATTGTCCATATCGTCCTGCTCGAAAGTGCCGGATGGGCTGAAGCTCCGCATCCCGGCCAACCGGAACGCCTCCTTGACCTCCGGCGAGGCTGCTTTGTCGACATAGATCCAGGACCACACCTCGGTCCTGTCCGGCCCCCGTGGGTGCCAGACCCGAAGTGTGCGCGCCGAAGCTCGAAGCATCGAGAAATTCGGGAAGATCGTACTGACGATCGGCTTTACTCGGCCCAGGCGCGGCCCGAGGCGCTTGGTCGTCTCCAGAGCAATCTCTTTCTCATATTCCAGGATCTCGGGCACAGGCGGGTCGGAGACCGTGTCGGGGCCGACGCCGATGACGCAATGGCCATTGCCGGGTGACATCATCACCCCAAGCGGGTCCGGGTTAACGCGAAAGTCACCGCCGGAGCCCGTCTTGATCGCCGAGAGGTGGCTCCAAGAGACGTGGTAGCCGTCACCGCCGAAATTTTCGGCGGGGAATTTCCAGTTGCACGGCATGACCCATTTATGAATGCCGCCAATCACCTCAATGCCGCCCTCCCGGCGGTCGAAGAAGGAGTCCAGGTACCAGGCCGCTTCGCCGAGATATTCGCGCAACGGCGGCGCCGCGGGATCGAAGGTGGCGAACCACAGGCCCTTGTAATTGTCGAGCTGCGCCACTGAGGCCAGACCCCAGCGCTCGCGATCCAGTTCGTTGTAGTAGGCTTCCTTCAGATACGGCACGCCGACCAGCCGCCCGTCATTGCGATAGGTCCAGCCGTGATAGGCGCAGGTGAAGGTCGCGGTATTGCCCGCATCGGCGCGGCACAGCCGGTTGCCGCGATGGCGGCAGACATTCAGAAAGGCGTGCACCTGGCCTGCCGTGTCGCGCACGACCAGAACCGGGTCTTCGCCCATGTAAGTGGTGAAAAAGTCTCCCGCCCGCGGAATTTGGCTCTCATGGCACAGAAAGAGCCAGCAGCGGGCAAAGATGCGTTCCAGCTCCTGCTGATAAATATCCGGCTCGATGAAGATGCGGCGGCTGATCAAGCCGTTTTTAGCATCGACCAATCCGAGATTATCCGTTTCCATCGGCTGTCACCTCAATGGTTTTGCGGGGTGCGGCGCGGCACCCGCAGCATCGCTCCGGCATCGACCGTCAGAATCGTACCGGTGATGCCTCTAGCGCTGGTCCTCGAGCTTAAGAATACGTATGCCCCGGCGAGATCGGGGGGCTGAAGTGCGATGTGCAGCGGGTTACCGCCGCGTAGCCGCTCTTCGGTGCCCGGATCGGTGAATTGCGAGCGGTCGTCCTGGTGAAGAACCGCCAAACCCCGCAGATCGGTAATGGTGCCGCCGGGGGCGACACCATTGACCCGGACGCGTGGCCCGACTTCCACCGCGAGCTGCCGGATCAGCCCGACAACTGCATGCTTCGAAGCGGTATAAAGAGCCCCGCCGCCGCCGGAATTCAATCCGGCGACCGACGCGGTGAAGACCATCGACCCTTCGGTCTTGATCAACTCGGGTAAAGCCGCCTTCGCACCGAAGAAGCAGCCCTTGACGTTGACCCCAAACAGCTCGTCAAAGGCCTCGGAGAGCCTCTCTTCGGAAAACTCGGCGAGCGGCGCGTACACGTCGAACACCCCGGCATTGCCGACAAAGATGTCGAGGCGGCCAAAGGCCTCGACGGTTTCTGCGACGGCGCGCTTGTTGTCCGCGAGTTGGGCGACGTCGCCGGCGTGGGCGACCACTGCACTGCCGAACTCAGAACGCAATTGCTCGGCTCTGGCCGCGACGCGGTCCAGGACCCCGACACGCGCACCCTCTTCGACAAATCGCGCCACCACGGCTCGGCCGATGCCCGAGCCCCCACCCGTAACCAGCGCTACCTGCCCATCGAGCCAACCCATCGCTAGCTCCTCCTCTCAGGCACCGACCGCGCGCGGTGGGTTGTCATCCTCCCCGGGGTCGGCCGGTACGTCGATCTTCGCCTCTCGGTCTCGTCATGGCAAGTGACGCAAATCCCCACGCGAATCCTGTTGCCATGCGCCGAATGGCATCGGGCGGCGTTTCGTTTCAGAGTGGTAATTACGCAGGCAGCAGGAGGCAGTCATGAGCGAAGAGAATAAGGACCCCGCCGGACCCGATTTGGCGAATGGGGTCCCCATCGCGGACCTCGCCGAGGACGGCATGATTTTGGGGCACGTCAACGCCGAAGCGGTATTGCTCGCGCGCAGTGGCGGAAAGCTGTTCGCAGTCGGCGCGGAATGCACCCATTACCATGGGCCGCTCGTCAAGGGAGTGCTCGTCGCCGACACTGTCCGCTGCCCGTGGCACCACGCCTGCTTCAGTCTGCGCACCGGTGAGGCGGTGCGCGCGCCGGCGCTCAGCCCGGTCGCGTGCTGGCGGGTCGAAGAGCGCGACGGAAGGATCTACGTCCGCGTAAAGCTGGAGCCGGCCGCGCGGCCGACGCGAATGGCAGCGCAGGGCGGCCCAGAGTCGGTCGTCGTCATCGGCGGTGGTGCCGCGGGAAACGCCGCGGCCGAGATGCTGCGGCGCGAAGGCTACGCCGGCGCGGTCACGATGCTGAGCGCCGACGACTCGGGTCCTTACGACCGGCCCAATCTCTCCAAGGACTTTCTCGCAGGCACGGCACCTGAAGAATGGATACCGCTGCGCCCGCCCGAGTTCTACGCCGAGCGCGCGATCGAGCTAAAGCTGGGTGTCCGCGC
>Ga0310914_10001543_pt1 | contig 14890 bp, 14 predicted proteins | sample GREbulkMGAN108_FD_203450 | JGI IMG/M metagenome (GOLD analysis project Ga0310914, IMG submission 203450) | Lab enrichment of tropical soil microbial communities from Luquillo Experimental Forest, Puerto Rico - GRE.bulkMG.AN108 | ecosystem: Environmental > Terrestrial > Soil > Tropical forest >... | reverse complement strand
TATTCGACCCAGATCGGCGATCGCAGCGTGCTGCAATCGACCGCGACGCTGGCCTGCATTGGCCGCCGGCAAGGCTATTTCAAGGAGGAGTTCCTCTCCGCACTCGAAATCCTCAATCGCGGCGATCTCCGCCCGGAGCAGATGCACGGCTCCTGGGCCGGCGCCTTCGGCCCGACCCAGTTCATGCCGACCGCATTCAAGCGTTATGCCGTCGATGCCGATGGCGACGGCCGCCGCGATGTGGTCGACGATGCGGCCGACCTGATCGCATCGACCGCGAACAACCTGAAGAAGGACGGCTGGCAGAGCGGCCAGTCCTGGGGCTACGAGGTCACGGTCCCGCAGGGTTTCAATTACATGCTGGCCGACCGCGCGAAGGTGATGACAGCAGCGCAATGGGAACATCTCGGCCTGAAGCGCGCGAGCGGCCAACCGTTCCCGCACCCCGCCGACAAGGGCTATCTGCTGGCACCGGCCGGCGCCGAAGGGCCGGGCTTCCTGATGCTGCCGAACTTCCGCGTGATCATGAAATACAACCCGGCCGAGGCCTATGCGCTCGCGATCGGCCATTTCGCGGACCGCTTGCGCGGCTCCCAACCCTTCGTGCAGCCCTGGCCGCGACAGGAGCGTGAATTGTCGCGCGCCGAACGGCTGGAACTGCAACAGCTTCTGGTCCAGCGCGGATTCTACCGCGGCACCCCGGACGGCCAGTTCGGCGGCGAAACGCGACAGGCGCTGCGCAATTTCCAGGCCTCGATCGGGGCGCCAGCCGACGGATTTGCCTCGGCACAGATGCTGGACCGGCTGCGCGGCAACTGAAGCGCGGCCATTTGCGCTGTAAACGGCCCCGGAAACCACATTTCCTCAAGCTGCTTGACGGGCCGGGGATAGCCCGGTTTTTCTGCCCGCTTGCGGCCCGATTCCGCTATTATCGACTGCCGCCAACCATTTGCGACCGCACCGGATGTTCAAACGAGGCCTTCTTCTCAAGGTGTTGACCGAGCCCGGTCCCTCGATCGTGCTCTTGGTCGTCATTGCCCTTCTGGTCGGCATCGTGGGGCCCGCGTCTGCGGAGTTCTTTAATTTCGGCAATCTCGGGGGCGGATGGGGTCGGCCCGCATCGCGCAGCGGCGGGGGCTGGTTTGGCAGCGATTTCTTCACCCCCTTCCAGCAGCAGGCGCCGAAGCGCGTCTACCAGGACTTTTCGAAGGCCCCGCCGCCGGAAAAGCGCGAAGCAGTTCCGGAGCGCAACGTCATGGTGATGGGCGACGGCATGGCGGACTGGCTGGCTTCCGGCCTGGAGGATGCCTACAGCGAACAGCCCGATATGGGCGTGATCCGGAAAGCAAAAAGCACTTCCGGCCTGATCAAATATCAGCCCAAGGGCGATCCGGCCGACTGGACGGCGGCCGCCAAATCCATTCTGGCCGCCGAGAAAGCCGATATCATCGTCGTAATGCTCGGGCTGAATGACCGCGTGGCAATGCGCGAGCCTGCCGGCGAGAAGACCGAGAAGCCTGCCGAGAAGAAGAGCGACAAAAAGGACGCCCGCGCCAAGGGCGATGCAAAGGGTGACGCCAAGGCCGCGGAACCCAAGTCGGACAAGGCCGAAACCGCGGTGAAACCGGAAGAGAAGGCGGTCGATACCGAACTGCCGCCGGACGATGCCGACAACGCCGAAGCGCCGCCCGCTATCGCGCCCGGGAAGAGCACGCGTGCGCCGAACGGCCTCTACGAGTTTCGCGAGGATCGCTGGGTCGAACTCTACTCGAAGAAGATCGAGGAGATGATCGCGGTGCTGAAGTCCAAGGGCGTACCGGTGGTCTGGGTCGGCCTTCCCGCGATCCGCGGGCCCAAGGGTTCCCAGGACATGCTGTTTTTGGACTCGCTCTATCGCGAAGCCGCCGCGAAGGCCGGCATCACCTATGTCGACGTCTGGGACGGCTTTGTCGATGAACGCGGGCTGTTCCTGCAAAAGGGTCCGGACTTCGAGGGCCAGATCCGCCAGCTCCGCTCCTATGACGGCGTGTATTTCACCAAACCCGGCGCGCGCAAGCTCGCGCACTATGTCGAGCGCGAGATCACCCGCCTGATTGCTGCGCGCTCGGCGCCGATCACGCTGCCGACCGAGCCGGCGACGCCGGATGCCAATGCCGTTCCCGGTCAGCCCGCGCCTCGGCCGCTCGCAGGACCGGTCCTGCCGCTGGTCGCCTCCAATGTCGGCACCGATCAACTGCTCGGCGGTCCGGGAACGCGGCCGGCCGCCGTCGACGCACTTGCCGCGCGCACCCTCGTCAAGGGAGAGCCGCTCACGCCACCGCCCGGGCGCGCTGACGATTTCACCTTGCCGCGACGCGAGGTCGGGTACGAGCCTGCCAAAGGCGACACACCGGTTGCCTCCACGACACCCGGCAGCGGCGCAACGCCCGGAGGCGGCGCGACGCCGGCAACGCCGGGCGTCGCAGCCCTGCCGCAACAGAGGCAGCAGCCTCCTTTGCAGCAGAGGAGGCCCTTGCAGCAGAACCCCGCGCAGCAGAACCCATTCGGTAATTTCTTCGGCTTCGGCAATTCATCGCCGCGCCAGTGGTCGCCGCAGCCGCGCCCGTTCACGCCGGGAATATTGCGGCCGCCGGCACCGATCGGCCGCTCGGCCGCAGCGTCAAGCAATCCGACGCGATAGGCTACAGGATCAGCCCGCCATCGACCACGATGGTTTGGCCGATGATGTAGGATGACAAAGGCGACGCCAGAAACAGCGCGGCGCCCGCCATGTCGCTTGGCGTCCCCAACCGCCTCAGCGGAATCCTTGCCAATGCACTCTCGAGCCGCTTCGGGTTTTCCGTCGTGACCTTGGTCATCTTGGTATCGACGAGGCCCGGCGCGATACCGTTGACGCGGATGCCGTCCTCCGCCCAGGCTTGTGCCAGCGTGCGGGTCAATCCTACCGCGCCTGTTTTCGAGGCGTTGTAGGCGGGATTGCCCATGGTCGAATGGAAGGCCGCGGTCGACGAGACGATGATCAGCGCACCCCTGGTATCGCGCAGCATGGCATGAAATCTGGTGGCGCAAGCCATCAGGCTGATCAGGTTGACTTCCAGCACCTTGCGGAAGCCGGACATCTCGAACTCGCCACGCCGGTAGATCACCGCCCCCTGCGCCAGCACGAGCACGTCGAGGCGATCGAAATATGGATTGAAGCTTTCGACGGCGTAGGGGTCGCTGACGTCAAGCCGCGTATAGTCAAGACCGCCAAGACGCGAGCCTTCCTCCGCCGAGTAGTCGGCGGCGTGTACGCGCGTGCCGCATACCGCAACGCGTGCGCCCTTCTTGCGAAAGGCTTGCGCGATCCCGTTCCCGATGCCGCTCGAGCCGCCGATCACAAAAACCTGCTTGCCGCTGAAATCGAGCTCGTTCATCTCCCGCACCTTACGTTTCTGGCTTGTTTAACCGTCTTAGGACTGCCGCCGGCCTTGTCAATCACCCCTTCCGCAACGCGGAAAATGCAGGGCTGGCTGCCGGCCGCTTGCGTTGACATCATTCGGTCCGGGAGTAGCTTCGTTGGAAAATCGCGCGGTAAAGCCGCCCACCGACTTCAGGAGAAACGCGATGGCGATGGCGATCCGCCAGCTTCACAAGCATTTCGTGGGCGAGGTGTCCGGCCTCGATCTGCGCAAACCCCTGACCAGGGACGAGGCGGTCGAGGTCGAGGCCGGCATGGACAAATACGCCGTGCTGGTCTTCCACGACCAGGACATCACCGACGAGCAGCAAATGGCATTCGCGCTGAATTTCGGCGAGCGCGAGAACCCGCGCGGCGGCAATGTCACCAAGAAGGAAGACCTTCGCCTCGACTCAGGCCTCAACGACGTCTCCAACCTTGACAAGGACGGCAAGCCGCTGGCGAAGGATCATCGCCAGCATCTGTTCAATCTCGGCAACTGCCTCTGGCATTCCGACAGTTCGTTCCGCCCGATCCCCGCGAAATTTTCGCTGCTGTCGGCCCGCGTGGTGAACCCGAAGGGCGGCAACACGGAGTTCGCCGACATGCGCGCGGCCTATGATGCGCTCGACGACGAGACCAAGGCTGAGATCGACGACTTGATCTGCGAGCACTCGCTGATGTATTCGCGCGGCTCGCTCGGGTTCCTCGATTACTCCGACGAGGAAAAGCAGCTCTTCAAGCCGGTGCTGCAGCGCCTGGTGTGGACCCATCCGGTGCATCGCCGCAAGTCGCTCTATCTCTCCTCGCACGCCGGCGTCGTCCGCGGCAGGAGCGTGCCGGAGGGACGACTGCTGCTGCGCGATCTCACCGAGCATGCGACGCAGCCGGAGTTCGTCTACGTCCACAAATGGGCCGTGCATGACCTCGTGATGTGGGACAACCGCCAGACCATGCACCGGGTGCGCCGCTACGATCAGTCGCAGCCGCGCGACATGCGGCGGGCGACGGTCGCCGGCACCCAGCCGACGGTGGATCAGGACGCGGCAGCCCAACAGGCGGCGGAGTAACGCCCCGCTTTCGCGGGACTTGACGAAGGCATGACGAAAGAGGACCTGTCGCCGCGCTTACGCGTGCCCTGCCTCATTTGAGAGCATGCCGGGATCGATGCCGATTTTGCGCAGCGCGCGCACATACTTCTCCTCGACATCGTCGCCGAACACGAGATCCGGATCGGCGTCGCAATGCAGCCAGCCGTTGCACTGGATCTCGTTCTCCAGTTGGCCCGGCCCCCAGCCGGCATAACCGAGCGCGAGGATCGCGTGCTTCGGCCCCTTGCCGTTGGCGATCGCCTTCAGGATGTCGACGGTCGCGGTCAGGCAGATCTTGTCGTCGATCGGCAGCGTGGCATTGTCGAGATAGAAATCGCTCGAATGCAGCACGAAGCCGCGGCCGGTATCGACCGGGCCGCCGCGCATCACCTTCATGGTTTCGGCGTTTTCCGGCAACTTAATCTGGTCAGCTTTATTGATGATGTTGAGCTGCACCAGCAGCTCGGGAAAATCGATGCTGCCTGCCGGACGGTTCACCATGATGCCCATGGCGCCTTCGGAGGAGTGAGCACAGAGATAGATGACCGAGCGCTCGAACCGGGGATCGCCCATCACGGGCATCGCGATCAGGAGACGACCATCGAGGTAGCCGCGACCCGCAGAATTATCGCCGACGCCGGCAGCTTTGCGGCGCGCGTTGCCCGTTCTTTTGCCTTCTGGGTCCATCCGCAAGGCGCTCTCGTCTATCGCTGCATCCTGATATTGGGTGGGTCGTCTGTCAATCAAGCTTCCATCGGGCGCGATCGGGTCGCATCACAAGCAATTCAATGGTTCGCACCGGCCCCAGCCTGTAGAGACGTTTCATGACCGCCAGAGTTCCGATGCGGGCCGCTCTCGGCTTCGCCGCCACCCTTGCCTTGTGCTCGTTGTCGCTTGCCGCCCGCGCTGACGACGCCTCGCCCTGGCAGCGGGATGTCCATTCCGCAGTGCGGCTGCTCGCGGGATCGCGCAGCGGCGCAGTGCTGCTCGGCGGCATCGCGTTCCAGCTCCAGTCGGGATGGAAGACCTATTGGCGTACGCCCGGCGATTCCGGCGTGCCGCCGCGGTTCGACTTCTCGAAATCCGACAATGTCGAAGCGGTGACAGTATTGTGGCCGGCGCCGCAAAAATTCGAAGATGGGGCCGGCGGCACCTCGCTCGGCTATCACGACCAGGTCGTGCTGCCGCTGCGCATCGTCGCCAAGAATGTCGACAAACCGGTGACGCTGCGCGCCGACATCAACTATGCCGTGTGCGAAAACCTCTGCATCCCGGTCGATGCCAGCGCCGAGCTCGCTTTCAACAGCGTGGCGAGCACCGAGGACAGCGCCTTGTTCGCGGCGCTCGATACGGTTCCAAAGCCGGCCAATGTCGGCGATCCCAATCCGCTGACCATCCGCGACGTCAAACGCGAGGGAAAGGCGGAGGTGCTGGTCGACGTGGTCACGCCGGACGCACGGGCCGTCAACCTGTTCGTCGAAGGACCGACACCGGATTGGGGCCTGCCGGTTCCAAAAGTCAGGGAAGACAGTCCGCCCGGGGTGAAGCGATTTTCGTTCCAGCTCGACGGCGTCCCGCCCGGCGTCGATCCCGAGGGCGCCGCGCTGAAATTGACCCTGGTCGGCGCCGATCGCTCCTACGAATTCAATATTAATCTGGAGTGATCTCCACGATCCCGGTTTTACCTTCTCGCACAAGGGGAGAGGGTAAAGAGGTACACCCAACCCAATCTTAACGAATGGTTGATAGACGGAGCCGTCGCCGCACACTCGCGTGAGGATTTCCGCCTTGGCCGCCATCGACGAGACGACAAGCCTGCCGGCCGGCCCGCTCGCGCGGCTAAAGGCGACGTTTGCCGGCGGTACGAGCGAAGCCTCCGTCACGCGCCGGCTTGCAGGTACGATTTTCGTCATCCGCGCAATCAGCGCGGCATTCGCCTACCTGTCGCAGATCCTGCTCGCGCGCTGGATGGGCGGATCGGACTACGGCATTTATGTCTATGTCTGGACCTGGGTGCTGCTGCTCGGCAGCCTGATGGATTTCGGCATTTCAGCCTCCGCGCAGAAGATCATTCCGGAATACCGCACGCGCGGCGAAGGCGCGCTGCTGCGCGGCTTTCTTGCCGGCAGCCGCTGGATGACCTTTGTCGTGTCGGCTGTGGTCTCCGTCGTGCTCGCGGCTGTCGTCAAATTGCTGTCGCCCTGGATCGAGGCCGGCGCGATCGTCCCGCTCTATATCGGCTGTCTCACGCTGCCGGCCTTCGTGGTCGCCAACACCCAGGACGGCATCGCCCGTTCGCACGACTGGATGCAGCTCGGCCTGATGCCGCAATTCATCGTGCGCCAGGCGCTGATCATCGGCTTCACGGCCGGTTTCTTCGTGCTCGGCTTTCGGCTTGGTGCGACTGCCGCGATGGTCGCGAGCGCGGGCGCGGTGTGGATCGCCATGATCGGCCAGATGCTCGTGCTCAATCGCAGGCTTTCCCGCCATATCGAGGCGGGACCGAAGGCCTATGACGTCCGCGGCTGGCTTGCGATCTCGCTGCCCATCCTTCTGGTCGAGAGCTTTTATCTGTTACTGTCCTACACCGACGTGCTGGTCCTGCAGCAATTCCGCCCTTCCGAGGAGGTCGGCATCTATTTCGCCGTGGTGAAGACCCTGGCGCTGGTATCGTTCATCCATTACGCGATGTCGGCGACCACGGCGCATCGCTTCGCCGAATTCAATGCGCTCGGCGACAAGGCGCGCCTGTCGGCCTATGTCGCCCATGCGATCAACTGGACCTTCTGGCCGTCGCTTGCCGCCACCATGGCGCTCCTTGCCTTCGGCAAGCCGCTGCTCTGGCTGTTCGGGCCACAATTCGTGCTCGGCTACGACATCATGTTCATCGCGGCGATCGGGCTTGTGGTGCGCGCGGCGATCGGCCCGGTGGAGCGGCTGCTCAACATGCTCGGCCACCAACACATTTGCGCCGTAGCCTACGCGCTCGCGTTCGCGATGAACGTTGCGCTGTGCGTCGCGCTGGTGCCCCGCTACGGCGGCCACGGCGCTGCAGCGGCGACCTCGTTTTCGCTCACCTTCGAGACGGCGTTGCTGTTCTGGATCGTCCGCCGCCGGCTGGATCTGCACGTGCTGGCATTCGGCAACACATAGCCTTCCTGTTTTCACCCAAGAGAAGCGCGTGACCGGCGTATTGGAAGCGCAGAATACCGCTTTCGCCACCAGCCTGCGATAAGGGCAAAACCACTCTTCGACTTCCTTATGCGGATGAATTATTCTTATTTGGTTCGATCGGTTGAGATCAGGAACCCTCGGCCATTAGATAGCCGCAAGCGTAATCCAAGATCGTGCAGACATGATCGACCCGCTCTATGTTGCTTCGGGATTCGGCGTAGGCCTGCTGGTCGGGATGACCGGCGTCGGCGGCGGCTCGCTGATGACGCCGCTTTTGATTCTCCTGTTCGGCATTCACCCGTCGACTGCCGTCGGCACCGACTTGCTTTACGCCGCGGCAACCAAGGCCGGCGGCAGCGTGGTCCACGGTCTGGCGCGCAGCGTTCACTGGCCGGCCGTGATCCGGCTTGCCTGCGGCAGCATCCCCGCCAGCATCCTGACCATGGTGGTGATCTGGCAGCTTGATCTCAACCCGGCCTCCCAGCGCAGCCTGGTCAATCTGGTGCTGTGCTTCGCGCTGCTGCTCACAGCAGTGTCGCTGATCTTCCGCAAGTCGATCCTGGATCGCTATCGGACGCGCATGGAGCGCGTCGAAGAATCGACGATCGTGATCGCCACGGTGGTGACCGGCGCACTGCTCGGCGTTCTCGTTTCGATTTCCTCGGTCGGAGCCGGTGCCGTCGGCGTGACCGCGCTGCTGCTGCTTTATCCGCGCTTGCCGATGGCGAGCATTGTCGGCTCCGACATCGCGCACGCCGTGCCGCTCACGCTGGTGGCCGGGGCGGGACACTGGATGCTCGGTGAAGTCGATTGGCAATTGATGGGCGTGCTGCTGATGGGCTCCCTGCCCGGCATCGTGATCGGCAGCTACAGCGCGGTCCGCGTCCCGCAGGCGGTGCTGCGCGTTACCCTCGCGGTCATCCTGCTCGTGGTCGCCGGCAAGATGGCGTCGCAGGAAATCAATCTGCCGTCGTGGACCGTCACGGCGGCCAGCAACATTTCCCACTGAATGCACGATGGCGCTGCCTGAACCAAAGCGCGATAGGTCGAATCGCCATCGCGCTTTGGTTCAGGCAGCGCCATCGCCGGGCATGACGGGTGGTACCTACTCGGCGGTCCAGCCGCCGTCGATCGAGAGGTTGGCGCCGGTGATCTGTGCGGCCTCGTCGCCGCACAGGAACAGCGCCAGTGCGGCGACCTCATTCACCGTGACGAACTCTTTCGTCGGCTGCGCCTCCAGCAACACATCCTTGATGACCTGCTCCTTGGTCATGTTGCGCGCCTTCATGGTGTCGGGAATCTGGTGCTCGACCAGCGGCGTCCAGACGTAACCGGGACTGATGCAATTGCAGGTGACCTTGAAGGTCGCAAGCTCGAGCGCCACCGTCTTGGTCAGACCGGCGATGCCGTGCTTGGCCGAAACATAGGCCGCCTTGAAAGGCGAGGCGACCAGCGAATGAGCGGACGCGGTGTTGATGATGCGGCCCCAGCCGCGCTTCTTCATGCCGGGAACGGCGGCGCGGATGGCGTGAAAGGCGGAAGACAGGTTGATCGCGATGATCGCGTCCCACTTCTCGATCGGGAACTCCTCGATCGGCGAAACGAACTGGATGCCGGCATTGTTGACGAGGATGTCGACCGAACCGAAGGTCTTTTCGCCAAGCGCGACCATCTCGGCGATCTCGGCGGGCTTGGTCATATCGGCCGAAGAATACAGCGCCTTGACCTTATAGTCGGTCTCGATTCCCGAGCGTTCCTTTTCGATGTCGGCGGGGGTGCCGAAACCGTTTATCACCACATTCGCACCCGCGCCCGCGAAGCCGCGCGCAATCGCCAAACCGATGCCACTGGTCGAACCGGTCACAACCGCAGCCTTGCCCTTCAATGTAGCCATATCGTTCACTCCTTTTTGCCGTCGAGTGCCTCGGTAGCGTCCCCCGTCAGGTCGTAAGTCACCATTGTCTCCCCGGACTGCGGCCGTTCCAGCCATTCCTTACGACGCATCGACAAATGCACGTCGCGTACACCCGCCTCCCAATGCTCGACCATGGCCAGGTGGGAAAAATCGTAATCCTTGGACGAGGATTCGTAATTCTTGCTCTTGTAGATCAGATGCACCACGGTAACGGTGTTTTCCTTCGCGGCCTTGCGCAGGAACTCGACCGACGCGTCGTGCTGCAGATCCTCCGGCAACTTTGCGATCAGATCGCGCACCGCCTTGCGGGCATTGTGGAGCTGCCGGTTCTTGTCGGTGTTCAAACGGGTTCGGCTGGAGAAGCGAATATCCTTTTCGCGTTCGGCCGCTTCCAGAAGCGTTTCCGGCAATGGCCCGCGTGCCGAGAACAGATCGACCTGGAAGATCAGGAGATCGCGGTCGGTTTCCGCATCCAGCACATAATCGAGCGGCGTGCTGGAAGCGATGCCGCCATCCCAATAATGCTCGCCGTCGATGACGATGGAGGGAAAGCCTGGCGGCAGCGCGCCGGACGCCATGATGTGCTCCGGCTCGATCCTCTTGCCCTGCCGTCTGAATTCGAGATTGTCGAAATAGCGGAAATTGCCCGAAGTGACGCCGACGGCGCCGATTGAAAGGCGGCACTTCAGGTCGTTGATACGATCGAAATCGACCAGCCGCTCCAGCGTTCTCCTCAACGGCGCGGTGTCGTAATAGCTCTGCGCCTGGGGACTGCCGTGCGGCCAGAGTGGCGCCGGCGGAAGCCGCGGCGTGAAGAAGCCCGGCACACCGAAGGTCGCAATGATCGCAGCGCTCGTCTCGTTGTAAATGCTCCGGCCCCGATCGGTCTGCAAAACCGGATTCCAGGGCACGGGCGCCGACACCATCTCCCAGAATTCCTTGAGCCGGTCCACCCGCAGTTTCTCATCGTTGCCGGCGATGATCGCGGCGTTCACGGCGCCGATCGAAATGCCGGCGACCCATTCCGGCTCAAAGCCCTGGTGACACAGCGCCTGGAACGCGCCCGCCTGATAAGAGCCGAGCGCGCCGCCTCCCTGCAGCACCAGCACGCGTTGCGCGCTCGAGGGGCTGCTTGCGGGGGCTCGATGGGCGAAATCCGTCATGCGCTTCGATCAGGCAGTAACAGCGATCAAAAACCGTCGCAACCGTGGCGTCAGTTCACGATGGCGTCAACCGGCTACTCGCGCCCGGACGGCTAACGGCGGTCAGTAGATGCCAAAATCAGCGTCCAGAACACCTTGTATTTTGTATTAGGTGCATAGCTCGCGGCTATGCCCATTTTTGTGACACCGCTCTTGAGCATATTGGCCTTGTGTGGGGGAGAGTCGCGCCAACCGGAAAATGCCTCTGCCAGGGTGTGGTAACCGGCTGAGACATTTTCCACCGCGAGGTTTGCCGGGTAGCCGGCCGCGCTGAGCCTTTTGGCAAGCGGAGCTCGAACATCGTGGTCGAGCCGGTTCTGGCTCGCCATCGCCTGGCTCTGGACCTCCGCAAGCTTGCCAAGGTCCGGATCGACCTCGACGGCGGAAAGACCGTTGTTTTGGCGATATTGCGAGATCATCGAGGCGGCTGCGACGGAATCGAGCTTCGCGCCGGGCTCAGCCATGTTGACATACATGGCCGGCGTCTCGACCGGCGCCTCCGAGGCGCAACCTGCCAGCAATAAAATGAAAAAGATCGCGGCCGCCGCGCGCATGAACAGGCCCACCCCCAAAAAGAGCGGCCGTTGTTGCATACCAACCGTGGCCGAAAGGTGAATTTTCCGCCGATTTTCGCTACGAAAACCGACAGAGCCGCGTTACCGGCCCTGTGAGGGACGAGTTATGACGCCGTGGTGTGGATGCCGCATTCCGTCTTGCCGCGGCCGCGCCAGCGCCCGGCGCGGGCATCCTCGCCCGCCTGCGCGCGGCTCGTGCAGGGCATGCAGCCGACCGAGAGGAACCCTTTGGCTAACAGTGGATGTGACGGCAGGTCGGCGCGCTTGAAGATCGCCTCGATCTCTTCGCGCGAGACGTTGGCGAAGGGATTGAACTTCAGCCGCGCCCCGTCCTGCTCGACGACCGGAATGTCGGCGCGCAAGCCGCCCTGGAAACGTTTGCGCCCGTTGATCCAGCCCGCAAACGGCTTCAGCGCCCGCGCCAGAGGTTCCACTTTGCGGATGCGGCAACAGGCATCCGGATCGGAAAACCAGAGTTCCCGCTCCGGATCCTCGCGCGACAAGGTCTCCTCCAGTGGCTTGATCGATCGCACATCTTTGAGCCCGAGCTTTGCGGTCAGCGTATCGCGATAGGCCAGCGTTTCCTCGAACAGCCAGCCGGTATCGAGAAAGATCACGGGGATCGCAGGATCGACATCCGCCATCACCTTGAGCAGCGCAGCGGATTCCGTGCCGAAGGAGGAGACCAGCGCGAGCTTTTCCCGGCCAAAAATCTGCAGCGCCTTCGCGATGATTGACGCGGGCGAGGCATTCGTGAGCGCGCGGGCAAGCGCTTCCACCGGCGGCAGACCAGCCCCTTCAGGCTTGAGCGAAACGTCCTGTGTGAGCGCAATCATAGGCCTGCACTTTCGGAATGGCGAAGCTGCATACGACGATGCAGTGCCGTGAGACGGCCGTCACCGGTCGGCTGATAGAACACCGAATAGCGCTTCACGGTCTGGGTGAAGGCCTCGGCATCGTTCTGCTTCTTCACCTCGAACGCATCGAAGCCGGCGCGCAGCATGAACACGAACTGGTCGCGCAGCACCTGTCCCGTGGCGCGCAGCTCGCCGCGATAGGAAAAGCGCTCGCGCAACAGCCGCGCCTGGCTGTAGGCGCGGCCATCGCGGAAAGTCGGAAACACCAGCGCGACCGTGCCGAGCCGGCCGAGATAAGGCACGAGATCGTCGACGTCGCGACTGTTCGGCCAGGTCACGCCGACCTTGCCCGGACGGCGCAGCAGCGCCTCGGGATCGTGCAGAAAGCGCGCCGCCGAAACCAGCACGTCGCCGGCATCGGGAAGCTCTGCGTCATCGGCGAGATGGACGAACGCATCGTCGGCGATGTTTCCGCCCTTAACGAGTGGCATAGACGCGCTCCCTGAACGGTTCGATGCCGAGCCGCTTCACGGTATCGATGAAAAGCTCGTCGGGGGTTGCGCGCAGCGCGAGATAGGCTTCAACGATGTCCTCGACGACATCGGCGACCTCCTCGAACTTCACCGAGGGCCCGATCAACGTGCCAAGCTCGGCATTCTCGTCGGCGCGGCCGCCGATCGTGATCTGGTAAAATTCCTCGCCATTTTTCTCGACACCCAAAATGCCGATATGGCCGACATGGTGATGGCCGCAGGCATTGATGCAACCGGAAATGTTGATGTGCAGCCGGCCGATCAAATTTGCGGTGTCGTGATTGGCGAAACGGCGTGTCAGTTCCTGCGCGATCGGAATCGATCGCGCATTCGCCAGCGAGCAGTAATCGAGCCCGGGGCAGGCGATGATGTCGGATATCAGATTGACGTTCGGCGTGGCGAGCCCGATTTTGTCGAGCGCCTTCCACAGCGCCGGCAGGTCGCGCCTGGCGACATGCGGCAGCGCCAGATTCTGTTCATGGCCGACACGGATCTCGCCGAAAGAATACTTGTCGGCGATGTCGGCGAGCGCATCCATCTGGTCGGCAGTGGCGTCTCCGGGCGGGCCGCCCACGGGCTTTAGCGAGAGCGTCACGATCGCATAACCCTGCACCTTGTGCATGAACACGGAGTTGCGCCGCCACGCCTCGAACCGCTGGTCCTGCGCCGCCTTACGGAGCTCGTCCGACATGTGCGGCAGCTTCTCGTAGTTCGGATAAAAGAAGCGCGCGCGGATGTCCTCGACCACGTCGTCATCGAGCTTCAGCGCGCCGTCGCGCATCTGCTGCCATTCTTCCTCGACCTCGGCCGCGAACTTCTCGATGCCGAGTTCGTGCACCAGAATCTTGATGCGCGCCTTGTAGATGTTGTCGCGGCGGCCATACTGGTTATAGACGCGCATGATCGCTTCGACATAGCTCAAGAGATCGCGGCCATGCACGAACGGCTTGATGGTCTTGGCGATGAACGGCGTACGGCCCAGGCCGCCGCCGACCAGCACCTCGAAACCGGTCTCGCCCTTGTCGTTCTTGTGGAGGCGCAAGCCGATGTCGTGGATCTTGATCGCGGCGCGGTCGTGCGGCGACGCGCTGATCGCGAACTTGAACTTGCGCGGCAGGAACGAGAACTCCGGGTGCAGCGTGGTGTATTGCCGCAGGATTTCCGCCCAGATCCGGGGATCTTCGACCTCGCCAGGTGCAACGCCCGCCCATTGATCGGATGTGACGTTGCGCGTGTTGTTGCCGGAGGTCTGCATCGCATGAATGCCGACCTCGGCGAGATCGGCGAGCGCATCCGGCAGCTCGGCAAGCTTGATCCAGTTGAACTGGATGTTCTGGCGCGTGGTAAAATGGCCGTAGCCACGGTCATATTTGCGCGCGACATGGGCGAGGCGGCGTAGCTGCCTTGACGACAGCGTGCCGTAGGGGATCGCGACACGGAACATGTAGGCGTGGAGCTGCAGATAGACGCCGTTCTGCAGCCGCAGCATCTTGAACTCGTCCTCGGTCAGTTCGCCGGAAAGCCGGCGCTTCACCTGGTCGCGGAATTCCGAGACGCGCTCGTTGATCAGCGTGCGGTCGATTTCGTCGTAAGCGTACATGGAAACGCGTCCTTACGCCTGGACGGGAAGACCGATGGTGACGCCGGAGCGGCGGATCTGCTCGCGCAGATTGCCTGGCTCGACCGTCCCGCCCTCGGTGATCTCGACCGGAGCGATGTAGGCGCCGACCGCGCCGAGATCGTCGGCGACGGATTCGGCAAGCAGCGCGCGCGCTTCATCGTTGCTGCGCACGATTACGGCATCCGAGAGCTCGGCCGACCAGCCCTGCTGCGCGGTGCGATAGATCACCGCGCCGTCCCAGGTGCGGTTGGCCGTCACGATCGAGGGGCCTGCGATGCGGATTTTTTTCTGTTCGAGGGGAGAGGTCATTGCTGCTTCCAACAAGTGTGCGACTAAGAGGTGAGGGTTTTGGCTGCCCCGGCGCGCGAACCGCGTGACCGCGCCGGCGGTGGGAATGTCCTGGCATCAGCGAACTCCGCGGTGACGCCCGGCACGACAAGACAGGTGATGCCGGATTCGCGCAGCGCGGCGAGCTCCTCGCTC
>Ga0310914_10001542_pt1 | contig 14891 bp, 12 predicted proteins | sample GREbulkMGAN108_FD_203450 | JGI IMG/M metagenome (GOLD analysis project Ga0310914, IMG submission 203450) | Lab enrichment of tropical soil microbial communities from Luquillo Experimental Forest, Puerto Rico - GRE.bulkMG.AN108 | ecosystem: Environmental > Terrestrial > Soil > Tropical forest >... | reverse complement strand
TGAAGTGCGTGCCGTCCTGCTCACTGATTTCGTAGATCGTACAGATGTTTGGATGGTTCAATGCAGCGGCAGAACGTGCTTCGTGCAAAAAGCGCTCGAGCGTAGGCTTGTCGTCCGCAACTTCGTCGGGAAGGAATTTGAGGGCAACCGGGCGGTCTAGGATGGTATCTTCGGCGCGACAGACAATCCCCATGCCCCCTCGTCCCAGTCTTTGTACGATGCGGTAATGAGACACAGTCTTGCCGACGAGGGATTCCACATCCGGCATGGCAAATGAATCTTAGGGGCCCTCGAAAGCCCTTGTCAACGGCGCTGTAGCGTTCGGTATAAACGCGCGGATTTTGGACCGAGGCCGGACTTGCCCAGCCGGGCGGCCAACTACGGCGCAGGAGGCCGCACCGCAACGCCTCGCTTCGATGAGGCAAGTGATACAGGGGTAGGACGAGGCTCGATCGTTCGACGAGAATCCTCGAGGTCCTCCGCTAATGCCTCGGTCAGATGCCCGCGGTCGTCGGTTAGCATGGTTGGGCTGAAATAGTGGGCGTAACGCGATGAGATGGGGAAGGCCGGCTTGTAGGTGATGTCCAAAGGCTCTGTGCCGGCAATATATGTCCGCCGAGGAGCAGGATGGCCGAGGCGGTACCACAGGAAAGGCGACGTCACAGCTGAATAGGCTGTCAACAGGGCCGGATTGGCAGCCGCGACAGCGAGTTGAAGGGGTGTCATCATCCTTCCGTAACGTTTCGCGAAGCCGCAAAACTGTCTCGCCAAGCGCTTCCGAAAACCACGCATGGACCGGATCTCTTTCCAAAACCCACAGACTTCAGTTAGCGAATCGAGTGGTTGGAGTACCAGCGTGGTGCTATCCAAATCGCGCAGTGCAACACGCGGCAGCAGGAGGCCCTTCGTCACGCATTCGTGAAAATAGGGAGTTCCTGGAATCGGGACAGGAAGCGAAATATAACTGGGCAGGGTGATCTCACTCGTGCCGGTGATGAAATCCAACTCGGCACGTAAATCGGTGACCGAACGTGTAGTGGGGTCGAGCATCAGACCATAAAGAAAGACCATGCCGGCTTCGAGACACTTGCGGATGGTACTCACCTGGGGCAATGCTGTGTTTTGCAGCTTGTTCATCCGTCGGAGCCAGCTGCTATCGAACGATTCGAGACCGCTGAATAGCGCAACGCAGCCTGATTCTCGGGCGAGCTCGAGGTTAGCGCTCAACAAGAAGAAATCGTTGGTGACCATGGCGCCCCAACCCCGGAACTGTCCTCGAGACTTCATTTCACGCAGGAGATCCGCGCGCTCGAGAAAGAAACTCCTCTCATTGCCATAGAAATTGTTATCGATGAAAAACAAAAGTTTGCGCTTGCCGAGGGCAAGAATATGGCGGCGGATTGCCTCGAGATCATACTTCTGATAGTTGCGGCCTTCCGCACTGAGCGTGCAAAATGAACAGCGGAAATTGCAGTTTCTGCTGGATTCGAGCTCGCCGACCGCGCTAATCCAATAAGCCAGATCGAAACGGGGGAACATCTCTTCCGCGACGAACTCCTCCCCAAAAACAGCCCCCGTTACATCTCGCAGCTCTTCAACGTCTCCGCAGCAAGGGTGGTCGAAGAAAAGTTTTGAGTACTGCGGAAAGGCACGGATCGCCGGGCCACCGGCGACCACGATCACCTTCTTGTTTAACGTGCGGGCGTATGCAGCAAGATGCAGCATACGGTCAAAGGCTGTCGTGAGCCCAGTCATAACAAGCATGTCCGGCCACGCGAGCATGTGCGGATCAAGTGGACCGCTGTACATTTCGCAGTAGAGGCGAACGTCGCAACGGTGTCGAGAAAACGCTCCCGCCAAATAAACGGTACCCATTGGCTTCGGCAACTTGTTCGTGCGGGGGCGCGGCTGACGGCTGCCGTTATCGAAATAGCAATTCACAATCAGAACGCGCTTCCGAAGGCGCTCGGAACATGCGCGAGAGCCGGAACGAAATGGAACGTAGTCGGCCACGGTCTCTTTCAAATCTCTCGGCAGGCTTTGTGGTGACCGCGAGCTCTGCAGGCGGAGCGGATGCAAAGAAGAACCTGCAATGTTTGCGAGCGAGGATAGCACCCCAGGGCTAGTTTCGTCACTACGTGGTACGACTCGTATGTGGCCCGGCTTGTATCGCCACACACTTCTCGATTTGCGGACGTTCAAAGTGCAAGCTGGATGTACGTCAGCTGTGCCGAACGAAGCGCGCTTGGATTCCCAACGAGGCTTTGGCCGTCATTCCGTGAAGGCGACAACCAGAAAAAAGATTAGGTGGAGCGATCTCTTTCTTGACAGGATCTTTTCGTTTTTCTAGCCTTCATGATCGGAAGGATCGTCACACCGCGACTGGTTGCCGGTCTCCTTGTCTGTATTTTTTGCTGGGGAAGGCATGCGACAAACCCTGGTTCCGCCGCTCAAAGGCCCGCTCGACAAACTGACATATATCAACATCGGTGCAAAGGGCACCCTGAGTGGCAAGCTGCACACAACCAGCTCCGATATCGACGCTATCCTCAACCACCTCAGGACCAAGGCAGATAAGGTTGTCCTCCATTTTCATGGCGGATTAGTCAGTGCAGAGGCCGGTGAACTGACGGCCCGAAGCTTCGTGCCGCTTTACAAAAGCGCCGGGGCCCATCCAGTGGTCTTCATCTGGGAAACCGGCTTCCTCGAAACCATACTGCACAATTTAGACGACATCCAAAACACGGTTCTGTTCAAGAAAATCCTTGCCTATGTGATTCAGCAGCTTGGCGAACATCTCCGGATTTCTTCCTTCAGCCTTGCCCCAGGGGAACGAGAGGGCATACCGACAATCGAGTCGCTGATTTTCTCGCCACGAGGGCTCGAAAAGTACGACACGCACGAGGTCGATGCTCAGATTCTTAGGGGCTTGGCGGCGCTTCGTGAGAGTCTCCGGGCCTTGCGGCGAAGGATTGCTAGGGAAGTCAGAAACCAGCTCGAAGCTGAGCTTCGCAAAAACAATATTCTCAGGACGATTCTGAGGTACGAAATCCGGCGAACGAAACTGCTCAATCCCAAGACCATTGCGAAGAGCAGGGCTCACGCGGCCGAGGGTGAGATCTCGATATCGAGGTTGGCCGATTCCATTTCGAGGGTGGTTTACAACGTGGCCTACCGTTATCGCAGAGGCCGAGATCATGGCTTCAGCGCTACCGTCGTTGAGGAGACGCTCCGGGAATTCTATATTGCCGATTTCGGCTCTTGGGTCTACGGAGGAATAAAAGAGGCGGCGCAGAAAATGTGGGATCCGAATCCAGGGCTAAGCGGTACGAAGATCCACGGGGGGCGCTATTTCCTCGAAGGTCTCTCCAAGCTACAGCGTCAGAAGCCCAAGCTCATCATTGACCTCGTCGGCCACAGCGCAGGATCTATCGCCATTTGCTTTTTGCTCCGGACGGCGAGCCTGCTGCCGATCAGGGTTCGCAACTTGATCCTCATGGCTCCTGCGTGCCAGAGCGCTCTGTTCCATCAGGAAATCGTGAAGCGCCCCAAGCGCTTTCAAGTATTCCGAATGTTTACCATGAATGATGATTTTGAGAAAGAGAACCGTTTGCTTCCAATCATCTACAACCGGTCTCTGCTCTACCTGGTTTCCGGAATTCTTGAGCCTAAAGAGGTCGACATGCCCCTTGTCGGCATGATGCGCTTCAGCACCTGCTTAAAGCCTTTTGATTCACCCATGTTAATCGGCATACACAAGTTTCTTTTCGCTGCCGGCGTGCCGAAGCGAACGGTGCTGGCCCGCACCATGATCACCGATCCCACGGCCGCCGCGGGGTTCCGAAGCAATGCAGCCCGGCATCAAGACTTCAACAAAGATGCTGACACGCGGCACAGCCTCGTTGTGTTGATCAAACCCTAGAGACAAAGCGAAGAAGTAGTTTGTGCCGCACCAAAGAGAAAATGCTTCTCCAAAAGGCAGACTGAGGAACAGTGGATCTCGAAAAAGAGTTTTGCGGGGAAGTGTAACGTCAGGCTTTGGCGGGATCGCTACGCAAGACATTTAGAAAGATGTGCACCAATTTGTGCACCAACCTAGACGTGCGCTAGAATTAAGCTTACGTAACTGAATGATTCTGCAGCAGTAGGCCCGTAGCTCAGTTGGTTAGAGCGCTTCCTTGACACGGAAGAGGTCAGAGGTTCGAGTCCTCCCGGGCCTACCATATCTTCCAATAAGTTAGAGCCAAACTGCTGGAAAGCTCCAACCCACAATTTGACCCACAAACGCATTCATTGCACCATTTTCGCAGTTACTCCCATTGCCTTTAAGTATTTGCCCTGCGCTCCTCGCGCCTCGTCGCCGTCATTCTGGGTGTAAAGGTCGAGCGTCGTTTGAATTCTTGAATGACGCAGGATTCCCTGCACCGTTTTCGGGTCGACTCTTGCCTTGTTCACCAGCCAGTTGCTTAGCGAGTGACGAAGGTTATGAAGCCCGAACCTCTGACCATCATGGATTTGTACCCCGGCTGCTTTAGCAGCCGGACGGAGATAGTCAGCGACAAATACGGAAGAGGAGAGAGGAACGCGACCTTTAGCCTTGAGGGAAGGAAAGACAAAATCCCTATCCTCCCGGTAGGGGGTCTGGTTGCGCCACCAACGTAAATGATTCGCCAAGACGGGATGTAAGGGTACATAGCCGTCCGATGCTTCTGTCTTGGTTTCACCATCCATACCTTTAATCCAACGCTTTGAAACCCTGATTTGTTCCTCAAGCCACAGGATGTCCTCCCAGCGTAGCGCGAGAATCTCCGACGAACGGAGGGCGGTCGCTGCGCAGGTGAGCACCAAAGTGTGGTGAAGTGGATTGGTCAAGGACTTCAAAATGTTGAACGTTTGGGTTGGTGTAAGGACGATTGCCCGGTAGGTCGTTTTGCAACGGGTTTCAACGGCCAATACAGGATTCTTCGTGATCCTCTCGTGGAGGATGCCGACTTTGTAGATGCGGCTCATAATTCCGCGCACCTTCGCAATCGAGGTCCATGCAAGTTTCGACTCGGCATTCAGCGACTTAAGCCAACGCTGAATCGCAAGCGGCTTGATGTCCTCCGCGATGTCCTGGCCCCAACGGTCAATGAGGTAATCGCGCACGAGATGTTCCATGATGGTCGTCGAATTCTCTGACTTCGGACGGACGGCATCCGCGCCGAAATCAGCCTTAAGGTAATGCTCCGCCAAGGCGTCGAACCGGATGCGGTTGGAAGTCGGAGCATCATTAATGCGAATCAGGATTCCCAGCCGATCCACCTCACGCCATGCATCCTCATCCCTTGGAAATTTTCGGACAAGCCCTATTGGCGTATTGTGTTCGACTCTCCTCCCATCCGCTGTTGAGACCCGATACCTGAGCACCCAGGTTTCTCCTTCTTTGCGGTGTACTTTTTTCAGTGATCCTCGCTGATAAGACATATTCCTCTTTTCAGCGGGGACTGCCAGATTCGATCGTACACGGGTTCCGAGAATTAAGAAGGAGGTTCTTTTGGCTTTCAATCGCATACGCAAGCTCTGACAGACGAAAGACCCAAGTCCTCCGTTTCGTACCTGTGCCAAGGGCATAGGCTCCGGCTATTCCCCTGCGAGCCAGCTCCAGAAGATAGCGGCGATTGACGCTGAGGAATTGCGCCGCCTCTTCGGCTGAAACGAAAGGCTGGGGATGTACTGGCGATTCAACAGTGTGATTGAGAGTAGACATTTCGGTTTTCATAGCACCTCATTGTTCTGCCGGGAATCGTCGTGTGTGAACTCATCTGGTCTGATTGATAGTCGCGGATTGCTAGGGTCCCGATTCGAAATGCCGTCCGGCCACCTGCTGTCGAGTCACCGTCTCTTCATCTTTAGACCAAACCGATTCGATCCAACTGTTCAAATAGATCGCGCTGCACGACTAACAAGCGCTGCTTTGTCATGATCGTGAAGTCAGCCGCCTTCACGGCTTCGTCGAAGGTCAGTTTGCGGGAGATCATTTCTTCCATATCACGACCAAAGGTATCGGCTGTTCGCCGGGCGATGGCTACTGACCGGTGTAGCTTGTTCGCGTGCTTCTTGCAAACCGGCATGTTCGCAAACCCAGCTCCGTCCTTCAGCACCGGGCCAAAATATTCGTTTAGCCACACGACGATGTTCTTTTCCCGCGTTGTCTCGGCAAGCGCCTCGAAGCCGCTTAGCGTATCGTTCAGCGACAATCTGGCCCGGCCAATGCTCCCGCTGAAAGGTGACACTGGCCCTCTTACTGCTTCAACTGCGCGGTGTTGGTGTGCCGCTCCATGCTCCGGAGAGGCAGGGTCGGAGGGCTCATCCAGGTCTACACGGGGGAGATCCATGGCAACCTACGACGATATGAGTCCTGGGGAACGCAAGAGACTAATGAACGGTTTGGAGGCTCTCACCGGCTTGCAGGAAGGGCCGAAGAACGCGCTCCCGGATGGCACGCGCTACGAGTATGACCGCGTCCTCAAGAGAACTGTGGGAGTCACCCCGTCAGGCGAGCGATTCCCGGTGACTCTGGTCGACGGCAAACTGCAGCGCGATTCCGAAAAGACCGACAGGCGGAAGGGGGGACTCAGAAGGTCCCCGACACCATCCGGAGACACGATTCCAATCTCTAGCCCGAAATGCGTTCCAGAATCTTCTAAGACGGGCGGTACGAATGAAGGAGAAAGATAGGCGCCGGAGGATGCGGGCTTAAGCCAGGCGGCGGGCGATGAGAAACCAGCCGCGTGGGTCTTCGCCGAAGAAGGCTCCCTGTTGTCTATACTCAGGACGGATTTCGAGGCGCACGGGCTCGAGGGATTCGATTTCCCAGCCATCGGCAAAGGCATGACGCAACTCGGACTGCGAGACGCGTCGCGGTCCTTCCATTCCCGGAGTGGCGTCGCTGAAACAAAGCAGGAACAGACGCGCCGGGATTGAGGACGTTCTCGAGCCCGCGCACGTAGCGAATGCGATCGGTGTCGGAGAAAACGTGAAACAGGCCGGAGTCAATCACGTTATCGAAGCGTTCGGTCCACTCATGGAGCTTTAAGGCATCTTTGACCAGGAACTTGACAATGAGGCTGCGCTCGACGGCCTTGCGCCGCGCCGCAGCGATGGGTTCCTCCAGGAAGTCGAAGCCGGTGACAGCATGGCCGCGTGCGGCAAAGAACAGGGCGTTTTCGCCGGTGCCACAGCCAGCATCGAGAACCGAGCCGACGACCTTATCGGCGTCAGCCTGGAACGCAGGCTGGGGCTTGCCGATGTCCCAGGGCGGGCTGCCGCCGTAAGAGCTGCGAAAGTGTGCGCGGTCGTGAGTCAAGACGTTCTTCCAGAAAAGATTTCTCTTAGCCGCGATTTCCGTTCTGATCTCCTGGATGGGCCCTTTTATACACCCAAGGTCCTTCCGGGTTAAGCAAATTCATTTCGTCGCATACCTGGGAGACCGTCGCTAGCGTCGGGTTGGTGGGTGACGGGGGCTGTGAGCGTAATCGCCTGATAGCGTCAGTTGACTTCCGGATTGCTCATGATCGGCAGCTTGGCTTCTAGTGCACTGACTAGGCGCAAGCAATCAGAGGCTTTTAATGTGTGCCGCTGGGAGAATTCAACATTCTTTCCCCGAACAAGCGAGCGAACCGTTCGCCGTCCACGACGGCCGGGTACGCGGCATTCGGCATAACTGGAACGAACCCCGTGAAGACCAGCCGGTCACCACGCGGTTCGAACCTCGCGATAGTGAGTGACAGATTAGTGACTGTGGCTCCGTATGAGAATTCACCTTTGGTCTCGACGTCCACATGAATGGGCTTGACCGTCTTTGCTATCAGTGGATCGATTGCGATGCCGACCCCGAGTGCGCCAAAATAGCTCGCATTGCCGCCTGGATCCAAGTTTTTTTCTACAAAATCGAGGTACCGCTCTGATATCGCACCGACGAATCTAGCTACTGCATCGCTGCTCTCGGTTAGCCTTGCCGCGTCCTTTCGCGTAAAGCGTGCCTCCATCATGGCCGTGAGATCCACCATCAGAATCGGGACACCCGACTCAAATACCACCTTTGCAGCTTCGGCGTCCCGGTAGGTGTCAGGTGTGGCAAGCGGTGTCACGAGGCCCGCCCCGACAGATCCACCCGTGATGATCTCGCGCGTTTTTGCTGGAAGATCCGGATACCGCTGGAACGCCATCGCGATATTCGTGAGCGGCCCCTGGGCCATGAGAATGATTTGCCCTGGGTTCGCCTCAATCAAGTCGTGGATTACCTGTACGGCATCACGGCGGTCGAGCGCGATCTTCGGCGCAGGTAAGACTACCCCACCCAATCCATTCTCGCCATGAACCAACTCCGCAGTGATCAGCTTACCGTGCAGCGGCAGGGCCGCACCCTTCGCTACGATAACGTCCGTTCGCCCCGCCAGTTCAAGCAGCTTGCGAGCATTCTCTGTTTCAACCTCTACGGGAAGGTTCCCGGCCACCGTCGTAATTGCTTCAACCTTCAGTTCCGGCGACCTCAATGCCAGCAGCACGGCCATTGCATCGTCAATTCCCGGATCGACATCAAGAATAATCCGGCGCGGAAATTCCATAGGCGGGGTTGTGCGTGTCGGGGACACCCCCTGTGCAAGTACAGTGCCTGCGGTGAAGAACAGCAGCGCGAAAAAACGCATGGCAATCTCCTATGATGCTCCTAGGTCTACGCTGACGAGACGGGTGCCTCGAAAGCTTAGATCAACTTCCGGGCCTTATGAGTCGAAGCCTTTGGCTTCGGTCATTGCTAATTTTGTTCCGGCACACGCAGTATAGTCCTTTAGAGTGTGCGGATGCGGTGGCCGCTCTGTTGCGGTCGGACGGTCGGCTATCCTCGGTTGGCGAGAAATCCCCATAGCGTTCAAAACCCGCACAAACGAGTCGGTTGGCGCGCAAATCGAGGACGCGAGGTTTGGATGGGAGACTCTCTCTATCCGAGCGGTGGAGAGTTTGCCCAGGGCGTCCGCGGGGTTGAGTTCAAACTACAACAAATTATGTGACCTTCTTCTCAGATAAAAACCGCCATCGCGCCTTACTGCGGCGCTACGTCACGTAACCTGCACAATTCGCTCGAGTGGACGTCGGCAAGAGAATACGCCGCGCTGCCCACAAGCAATGTTTTCGGTCAGGCTAAGGACGCCCGGCGAGTCGCCATTGTTGCAAAACCCAAAACGGCGTTTGCGCGTCTGTGAACTTGTAATTTTTCTTGACATTCAGACTCGCTAATTTTTCTTGACATTTTTCCGCGCGAGCATTTAGATCGGCGGCACCCCGCATTTCGGTTGTACCAGGCCCCTTCGACTCGCTCCCCACAAGACGGAGGGGAGAGTTTTTCCGGGTTGTATCTAGGCTCTCGGGACCCGCATTTCGGTTGTACCACCAGGCCCCAAATACCACTAGGCCCCTTGGCCGAACGGCTCGTTCCTCACGAGACTGAGGAGATCGACGTGCAAGACCATATTCCTCGCATTCGGTGAATCGTGTGAGCCCAATCGGCGATTCTTTGCGCTCAACTGCCAGGCAGACAAATGGAGGGGAAGGGCATGAACGGTACAAATCGATGGGCCGGTTGGCGTTTTTTGATCCTCAAAGATTGATGCTCACGCACAGAAGAGAGAAGGAAAGGACTCGGGATACAGCGAGAGGAGGTCATCATGAAGAACAAAGGAGCAAGCACCAAAATCAATGGGCTGGTTCGGAACGGGCTATTCAGGATCTTGTTTATCGCGGCGTTGTTTCTCATAGCAATGGCTTGCACACCAATAATGCGAGCAGCGGGTCTGGTCAGCAGTTGCGATGAAGCGAGTCTGCTTACGGCCGTCAGCGGTGGCGGGATGGTTACGTTTACTTGTAGCAGGACAATTACGCTGACGGCCACCATTACGATTTTCGCAGATACAACAATCGACGGAACTGGTCAGAACGTCACCATCAGTGGTGGCAACGCTGTGCAAGTTTTGACTGTCCCCACGGGAGTGAAGCTCAGCCTGAACAAACTCACCATCGCAAACGGCAACGGCTTTTACGGCGGCGGTGTCTTGAACGACGGTGGGACGCTGACGGTAACCAATAGCACGTTCTCCGGCAATAGCGCCCCTGGCAACGCCGGTGGCGGCATCTACAACAGCTTCTTTGGGACGCTGACGGTGACCAATAGCACGTTCTCTGGCAATAGCGCACTATACGGCGGCGCCATCTTCAGTAACTTCGGGGCAACACTGACTGCGAACAACAGCACCTTCTCAAGCAATACTGCCCAATTCGGCGGTGGCATCTACAACTGGGCAACACTGATTGTGAGCAATAGCACGTTCTCCGGCAATCGCGGTATTGAGGGTTACAGCGCCATCGTAAACAGCGGCACAGGTACGTTAACTGTGACCAACAGCACCTTCTCCGACAATAGCGCCCCATCCGGCGGCGCCATCACCAACGGAGGAACTGGAACTCTCCGAAATACGATCTTCGCAAACAATGGGAACTGCCTCGGTTCGCCTCTCGTCGATGGCGGCGGGAACCTAGACACCGACGGCACGTGTGTGGGCACGATATCTCCTGATCCTCTGCTCGGGCCTTTGCAGAATAACGGTGGCCCGACACAAACGATGGCGATCCCTATGGCCAGCCCGGCTTTCGGCGGTGCCAACCCTGCCAACTGTCCCGCGATCGACCAGCGTGGCGTCCTGCGGCCTCAATTCATGGCCTGCGACATCGGCGCGTATGAATTCGATACAGCCAATTCGCTGCTGACCGCGGTACGCAACAATATCCTGACCTTGATCCCCACGGGAAACCAACACGATCAGACGACATTGACCGCAGTTGCATCGGCTTTGGCCGCCGCACTCAATTCGCACAACTGGCACGGGACTGACGGCAACCACCTGAACGCCTCAGAAGGGGACGATGTGTTTGAGCTGCTTGTGGAAGGAGCGTCCGGGCGCCTGATGCAATTGCTGAAAGCATCCCCGCCCAGCGTGATCCCGGCGCAGACCTTGCAGACTCTTCTCAACAATGTGACCTTGGCGGGTCGTACGCTCGCAACGGTGGCGATCAGTGATTCGCCCGGAGGTAATCCGACCAAGCTGGCACAGGCAAATGCACTCGTGGCGAAAGGCGATGCGGACGCTGCAGCCGGAAGGTATATCTCGGCCCTTGTGAATTACGAGATTGCTTGGTCGCTGCTTCACGGCGACTAGAATCCTGACCGGCGGTTCGTGGCGGGACCGTGCTATGGCAAAATGTCGAACGTAAAGAGCTGCGTGGCGGTGTACGCGGGGGCACCTGACAAGGAGGCGCATACAGCACTTGAATTGGACGAGTAATTGTGAAAGGCGGTGTAAGCTTCGAGTGTTCGCCCGGGTTTTTCGACCGCCTCGCGCAGTAGTTCTTCCCGAGTGATGTGTAGTTTTTCTGGCATTTGGTTCCCTCTTTCTTCCTTTCTTCAAGCGAGATTTCCGCTGGAAAAAAAAGAAGCAAATGCCCTTCGTGGCGGTCCTCGGCGCTTTGCCGCACGCGCTGTCAAGGCCGCGGGTTTTGCGTTCATCGAAGCGAAGTGAAGAGCCTTGACAGCAAAAGCGGGCGGGGAAGCGCACTCTTGCGGCAGGAAGGGCAAGCAAGAAGGACGGTGTCTGGAATGATTTCGCGAAAAGGTGATTGAGAAGGCCCAATTACTACGGCTGATTCTCAAAACTGCGGAGGGGATGCGGCATGCGAACCATAGAGATTGCCGAATATTCCAACATAGACTTGTAGGCGGTCCATCTCTACGTCTCGAGCTGCGATTGACACGGCGAAACTAAGGAAGCAAGGTCGGGATCGTCGGCTACTTCCGGGATCAACGGCGAAGTGACTGTGGCTACAAAACTCAGAGTTGTGCAGCAATCCCGTTGGCAAGGTCGTTTAACTTTTCGCTATCCCGTGTCCCGCTCAGGAAGTACCGGACTTTCCCCTTGCGCACATGGAGGTCACCAAACTTGTCCAGATAAGCCTCATCCCCGACGCCGCTCACGTCCTTCGAGCCACTTCCGAAATAGCTCTTCAGCTTTGCAAACAGGTCAGCTGAGGTTGACGCTGACGGGTCAACGTACACTCGGAACAAGAAACTGTGCGCCCCGGATTTGTACGTGCAATTTGTTCCCTGGTTGGTGTTTGGAAAAGGGCGGGGAGCGATCGTCGCTGTCGGAGCACCATAAGTCTGTCCCACCGCCTTACTGAGTACCGCAGCAGGCAAGAGCGAGCAAAGATCAGTTGGGGGTTCGGTAGCCCTTGCCAATTCGCCCGAGCAAGCAATCAGTAGCAAGGCAACAATTAACGAGAGTCCATTCAATTTCGGCATTACGCGCGACCTTTCGTACTCTGAGCGGCGGATTATAGCGTAAGTTGCTCAGTTCCTGACAGACCAAGGATATTCAGTGCACCATTTGGATGGTGACAATATCTCTGCGATCTAGCTGGAACGATAATTCTGACTATCATGCGAAATTTTGGCTTGGACGCCTGGGTTAGTCGAATATCTACGCAAAAACCGTGCCTCACAATCCCGGCAGCGATAGGGTCGCAAGCGAAGAAATGGGAGAATGGCATGCTCCAAGAAGTTCTTCCTGTGCGAAGGTCGCACATTCGTACTATGACACTTCGGACACGGACTCGTTCGCCTCATGAGACCGGCTTCGGGCGGTGCACTCATTCTATTTTGTGCCGGGGCGAAAAAAAACTGCAGAAAAAATGGACGATTGCTTGGGTAGCCAGCCAAGCAGGACGGATCCCTATCAACGGCCCAGAGTGATTGCTTTCAATTGCTCCAAACCAATCTCACTCAACAACTTGCCTCGTATCAATCAACACCGTGAGGTCGAGGTCGACGACGTCCACACTGAAACGCTTGCTCTCTGAGTACATCTCCCACCATCACGAAGATCGTACCCATCTTGGGCTCGAGAAGGAAACGCCAGGCGGCAGAATGCACTCCCTACCGTCCGGTCGTATATCATCCCAACCGCGACTGGGCGGGTTGCACCATCGTTATGATCGGGCTGCCTGACCTGATTTAAACGTTGTGCTAAGAACGCTAGTAGGGCACATCATTCCATCCTTATATACGGGCTGATGCCGACAGAGGGTCGGGGGCGCCCTCTAGTTGCGGGCTGTGTTCCGCGCCTCTCTCGCTCTGCTTCATGGGCTGAGTTCCGATTTAGATTAAATTCGTTGCCGTCCTTGCTAGGGCTGAGGCTCCAGATCAATTCGCAGCACACTGGCTCGGCAGCGGAAAGCTACTTCGCGGACCTGGTTTTCCGTAATATAGCGCAGTAATGATTCTGATCACAGGCGGAACCGGCTTCATCGGAAGCCATCTGGTAGAGGCCGTTTGCGCCCGTGGCGAGCCGCTGCGCTGCCTGATCCGCCGCGAGAGTTTCAAGCGACATTCTTTCGCGTTGCCTGTCGAAGCTGAACTTGTGTTCGGTGACCTCGTTTCCGGCGGCGAGGGTCTGACGGATACCCTCGAAGGCGTCGACACCGTGATCCACCTCGCAGGTGTGACGAAGGCGCTTTCGACGAGCGAGTTCTACGCTGGCAACGCGCGAGCAACCGAGAATCTCGCGCGGGCAGTCGCCGGGCGCGGTGTTCGGCTTGTGCACGTCAGCTCTCTCGCGGCGATCGGTCCTAGCACCGATGGCAAGCCGGTCTCCGATGACGCCGAACCGCATCCCCTCACGCACTACGGAATATCCAAACTGGAAGGGGAGCGGATTGTGCGGGCGCTGGTTCCTGACGCGGTGATCGTGCGGCCGGCCGCGGTCTACGGCCCACGCGACATGGACGTGCTAGAAGTGTTCAGGTCGATTAGCAGAGGCTTTGTGCTGGAGATCTCGGGCGGCGAACGTTGGTTTCAGGCGATCTATGTAAAGGATCTGGCCGACGGGTTGCTGGCAGCGGCACGCACCCCCCAAGCCGACGGCCGCGCGTACTTTCTTGCCCACGCGAAGGCGGTTTCCTGGAGCGAGCTGAGTTCCGTGGCGGCGCGCATCATGCGGAAACGAACGCGAGTCCTACGGATTCCATCGCCGCTGGCATACGCCGTAGGCGGCTTCGCGGAAGTTTGCTCGCGACTTACTGGGAAGCCGGTGATCATCTCGCGCGAGAAGGTGAAAGAAGCGGAATGCCGCCACTGGACCTGCGATACGCACCGCGCGGCGCAGGAGCTCGGCTTCGAAGCGCAGACGCCTCTGGAGCTCGGGCTCACCCAAACGCTTGCCTGGTACAAGGAGGCGGGTTGGCTGAAGTATTGAGCTCGAATGGGCGCCTTTGGGCCACTGACAAACTAATCCTGGCTTACCTTGCCGGCACAGGTGCGTTGGTCGCGGTGTACTGGAATCGGCTTCCCGAGGCCCCGGAATTGCTGGCCTTGCGCGTTGGGGTTGCTATCGCCATCGTGTTGGCCTCGACGCGCGGCGGCCGCGTGGTTTGGTACGTCCGTAATTGGTATCCGCTGCTGCTGGTGCCTTCCTGCTATAAGGAGATGGCGATCCTGATTCCAGCGGTCCGAGCCGCGGCCGCCGACGAATGGCTCGCGAATCTCGACTTTTCGATTTGGCATACGAATCCGACCGTCTGGCTCGAGCGCGTCCAAACACCGGCGCTCACGGAATTTCTGCAACTTGTCTATACTCTATTTGTTCCTGTGGTAGTGTTGGTCCCTTGGCTGTTGTGGCGAAAACGGCGCTTCGCGGACTTTCGATATTGTGCTTTCCTGATCTCGCTGGGCTTTCTGGCGTCTTATATCGGGTACATCCTTGTGCCTGCGCGTGGGCCCCGCTTTTTTCTCGATCACGTACAGGATT
>Ga0310914_10001528_pt1 | contig 14946 bp, 10 predicted proteins | sample GREbulkMGAN108_FD_203450 | JGI IMG/M metagenome (GOLD analysis project Ga0310914, IMG submission 203450) | Lab enrichment of tropical soil microbial communities from Luquillo Experimental Forest, Puerto Rico - GRE.bulkMG.AN108 | ecosystem: Environmental > Terrestrial > Soil > Tropical forest >... | reverse complement strand
GATGGTGGTGAGGACGTGCCCGAGCAGCGCCCCGCCCACGCCCGCCATGAAGCTCGAGGCCGCGAAGCTCGCCACCTTCACGCGGAAGACGTCGACGCCCATCGCCCCGGCGGCGATCTCGTCGTCGCGCACCGCCTTCATCGCCCGGCCGTAGCTCGAGCGGATGAGGAGCACCATGAAGGCGGTCGAGAGCGCGGCGCAACCCCACACCACCCAGGTCGAGGCGAAGGGCGGCAGGCCCTTCAGGCCCAGCGCGCCGTTGGTGATGCTCTGGGTGTTGGTGAGGACGACCCTGATGATCTCGGCGAAGCCGAGGGTGGCGATGGCGAGGTAGTCGTCCTTGAGCCGCAGCACCGGCGCGCCGACGAGGAGCCCGAGCAGCCCCGCCACGACCCCGGCCGCGATCAGCGCCGGCAGGAACGGGAGGTGGACGTTCGCCAGCCACGGCGCGATCGGCTCGAGGAAGAAGTTCATCTGCTTCTGCTCCGGCGTCATGGTGAGGAGCGCGCACGTGTACGCGCCCACCGCCATGAAGCCGGCGTGGCCGAGCGAGAAGAGACCCGTGAAGCCGTTCACGAGGTTCAGCGAGAGCGCCAGCACGACGTAGATGGCGCACAGGTTGAGGACGCGCAGCGAGAAGGCGTCGAACCAGCCGTCCGCCACGAAGAGGAAGGCGGCGAAGAGGGCCGCCGCGACGAGCGAGTAGGCGAGGTGTCTTCTACTCATCTCAGACCTTCTCCGCGTGCCGGGTGCCGAGCAGGCCCGAGGGCTTCACGAGCAGCACCACGATGAGGAGCACGAAGGCGAACGCATCGCGGTAGCCGGTGAGCGTGGGGAGGAAGGCGATGGCCATGAGCTCCACGATCCCGAGGAGGAACCCGCCCAGCACCGCGCCGCCGATGTTGCCGATCCCGCCCACCACCGCCGCGATGAAGCACTTCAGGCCCGGCATGACGCCCATGAGCGGGTTCAGCTGCGGGTACTTGTAGGACCAGAGGATCCCGCCGAAGGCGGCCAGGAGCGAGCCCGAGCCGAAGGTGAAGGCGATGATCCGGTTGACGTCGATGGCCTGCAGCCGGGCCGCGTCGACGTCGGTCGAGACGGCGCGCATCGCCATGCCAGTCTTCGTCTTCCCCACCACCCACAGCAGCACCGCCAGGAGGACGAAGGTGAAGATCGGGATGATGACGCTCACCGACATGACCGACACCGGCCCGAGCTGCAGCCTGACGTTCATGACGTCGGGGATGGCGACGCCCTTCGGCCGCCCTCCGAAGAGGACGACCGCGACGTTCTCGATCAGGAACGAGGCGCCGATGGCGCTGATCATGACCGAGATGCGCGGCGAGTCGCGGAGGGGCCGGTAGGCGACGCGCTCGAGCAGCACGCCCAGGAGCGCCGTCACCGCGATCGCGACGGCGAAGCTCGCCCACCACGGGAGCAGGAAGAGCGCCACGCCGTAGAACGCGACGTAGGCCCCCAGCATGAAGACGTCACCATGCGCGAAGTTGATGAGCCTGAGGATGCCGTAGACCATGGTGTAGCCGATCGCGATGAGCGCGTAGAGGCTGCCCAGGGCGAGGGCGTTCGCCAGGTGCTGGAGGAAGAGCGCGAGCGTCATGGAGGGGTCGCAGCCTAGTCCAAAACGGGAGCGGGGGGCACCCGCCCCCCGCTCCATCAGGCCTGCTTGCGGTCGCTTGCCCGGCCGGCGATTACGACGGCTGCACGGTCGTCAGGTAGACGAACTTCCCGTTCTTCACGACCTTGATGACGGCGCTCTTCGTCGCGTTGCGATCGGCGTCGAAGGTGATGAGGCCGGCCGCGCCGGGGAAGCCCTGCGTCGTGAGCAGCGCGTCGCGGATCTTGGCGCCGTCGAGGCTGCCCGCCTTCTCGATGGCGGAGCGCACGACGAGGTAGCCGTCGAAGCCGAGCGCGGTGACCGCGGCGGGCTCCTTCTTGTAGCGCTGGCGGTACGCCTCGAGGAACTCCTTGCTCGTGGGCGTGATGGGCACCTCGGTGGCGAAGAAGGTCGACAGCACCGCGCCCTCGACCGCCTGCTTGCCCACGTCGACGAACTCCGGCGCCTCCCAGGTGTCGCCGCCGAGGAAGGGGGCCGTGATGCCGAGCTCGCGCGCCTGCTTGATGATGAGCGCGCTCTCCGTGTAGTTGCCCGGCGCGAAGATCACGTCCGGCTTCATCGACTTCACGGTGGTGAGCTGGGCGGTGAAGTCCTGGTCGTTCGTGTTGTAGTTGAGCTCGCCCAGGATGGCGGCGTCATCGCCGGTGAGCTTCTTGAAGCTGTCGGCGAAGAACCGGGCCAGGCCGACCGAGTAGTCGTTCGAGACCTCGCGGATGATGACCGCCTTCTTCGCCTTGAGCTCCTTCGCCGCGTAGTTCGCCATCACCGTCCCCTGGAACGGGTCGATGAAGCAGACGCGGAAGTAGAAGTCGTTGCCCTTCGTGACGAGCGGGTTCGTCGCCGACATGGCGACGGCCGGGATCTTCTTGTCCTTCACGATCGGGCCGGCGGCCATGGAGAGCGAGGAGCCCCACGACCCGAGCACGACGTTGACCTTGTCCTGATCGACGAGACGCTGCGCCGCGTTCGCCGCCTCGACCTTGTCCGACTTGTTGTCGACGATGACCAGGTCGATCTTGTACTCCTTGTCGCCCACCTTCACGGTCGGATAGAGCTCGTTGGCGAGCTTGATCCCCTCGACCTCCATCGCGCCGCCCGCCGCGTTGGCGCCGGTCATGGGCTCGAACACGCCCAGCTTGACGGTGGTGGGTTGCTTCGAGCCACCGCGGCAGCCGACCAGCGCCAGCGCCACGACCACGGAGAGTGCTGCTCTCTTCATTCGGAACCTCCTGGGAAGGTCGGGGCTGGGTCGGGCGGACCCGGACCCCGAGCGGGGGCGCAGGGTGGCACGGCGCACCACGCCCGGGCAAGCGGCGTATGGGCGCACCGCTCACGCGGTAGCGAACGCCGCCCTGAAGACCTCCGGGATGTGCGCCACCTTCCCGCTCCCGTAGTCGCGGAAGACGATGCCGGTCCTGACGCGGGCGACCTCCGTCCCCGTGTCCTGGCGCGTCAGGCGGTAGTAGAGGTCGCAGGCGCGCGTCCGGAGGTCCGCGACCGCCACCTCGACGACCAGCGTCATCCCGTACTTCGCCTCGGCGCGGTAGGCCGCCGCCACCTCGGCGATGACGATCCCGACGCCCGCCACGTCGAGCTCGCTCCAGCCATGCGCCGCGAAGAGCTGCGCCCGCGCCTCGTGGGTGAACGAGAGGAGGCGGTCGTGGCCGACGTGCCCCGCGAAGTTGAGGTCGGTGACGCGGACCGGAAGCTCGGTCCTGAAGTCGAACCGCTCCGGGAGCTCGATCTCGACGCGTGCCATGCGCAGCCCCCCGCTCCTGTTCGACATCGGGAATAGAACACGGTTCGGCGCGACTCTTCCACCTGGGGCCCGGGGTTGCGATCCCCTCTGGCCGCTTTAGACTTCGGTCGCTCCCCTCAACCCCGCTTGCATTCGACGCCGCGTCCGTATTCGATGGCCGGCGCACGACGAGGTCACCGCATGCCCTCCACCGTCTTGATCGTCGAGGACGACGCCGACATCCGCGAAGCGGTGACCGAGCTGCTGCGCGCCCAGGGCGTGCGCGTGCTCGCCACCGACGAGGGGCAGAAGGCGCTCGAGATGATGGAGACCTGGCGCCCGGCGGTCGTGCTCCTGGACCTCACCCTGGCCGGGATGAACGGACACGAGTTCCGCCGGCGCCAGCAGGCGGCGCCGCAGCTCGCCCGGATCCCGGTGGTGGTCATGTCCGGCCGGCCCGACCCCCGCCTCGCGGTCGACGCGACGCTGCAGAAGCCCTTCTCGCTGGACACGCTCGTCGACACGCTGGCGAGCTTCGTGCCGGAGCTCGACCAGCAGCCCGCGACCGGGACGCGCTGAGAATTCGAGGGCTCCCGCCCCTCTCCACGCTTCCGCGGGGAGAGGGGGACGAAGCCCGATGACTCACGCGTGATCGACCCTCTCCCCCACCGGGCCGGGGGTGTCGGGGGCGGAGCCCCCGACCCAGAAGGCGGCGAAGCCGGCGGCCGCTCGCGACAGCGAGCGGAGGCGCCGAAGGCGCTGCCGCCGGCAGGGAGAGGGGCGCCGCAGGTGCGTCCCTCCGCGTCAGGCCGCCTCCGAGTCCACCTTCGACCCGATCCGGATCGTGATCTCGCGCTGCGGGAGGCGGACCGAGACGTCGACGTAGCTGAACGAGGCGAGGAGGAAGGCGAACGCGACCAGCGCACCCGCGACGTTGTAGGCGCCAGCGTACGATCCGGTCGCGTCGGCGATCTTGCCCGCCAGGATGGGGCCGACCACGCCGCCCACGCCCCAGGCCGTGAACAGGATGCCGTAGTTGAGGCCCAGGTTCTTCGTGCCCCACTTGTCGGCGGCGGTGGAGGGGAAGAGGGAGAGGCAGGCGCCGTAGCTGAAGCCGACCACCGCCGCGCCCACCACGAAGCCCGCGACCGTGGTGAAGCTCGAGAACAGGAACATCGCGAGCGCCTGCAGCACGCAGACGAGGCCGATGGTCACCACCCGCCCCACGTAGTCGGACACCACGCCCGCCACGACCCTGCCGCCGGCGTTGAAGCAGGCGAGCAGCGCCACGAACACGAACCCGATGTTGACGGTGTTGCCGGACTGCACAGCCACGATGCGCGCCATGTGGCCGATGATCATGAGGCCGGCGGTCGCGGCGCAGGCGTACTGCAGCCAGAGCGACCAGAAGGTCGTCGTCCGGATCATCTCGCGCCAGGTGCGGTCGGGTCGCGCCGCGGCGAGCGCGTTCGCGACGGCGCTCTTCTTGGCGAGCTGCGGCTCGCTCGGGTTCGTGATGAACTGCGCGCAGAGCGTGGCGGTGACGAGGAACGCGATCCCGAGGATGCGGAAGGAGCCCGTCACGCCCTGCGCGGCGAGGAGGTACTTCGAGAGCGGCGCGATGTAGACCGGCGCCAGCCCGAAGCCCGCCACCACGAGCCCGGTGATGAGGCCCTTCTTCTCGGGCGGGAACCACTTCACGGCGGCGGGCGTGGCGGCGGCGTAGCCGAGGCCGAAGCCGGCCCCCCCCAGCACACCGAAGCCGAGGAGCGCCGGCAGCATCGCCGTCGGCCCGGCCAGGCTCGCCACGATGAGGCCGATGCCGGTGAGGACTGCGCCCGCGGACGCCACCACCCGAGGGCCGAAGCGGTCCTGGAGCCGGCCGGCCGGGATCATCATGAGCGCGAAGAAGGCGATCGCGAGCGTGTAGGGGAGCGTCGCCTGGGTCTTCGTCCAGCCGAAGCCGCCGCGCGCCACCGGCTCGACGAGCGCCTTCGAGAAGACGCTCCAGGCGTACAAGATGCCGAGCGCGAGGTTGAGGCCGGTCCCGGCCAGCGTCACGAGCCATCCGCGTTGCTTCATGGAGGTCCTCCGTTGGGTGGGCGCCGCCGCCCGGTCGGGCGAGACGGCGCGTGGTCGTGAAAGTGTGCGATCCGCGCGCGGCCGCGCGGGTGCTCCGGCGGGCAGCTCGGGCGCCGCGGCGTCGCGGCCCGCGCGTCGTGCGCTGGCGAAGCGCAGCAGGTTGCGCCCGCAGCCGAGGAAGCGCTCCCGCAGCGCCGCGACCCCGTGCGCCTCGGCGAGCGCCAGCTCCTCGGCGTCGAGGAAGTGGACGACGGAGACGGGGAAGGCGAGCGCGTCGACGCGGACGCGGTCTCGCAGGCCGTCGTGGAAACGGTTGGCGCTCGGGGGGAGCAGCGCCACGCCGAACCGGCCGGCGGCGCGCATCGTGGGGTGGTCGTACCGGCCGGCGGCCTCGATCGCCTCCCCGCCGAAGTCCTGCGCCTCGAGCTGCGCGAGCAGCTCCGCGACCGCGGTGGGCTCAGCATCGGTCACCGTGACGAGGACGCGCCGGCCCTGGCCCAGGGTGAAGAGGGCGTGCCCGGTGCCGGCCGGCTCGAGCGGGCAGACGGCCACCGCCCTCGCGCTCGAGCCGACGGTGAACCAGCACACGTCGCCACGGGCCGAGGCGGGCAGGCGCTCTAGCACCCACCGCAGGATGCGGGCGTGAATGTCGCTGAGCTCGGGCAATCAAGCGAAACGTTGTCACATGCGACAATGAACGGCATGCGTGAAAACGCCGCCCCCGAAAGGCGGGGGCGGCGTGACCGCAATCAGATCGAGTGAAGCTAGCTCGGGACGGCCTTCAGGTAGCCGCTCCGCACGCGCCGGACGCGCTCCACCTCGAGCGGATCCAACTTCTCGTCGAGCGTCATGAGGACACCGTGCAGGTGCTCCCCGGTCGTGGTGCGCCGCTCGCGCTCGACCTCCTTGGGATCGCGCGCGACGAACTTTTCGTCGGGCGTGATCTTGAAGAGCGGCTGGCCCTTCTGCACCACCGTCCCGTCGGCGCCCTGCATCAGGATCTTGTCGATCCGGCCGGAGAACGGCGCCCGGATCGTGTTGAACATCTTCATGACCTCCACGATGTAGAGCGCCTGGCCCTTCTGGAAGTGCATGCCCTCGTGGACGAAGGTCGGCTTCCCGGGCGCCTCCTGCCCGTAGTACATGCCGCCGCACACGGCCACGATCTCGTCGGCCTTCGTCGCCGGCGGCGGCACGAGCACCTTCTTCATGCGCGCCTGCAGCTCCGGATCGGCGAGGTGCGCCGGGATGGTCACCTCGAGGTCGTCCTCGACCCGGAACTCGAAGAAGCGCACCTTCTCCGCGATCATGAAGAGCATGCCGAGCAGCTCGTTGCCGGCCTCGTAGCCGAGGTGCGCGGCGCGGATCTGCTGCCACGTCTCGGCGTCGTAGCCGCCGCGCGGCGTCTCGCTCTTCAGGATGTCGTTCAGCTTGTAGAACTCCTCCTTCTCGAGCCCGAACGTCCCGCGCAGCGACTGGTAGAAGCGGATCGACCTCTGCAGCAGCTCGTGGTCGTGGTGCCAGATGACCTCGGAGGCGGGCCGCTCCGGGTCGTAGACCATGTTGAGGTACTGGTAGGTGTCGTTGAGGACGCCGAGCGGGTTGCGGATCCAGACGACGCGGCCGTCCTGCAGCTGGTACTGCTTGCGGTTGAGCGACAGCCATCCGGCGAACAGGTGCGGATCCTCGAGCAGCCGCTCCATCGGCCGGAGCAGGAGCGTCTGCTTCCGGTCGAGCACCTCGGCCATGGCCCTCGCGATCGCCCCGTCACCGCCGGACGCGGCCGCGATCTCGTTCGCGTAGTGCTTCTTCATCTCGGCGAACGCGAAGGCGAGGTCGATCTTGTTCGCCTCCTCCTTGAGGCGGCCGGCGAGGGTGAGGTACGGCACGACGAAGCGGGTGGTCGGCTTCGCCAGGACGTTCTGGCCGATGAACCAGTTGACGAGCCCGTAGTGGAACTCGAGGTTCGTGGCGAGGTTCACGCCGCGCAGGCTCATCTGCCCCAGCACCTCGGCGAGCTTGCGGTAGCTGGCGAGCCGGGCCTCTCCGATCGTGAGCAGCAGCGCCAGGTTCGAGTCGTAGGCGCCCGCCACCTTGTAGCGCATGAACATGCGGGTGTCGGGGTTGGGCAGGCTGATGCCCTGGTCGTCGCGGATCTCGCCCTCGATCGGGCTCGACCAGTGACGGATGAGCCCGCCGGCGTGCGGCGAGAGCGAGGCGTCGGTGGCGTTGAGGCGCGCCTCGACCGAGGCCGCGAAGCGCGGCAGCCGCCGCGGCTTGGGCAGCCGCTCGCCGTGCCGGGCGAGGAGCGCCATCGCCTCGACCAGCGACTCGACCACGAACGTATCCGACGAATCGTCGGGGTTCGTGAACTCGAGGCGATAGCAGAGCTCGGTCACCCGGTGCTCGACCTGGATCCGGGTGTTGACCTCCATGAAGTAGTACCGGTCGCGATCGACGATGCACTCGAAGGTCGAGGCAGAGTCGAGCCCGACCGCCTCGCCGAAGCGGGCGGCGTCGTCCTCCATCCGCTTCAGGATCTCGAGGTCCGTGCGGAGCGCCTTCGCCTCCTCGGCGCGGCCGGCCTCGTCGGCGGCGGCGATCGCGGCGGCGAGCCCCTCCTGCGTCACGGAGACCTCGAGCAGCTTCTGCTCGTGCATCTGCAGCGAGCAGTCGCGGCCGCCGAGCGAGATGCACCAGCGCCCGTTGCCGAGGAGCTGGATCTCGTTGTGGCGCGTCTGCTCGATGTTGAGCTCGATGAGGACGTTCTTGTTGTCGCCGATCCCGGTCGCCTTCACCTCCGAGAGCACCTCGCGCACCATGGCGGGGGTCTCGGCCGCGGCCTCCTCGATCATCCTCTCGTCGGGGGTGCGCGCGGTGAGCAGCTTCCCGCCCAGGATGCGCTGGCCCTTGCCGCCGCCGCCGCCGATGGCCTTGAGGCGGACGCGGCTCCCCGGGTACTTGCGGAACATCTCCGCCACCTCGTGCTGCACCTGGGTGGCGAGCTCCTCGATCGAGAAGAGGTCCATCCCCTTCGCGTACGACCCGGCCAGCACGTGCTCGGCCAGGTCCTCGAGGGGAGCCTCCTCCAGGATCTTCGCGTCGATGTGGAACTCGCGCGCCTCGTCGACGAGCTGCAGCTTCTTGCGCGTGTCGAACTTCTTGAGGAGGGTGCGGGCGGCGACGTTATTCACGCCCGGCGTCACCGAGACGCCCACCTCGACCGCGGTGCGCTTCGCCTCGTCCTTCTTCCCGGCGCGCGCCTGCACCGTCGAGTTCGGGCCGATGAACGTCAGGCCGGCCTTCTCGATGGTGGCGACGAACTCCTCGTCCTCGGCCATGAAGCCGTAGCCGGCGAAGATCGAGTCGTAGCCGTTGTCCTTCGCGATCTGCGCGATCTGGTGCATCCGCTCGACGCGCTCCTCCTTGCTCGCGCCGGTGTAGTCCGGCACGCGGTGGACGCGGCGGTTGTCGCTGAGCTGGCGCAGCTCGGGCGCGAGCGCGTTGGCGTAGACGATCGAGTCCTTCTCCGAGAGCAGGATCCCGTAGTGGGTGATCCCCATCTCCTCGAAGACGTCCATCGCTTCCTTGCGGATCGGGCCGCGGCAGACGATGAGCGGCTTCAGGTCCTCGCAGTCGAAGGAGCGCGCCCAGGCGGAGGCACTCTGCGCGAGGCGCCGATCGCGGTGGGTGAGCGGGTTGCCGTTGTACCAGTCGATGGGGGCAGTCATCGGGTGGGTCTCCGGTCGTGGATCGAGTGGATCGTGCCTTCGGGGCCTAGTGGAACTCGCGCTGCGGGCCCGTCATGGGCGACGGCTTGTAGTGGCGGAGGAGGAAGTGGAGGTGCTTGCCGAGCTCCTCGCGCAGGTCGGTCGGCATGACGAGCTGCGAGATCGAGCCGAGCGCCAGACCTTCCTTCGGGTTCATGAGCTCGCGCTCGTAGCGGCGCGACAGCGCCCCCTCCTCCTGCTTCAGCCACTCGGCGGCCTCGCGCTCGGCGTCCTTCTTCGCCTCCGGCGGCTCGACGCCGGCTGCGATGCGCTGCTCGACGCCCTTCTTCACGCGCTCCGCCTTGGCGCTGCGCATCTTGCGCAGCTCGTCCTTGTAGACGAACTCCTTGCCGGCCGGCCCCATCACCGCCAGCCGGGTGGTGGGGAGCGCCAGCACCACGTCGGCGCCGGTCGGGTAGTTGTTGTAGGACGCGTACGCTCCGCCGAACGCATTCCGCAGGATGAGCAGGATGCGTGGCGTGCGCACGTCGACGATGGAGTCGAGCATGGCGCGGCCCGCCTGCACGATGCCGCGCGACTCTTGCTCGCGGCCGGGCAGGAAGCCGGTCGTGTCCTCCATGAAGATGAGCGGGATGTTGTAGATGTTGCAGAACCGCACGAACCTGGCGATCTTCGTGGCCGAGTCGCAGTCGATCTGGCCGGAGGCGACGGCGCTGTTGTTCGCGACGAAGCCCACCACGTGCCCGCCCAGCCGGCCGAAGGCCGTCACCACCTCGCGGGCGCGCTCGGGCTGCATCTCGAAGAAGTCGCCGTAGTCGCACACCTGCTGGATGATGATCGAGACGTCGAACGGGGTGTTGAAACCGGTCGGCGAGTTGAACGCCTTCTTGAGGAGGGTGTTGATCTCCCAGGTCTTGCGCGAGACGGGATCCGTCGTCGGCTGGTACGGCGGCGAGACGGAGTTGTTGTCCGGGATGTACCCGAGCACGCGCACCGCCTGCCGGAGCGCCGCCAGCTCGTCCGCGACCGTGAGGTCGGCCACGCCCGACGCGCCGTGCACCTTGGGCCCGCCCAGCTCCTCGGGCGTGATGTCCTCCCCCAGCACCGACTTCACGACGCCCGGCCCGGTCAGCCCGAAGAACGTGTCCGCGGGCTGGATGACGAAGCTGCCCTGGCGCGGCAGGTAGGATCCGCCGCCGGCGTTGAAGCCGAACATGCACATGATCGACGGCACGACGCCGCTGATCTTGCGCAGCGCCGTGAACGCCTCGGCGTAGCCGTCGAGCCCGCCCACGCCGGCCGGCACGAACGCGCCCGCCGAGTCGTTCATGCCGATGAGCGGGATGCCCTTCTCGCCCGCCAGCCGGAAGAGGCGCGCGAGCTTGTTGCCGTTCGTGGCGTCCATCGACCCGGCCCGCACGGTGAAGTCGTGCCCGTAGCAGGCGACGTCGCGGCCGCGGATCTTCAGGATGGCCGTGACGAGGGAGGCGCCGTCGAGGTTCTTGCCCCAGTTCCGGTAGAGGACGATCGGCTCCTCGTCCGTGAGCAGGCGGATGCGCTCCCAGACCGTCATTCGCTGCTTGGCGTGCTGCTTCTCGATCTGCTCGATAGGGACCGAGCGGATCGGGCGCTGGATGAGGTCGTGCCCCTCCTTCATCACCTCCTCGTACGGGCCGGTGGCGCGCGCGATCTCGCCCGGGATGTTGAATTCCACCTTCTCAGGCGGGTCGAGTGGGTTCGTCAGGATGGGCTTCAGCGCTTTGGTGGCCATCGACGCGATCCTCCGAGGACGGTGGACGGTGGTCGTCCGGGTGCAGAGCGTGCGAGTCGCCCGGGCCCGCCGTTTGGCGGGCCCTGTGAGGGGTTGGCGAAAAACGGAACGTGAAATACTGACAAACTTCGGTGGGGTCGGGCAAGGGGCTTCGCGTCCCGGAAGGGTGAGACGCAGTGCGGCAACTGCGCGAGGTCAACGCCCGGAGACGGAAGCGGGCGTCGCGGCGGCGCCGCCCGGCGCGCCGGTGCCGAGCTGCCCCCGATCATTGGCGCCCCAGCAGGCGACCCCGCCGTCGGTGAGGAGCGCGCAGCTGTGGTCGAAGCCGGCCGTGATCGACCGCGCCGGCGCGAGCGACACGGTGAAGAGGCCGCGCGGCGTCGCGGGCGCGGCGAGCTGCGCCTGGTCGTTGGCCCCGAAGCAGACCACCTCGCCGGCCGTCCCCACGACGCAGGTGTGCCGGTCGCCCGCCGCGAGCGCCGCCGGCGCGACGCCGGGGAGCGACACCGGCGCGGGCCGCTGGATGCTGAGCTGGGCGTTGTCTCCGCCGGCCGCCTGCCCGGACGCGTTCGCGCCCCAGCACTGGAGCGCCCCCGAGACGACCGCGCAGGTGTGGCCGGCGCCCGCCGCGAGTGCGGTGGCGCCCTGCTGCAGCCCCTGAGCCTGGACCGGCTTCGACTGATCGGAGGTGCCGCCGTTCCCGAGCTGCCACGAGCCGCCGGCGCCCCAGCACCAGACCGCGCCCGAGACGATCGCGCACGTGTGGCGGTCGCCGGCCGCGAGCGCCGTCGGAGCGGCCCCGAGGTCGGAGGCCTGGCCCGGCGCAGGCCGGTTGGTGAACGCCCCGTCGCCGAGCTGGCCGGAGTCGTCGCTCCCCCAGCACCAGACCGCGCCGCCGACGACCGCGCAGGTGTGTCCGTAGTAGGTGGGCACCGCCCCCGCGGTCTCGCCGCCGCCCGCCGCGAGGAGCGCCGCCGGCCCGGGCAGCCCCTGCACGGGCACGGGGAGCGCCCGCTGGACGTGCGTCCCGTCGCCGAGCGCGCCCGTGGTGTTGTCGCCCCAGCAGTACACCGCGCCGCCCTGGGCGAGCACGGCGCAGCCGTGGACGAAGCCGGCCATGACGGCGCTCGCGGGCCCGGGCAGCGCGACCGTGACCGGCACGGAGCTGTTCTGCATCGTGCCGTCGCCGAGCTGGCCGTGCTCGTTGCCGCCCCAGCAGTGCACGGCGCCGTCGTCGAGGAGCGCGCAGGTGTGCGCGAACCCCGCGGCAACGGCGGTGGCGCGGCGGCACGCGTCGCCGCTCCGCAGCCAGCCCGGGGCGCAGGCCAGGGCGCAGGCGTGAGCGACGCAGGCGGGGATGGCGTGCGGATCGGCGGCGGCGGCGCACGCCTGGCACGTCCCGCCGCAGTGCGCCGCGTCCTCAGCCATGCACGCCCCGCCGCAGCTCACCTCGCCCGCGACGCAGCCCGTGGCGAGCAGCGTGGGGGAGGCGCCGTGATCGACGAGGGTGTCGCCGCACGCCGACCACCACAGCGCCGCGGCAGCGGCGAGGGCGGCGAAGAGGATCCGTCGGAGGGTCGCCATCAGAACCCCCACAGCGCGAGGAGCGAGAGCGAGACGGCCGGGCCCACGGAGAGGCTGTCGTTGATGCGCAGGCCCTGCACGCCCAGGCCGAGGTCGAGGCCGATGCGGAGCGGGCCGACCGGCGCGGTCGCCATCGCGGCCGCGCCCATCGTGAGCACGCCCGACCCGAAGCTCTTCCGGTTCGAGGAGAGCCGCTGCCAGGCGTACCCGAAGCCCAGCTGCGGCCCCACCTCGACGAGGATGCGCGACGCATTGAGCGGATACAGCCCGGCCACCGCGCCGCCCACGTACCACGCGTCGTAGTGCAGGCCCGCGTCGTCCACCGACTTGCCGAGGTAGTCGAGGCGGATGCGCAGCCCGAACGGCCCGAACTCCTTCCGGACGCCGACGTCGAAGGAAGGCGCGACGCCGAAGTTCGACAGCGCGAGCGTGCCCACCCCGGCGCCCGCGAAGAGGAGACCCGGCTTCGGACCGCCCTTCGATCGCGCCAGCTCGTACCGGGTCGGGGAGAGCGGCGGCAACTGCTGCGTCGCGCCCCGCTCGAGGTCGAGGTCGGCGCCGGCCCGACCCTCCGGGGAGCGCCGCTCGACCCGGTAGTGGCCGGCGGGCAGCGCGAGCGTGATGGGGCGCTCGCGCCCCGCCACCTCGGCGAGGATCGACATCGGCCCGCGGACGGTGAACGCCGCGCCCGGATCGCGCGGCAGCGTCAGCCTCGCGTCGGCGCGGCGCAGGTCCGAGAGCACCACGTCACCCCGGCCGGACATCTTCATCTCGTAGGTGGCGTGCTGCGCGCCGGTGGCGGTGGTGACGGTGCCGGCCAGCGTCTGCGCCGCCGTGTAGCGGAACGCCTCCGCCAGCGTGACGAGCCCGTCGCCGTCGGCGTCGCCGGCGCCGCGCAGCGCCACCTCGAGGTGATGGGTGAAGAAGCTGCCGCCGATGGCGGCAGACTCCTGCGCCGCCTCGCCGACCGCGGTGGAGGCGACGAAGGCGGTCCCCCGCACCTCCTCGCCCTGGGGGAGGGGGAAGTCCAGGGCGGGCGCGGCGCTGGCGCCCTTCACCTGCGTGAGCAGGCCCGCCTCGCACGCGTCCACGATGGCGACCTTGGCGTCGGCGGAGGCGCCGGCGACGGTCGCGCGCAGCTCGTCGAACGACAGCTTCTCGTCCCCGAGCTCGAGCCCGTCCGAGCCGGCGTGGCCGGAGTAGTAGAAGACGAGCAGCGTGTGGTGCCCGCTCCGCCGCGCGGCGGCGAGCTGCGCCTCCGTGGACCGCAGCGCGTCGCGGACCTGCGCCACGCGCGCGCCGCGCAGCAACACCACGTGGTCCTCCGGGAAGTCGCCCAGCTCGACGAGCGTGTGGCTAAAGCGCTCGGCGTCCTTCTCGGCGTACCAGAGCCGCGGCCTCCCCGCGCCGCCGTCGTTCGAGCCCACCAGCACCGCGTACCGCCCCGGCTCGGCCGATGCGGCGGCGGGCGCGAGGAGCGCGAGGGAGACCGCGGCGGCGGTGAGCGCGATCACGAGCGTTTCTCGAGCAGCAACGTCGCCTGCGCCGCCTCGGAAGGCAGTCCCGGGAGCGCACGGGCGGCGCGCACCGCCTCCGCGCCGCCGCCGGCAGCGGCGCGGACGGCGCGCTCGACCTCCGCGTAGGGGAGCGGCCGCGGCGAGCACACGGCGTACACGCGCTCGGGGCCGGCGCGGCCGTCGAGGCGAGCGCCGCCGGGGAGCGTCGTCGCCTCGCCCAGCTCGCCCGCCGCGTCTCCCTCCGCAGGATAGAGCCGCGAGACCTGGCCGGAGGCGTCGACCGACAGGATCCAGAGCCCACACGCGCGCGCCGGGCGCACCTGGAACCGGACGTTCGCGGCGGCGTCCACCGCTTCGCCGTCGCGCGCGGCGTGGGCGCCGTCCGGCGTCTGCACGTAGACCGCGAGGGCGAGCGCTCCACCCTTGAGCCCCACGTAGTCGGGCGCCGGACGCGACGCCAGGAACACGATGACGGCCGCCGCCGCCGCCGACAGGGGGGCGATCAAGAGCCCCCACCGGCGCCGCAGGTGGATGACCGCGGGCCGGGACCGCGCCACCACCTCGCCCACCGTCGCGGGGAACACCTCGCGCCGGAACGTCTCGCCCTCGCGCTCCATCTCCTCGAGCCTCCCCGCGCAGAGCGGGCACTCTGCGAGGTGTGCCGTCACGGCCGGAACCTCGCCGAGGAGATGGCGCTCGAGCTCGAGGTCGGAAGGGCACCGCCTCACGGCTCGGCTCCCGCGAGGAGCGCCCTCGCACGCGCCAGGAACCGGGTCAGCTTGCGGTGGACGGTCCGGCGCGAGATCCCCAGCGCCGCCGCCAGCTCCTCGTGCTCCATGCCATCGACGAGCACCCCCACCGCGACCGCCTGCGTCTGCGAGTCG
>Ga0310914_10001509_pt1 | contig 15016 bp, 13 predicted proteins | sample GREbulkMGAN108_FD_203450 | JGI IMG/M metagenome (GOLD analysis project Ga0310914, IMG submission 203450) | Lab enrichment of tropical soil microbial communities from Luquillo Experimental Forest, Puerto Rico - GRE.bulkMG.AN108 | ecosystem: Environmental > Terrestrial > Soil > Tropical forest >... | reverse complement strand
TCTGGCTCTTCTCCACGCCCGTGATCAGAAGCGTCGCTAGGCCTGTGTCGCGGATGTTCGGGAACTGGCTCTTCCGCCGGATGTATTGGTGGCAGGTCGGGAGGTTCATCCGAGACGCGGATGTCAGACGTGAGTTCGTGCCGCTGCTGTATCAACAGTTCGACGCCGCGCCGAGTGCCCGCCCTGCCTTCTTTCGCCTGAACGAGGACTTATTGCCCATGGTCCGCTCGCGCACACAAATGATCCCCAAGCTGAAAGAGTTCAGACGCCCGGTCCGGATCATTTTCGGCGACGCAGATCCTTCCCTGAATAGCGGTGTCGCCCGGACGTTCCACGAGTTCCTCCCCGGCTCCGAACTATTTCTGATCCCGGGTGCTCGACACTTCGTCCAACTGGATGAGCCGGAGCAGGTGGCGCGGTTAATCCTGGCCATGTCAGGGCCAGGGAGTACGCCGGCCTGATGCCGGTAACAAAATCGGCCACCGAACCCGGCGGGCGTTTAGCTTCGTATGTCGATCGCATCGTCAGGGCGAGAAACCTGCCGATTTACCAGTGCAGGTTCCCTCGAAGCACGGGCTCGCCATCAATTTCAAGGCCGCCAAAGCGCTCGGCCTCGAAGTCCCGCCGACCTTGCTCTCCCGCGCCGACGAGGTGATCGAATAGATTGTCTGCCATGCGGCGATTGCTCACAGCCGCTTTTGTGCAGGTTTTCGGACGCTGGCGATGACGAGGCCAACCAACAAGCTCGGAAGCCGGAGTCGGAAAGGCGCCAATGCACGAAATTGCGGGGGAGTGGGCACCGCCAGTGCCGCGGGCTCTATGGGGATTTAGCTACTCCGGCACTTCGCCGACGATATGGTTGCCGCCTTGAAGGTCCGCTACAGAGTCCGCTCCTGAGCGCCAACCTACCTCGGCGAGCGTCCGGGATCGGCGCACTGCCGCCGCCCGCCGCCAGGCTGAAACCTTCCTGGAGCGTCCCGTCTTTGGGATAAAGCGGCCGTTCTCAAACGCCTGGGGTATTCGCGATCCGCGCGGCGGGCAAATATCGATACAGCGTCGCCGGCGAGACGCCGAGGCGATGTGCGATCTGAGTCACGCCTTTGAGCCGGTTCGGGAACTCCCCGCAGAAACCGGGTGTGTGGCGTTGATAGGCGCGGGTCAGCGGGACCTCGAAGGCCGGGTCTGGAGCCCAATCCCGCCCGTCCTGTCGATCGGCAGTCCCGCCGTTTTCCACTCTGGAAACCCGTCCTCCAGTCGCCGGGCTCGGTAGCCGCGATCGCGTAGCAGGGCGACTGCTTCGAACGAGAGGACGCACCAGGGGCCGCGGCAATAGGCGACGATCTCCTGGTCCGCCGGCAGGTCGGCCAGGCGCCGCTCCAATTGAGACAAGGGGATGTTCACCGCATCGGGCAAGTGCCCGTTGGCGAACTCGTCTTCCGGCCGGACATCAAGGACGGTCGCCGTTCCCGAGCGTAGGCGGTTGAGTAGTTCATCGCGCGATACCGGCTCGAATTCATCGCGCGCCCGGAAATAGCTTGCGGTCACTCGCGCGATCTCGGCGCTGTTGCGCTCACCGACACGGCTCAGAGCATTGAGCAGCCCGACCACCACAACGTCGCCGGCCAGCCGATAATAGACCCGCTTGCCGTGCCGGCGGGTCTCGACGAGCGCGGCGCGGCGGAGCAGCTGCAAATGCCGGGACGCATTAGCGAGAGTGAGGCTCGCGCGTTCGGCCACATCCTCGACGCTGCGCTCGCCCTGCCCGAGATGTTCGAGCAGTTCGAGCCGATGCGCATGTCCGAGAGCCTGCGCGATCTGGGCGAGACTGGCGAATATTTGCTGTTTCGGACCTGCGCTTGACATCTCATCCAATTTAATGATCATTCAGCAGAATGATTGAATAAGTCTGACGGTCAGAGGATACCAAACCGCAGCGCGCCTGAGAATCGCATGGTCGTCGGCTTCTTCCCGGCAACAACGATGCCCGATGCCGATTGGTGGCAGGCGTTGTGGCCGAATCCCGCGAAGGTTCTCGCGGAAGTGAGTGTCGAGCCGGGCATGGTCGCAGTCGATCTGTGTTGCGGCGACGGGCTGTTCATCGTTCCACTGGCGAGTATCGCAAAGCGCGTCTATGCGATCGACATCGACCCGGCGATGCTGGATCGGGCGCGGGCGCGCGTCGCAGCGACAGGTGTCGCTAACTGCGAGTTTGTCGTCGCAGACGCAATGACGGTCGACGCGGTCGTGCCGGAGCCGGTCGATTACGTTTTCCTCGCTAACACCTTCCACGGCATCCCCGATCAGCTCGGCCTGGCGCGCGCCGTTGCCGCGATGCTCAAACCCGAAGGGCAATTCGCGATCGTGAACTGGCATCGTCGGCCGCGCGGGGAAACGGTGGTCCTGGGAAAGCCGCGCGGCCCAAAAACCGAGATGCGAATGGAGCCAAATGATGTGGCGGCGATCATCAAGCCGGCCGGCCTGTTCCTGAACCGTGTGGTTGATCTGCCCCCTTATCACTATGGCGTAGTGTTTAAAATGAGGAGAAGAGAATGAGTGAGGGTTTACCCGTTGACACGCTCGCGCTGCGCGAGAAGGTCAAATCCAAATAGCGCCCCGTCGCGGTCGATTCGCACGGCCACTACCACTTCCACACCGGACGTCCGCTGACCCGGCGGTTGGGCTATGACGCGGCGGTTGTCGCCGCCTTGCCGGACAACGCCGTCGACGCTTTTGCCGGTGTCGGTAACCCGTTCTCGCTTGGCACCCTGAAATTAGGCGAGCGGGTCGTCGATCTCGGCTCTGGAGACGGCTTCGACTGCTTTATCGCGTCCGGTCAGGTGGGACCGGAAGGGCGCGTCGTTGGTGTCGACACCCGGCGGAGAGAGTAAGCCACGGCTGTTCGAAGTGTTTGGGTACGCCTCTCTGTCACACAAAGCAAAATAAAGGATACTGAGAGCGATCTCTTCCGGTCGCGCTCTCAATTATCCATGTGTACCCAAGGTAGGTGCTCCTCAGGGAATACGTGCCGGGTTGGCCGAAATTCGCCCGCGCGGTCGAATGCGCCGACAGAGAAATGCGTCTCGGTCGGCAGCCCCGCGCTTTCACAGGTCAATGTCGATCCGCAACGGGTGCAGAACCCGCGGCGGGTTCTTCCGGGCGTAGAGTCGAATTTTGTGATTTCACCTTTGGTGATCGTGTAAGCCGGATGTTCGAATGCCACAAAAACCGAAGCAGGCGCACCGCTATGCTTGCGGCAACTTTGGCAATGGCACCAATAAACTCCCTTCGGTTGACCAGTCGCCGTAAAACGGACGGCGCCGCACAAGCAGCCGCCTTCGAATTGGTCGGTCGTGCCAGTCATAAATCCGATCCTCCCGCTACGCGGCGATGGAGCTCTCGCCGCTCCTCCGTTAGTCTATATCTTGTGGCGACGAATTGGGCGCCGGACCGGCGGTCGTCGCCCTCGCAGCAGCTGCGAAGAGATCATGTCCGCTTGAAGAAGCGGCTCGCGTTGTCCCACAGGAGCCGCTTGCGCGTCTCTGGCGTGAGGCTCGTCCAGGCGAGGATGTTGTCGATCGAGTTGGGGAACTGGCACTCCGAGTGGGGGTAGTCGGACGCGTACATCAGGACGTCGTCCCCGAGAAATCTGGTGATCGCGTTGAACATGTCCTCGCCCTCCTGGCGCTCGATGCTACAGAAAAAGCGGCCATTGGCCAGGTATTCGCTGGGCGTGTGTTTCAGCGGCGCCGTGCCGCCGACATAGCGGGCCTGCTCGTCCATCCGCCGGCCCCAGAACGGTAGCCAGCCAAAGCCGCATTCGAGCACGCCCATGCGCAGGTTCGGATAGCGGTCGAGGATCCCGCCGCCGATAAACGAGGCGACAAACCGCATTGCCCCCCAGGGATGCGAGGCCATGCGGCCGAGGAAGATGTTGTCCCAGACGTCGCGGTAGGCCGGATAGTAAGGCGGGTTCCAGGTCGAGCTGTGATGCGCGATTGCCAGGTCGTGCTCCGCGGCGGCACGCCAGATCGGCTCGAGGTCGGGGTGGTCGGGCGGAATCTCGAAGGGCATCAACGGCTTGACCGCCACCGCCCATTTTGAATCTCCCCACTCGCGGATCTCGCGCGCCGCCGCCTCGACGTTGCGTGTCGAGGCGACGATCAAGCCTTTGAGCCGGTCCGGGAACTCGGCGCAGAAATCGGCCATGTGTCGGTGATAGGCGCGGATCAGCCCGACCTCGAACGCCGGATCTGCGAGTCCGACGAGGCTCATGAACGAGCCGGGGATCAGGAAGTGGATGTCGGTCCCCTCATCGTCCATGTCCTTGACACGGTTCTCGGCGTGATCGTTCTGCACTCCCCGCCGAGGCAGCTTGCCGCCGCGCCACCGCGACTCGCGTCCGGTGAAGCCCTCGCGCGGCGCCGCCTCGCCCAGCACCCGCCGGTAGAATTTTCGGCCAAAGGTGTAGTGATGGACACCTTCGTCGTTGGCTTGACGATAGGGCGCCAATTCGGCCAGCCGCGTCCGAAAGCCCGGGTCGACGTAGCGCTCCAGCACTTCAGCAGCCGGGCTGACATGCGTGTCCGAATCGTAGACGCGAAAGCCGTTCCTCATTCTCCGTCTCCTTCGCCCGAACACACTGTAGTATCGGCGGGGCGGAGCATATCACGGGACCCACATCATGATCAGTCAGCTCGACCGGGATCTCGAAGAATTGCAGAGGGCAAGCGGGGCCCATGGCACCCGGCATCGGCGCATTAGTAACTTCGGCTACCCGCCAGGCATCCGGATCGCGGTCAATTTCACGCTCGACTTCGATTCGATGCTGTTGCGCCGCCTACTGAACGAGCCGCCGATGCAGCTGGCAAAGGGCGAGTTCGGCGGCAGGGTCGGCATCTGGCGACTGATCGAATTGTTCGACTCGCACCGTGTCAAAGCCACGATCTTCACGCCGGGCCGCGCCTGCGAACTCTATCCGCAGGCGTTGCGCGCCGCGGTCAAGAGCGGCCACGAGATCGCCGACCACATGTGGGAGCACCGCGTCCCAAAAGAAGCAGGCCTCGAAGAAGACCACCTTTCCAAGACTGTCGCCGCGATCGAAAAGATCAGCGGCCGGCGGCCGGTCGGCACGCGCAGCGGGCACAGCGCTCTCCTGTTACGGAAGTACGGCTACATTTACCGGTCCGAGGGCTCGGCCGATCAGCTCCCGCATTACGTGGTCGACGAAGGCGGCGAGAATTGCCTCGTCCATCTGCCGTTTCACTACGTGATCGACGACGCGATGTTCTTCAGCTTCGCTTGGCTCGGCAGCGAGAATGCGGCGCAACGCATTACCGACCCGGAACATGTGTTCGACATCTGGTGGGCGGCGTTCCGGCAGCAATACCGCGAGGGCGGCTATCTCAACATCTGCATGCACCCGTTCGTTTCCGGCCGGGCATTGCGCGTCGCGATGGTGGACCGGCTGATCACACGGATGAAGAGCCTGCCCGGTGTGTGGTTCCCGAGTTGCGAGGAAGTGGCGCGCTGGTGCCTCGAAAAGTTCCCACCGCTGGCGCAAGCCGCTTGAGCCCGAGGAGCCGAGAACTATGCCTTGGAAAGAACGCTATACGATCTCGGACGAGAAGAGCCTGGCCGACGACGAAATCCGCTGGCCCGAGGGCGCCCGCTGCTGCGTCGGCATCACCGTCGATTTGAGCGTCGCGGCCGGCCCCGAAGGCATTCGCGCCGCCGATCTGACGACACCGGAAGCCGAGTTTGGCGCTAATCAGGGGGTTGCTGCACTGCTCGCCGTGCTAAAGCGCAACGACCTCAGGGCGACCTTCGCCGTCCCGGCGGTGCTCGCGCACATTTGCGCCGAGCAGATCCGCGCGCTCGTTGCGCAGGGCCACGAGATTGCCGCCCATGGCTTCAAACACGAAGACGTCAGTGCTTTGGCGCGCGAAGACGAGCATGTGCGGATCGCCCGCGCGACCGAGATCCTTGCCGAGGTTACGGGACGACGGCCGGAGGGTTGGTTCTCGTTGCCGCGGCAAGGCGATCCCTTTGCCGGCGGAACGATCAGCCCGAACACGATGGATCTCTTGATGGAGGCAGGCTACGCCTACATGGGCAATGGGCTGGCGGACGACATCCCGCATTACTGGGTCACCGACTTTGCCAGCCGGCGCGCGATCCTAACTCTGCCCTATTATTACCATTTCGACGACCAGTTCTTTCTAATGTTTCCGCGCAAGGGCACCGGTCTCGAGCATCCAGACGCGCTATTCAGGAACTGGAAGGCCGAATTCGACGCGCAATACAAACGCGGCCGCCATTTCCATATGACCTTGCACCCGCGCCACATCGGTTGGTGCAATCGGCTCCAATTGCTCGAGGATTTTCTTGCCTATTTGCGGGAGTTTCCCGCCCTGTGGAACCCGACAGGTGCCGAATGCGCGCGCTATTGGCTGGAGACGTATCCCGTGAGCGACTATCTGCGCCTCGAACCGAGCATCTGGCGGGATTACCCCGGCAGCCTCAGCTGATGGCGACCGATCGCTTCGGCAATCGGCACGCGCCGAACCTCCCCTATGCGCGCGGCCGGATCCTTGCCACCACCGAGGATGATTTTTGCAAATTGCAGCGGGCCTGGGCCGTCATCCGCGGCCGTGGGCCGGAACATGTGTTCGTGTTCACCGGGCTCGAACATGCGCTGCCGATGACCGATGAAGATCTTCGCTTTGCTGATGACGAGATCGCGCCCGCGCTCTATTTCGATCGGTTGACGACGCTCGCATTGCAGCATCTCGGCGGGTCTTCCGACCGGCACGATGTCGCCCTGTTCAACCGCCTGACCGGTGCCACCTTGGCGACGCATCTGACTCTGGTGCGCCCGGGCGATGTCGTGATCGGCGCATCGGCCAGCTACAGTCACCCCTCGGTGGTGCGCGCGGCGAACCATGTCGGCGCGCGGTTCATCGACACCGCCGGGCTTGCGATGTTCCGGGCGGCGATCGCCGGCGAGCCGAGGGTAGCTCTCGTGGACCTGACCCGGCTCGCCGTCACCTACGATCTGATGCCGGTCGAGGAGATCCGGGCCATCGTCCAGATTGCCCACGACAAGGGCGCCCTCGTCTACATGGATGATGCCGGTGGCGCGCGGGTCGGGCCGGCCGGGTTTGGTCAGCCCCGCATGCTCGAGCTCGGCGTCGATATCGGCGCGACCGGTCTCGACAAATACGGCACGGTCGGCCCACGCCTCGGCCTATTGGCCGGGCAGGCCGATCTCGTCGCACGGATTCGCGCGACCGGCTTTGAGTTCGGGCTTGAGGCGCGGCAGATGCTCTACCCGGCAGTGGTGCGCACCCTCGAACAATACGATCCGGCGCGGGTGCAATCGTTGATCGACACCACGCGGCAAATCGCCCGCGAGCTGCGCCCGTTCGTCGGCAACCGGTTGCGCGAGACCCCGACGACCGTGCAGATCCCCGCAGACGACATCCTGGACATCGCGATGCAGCGCGGCAGTGTCGAAAAGACGCCGATCGTCCCCTACGAGGCCACCGCGGCGCTCGCCATGCTGTTGTTGCAACACCACGGGATGCTGATGGTGCATTTTGTCGGGGTGCCGCCGGGCACCGCCGACCTGTTGATCAAATTCGTGCCGCCCGAGACGTTGAAGCGCTTCGGCGGCGCCGGCCGGTACGCCCGAGCGATCGACGATAGCTTGACTCGCCTCGGGGCGCTGTTGCGCGACCCAGTATCGATCGCCCAACTACTGCTGGGCGACAATCACCAAGGCTGCGGCAAGGGCGGCGCCTGACGCGCACAGATTTGCCGCATTCTCCTCGGACATTCCGATCGGAAGCGAAGCATGGGACTGTTTTCAAAGCGCCTGGTGCCCTTCCAGGTGACGATTTGCGGGATCGATGAGCTGGGGTTCCATTGCGAGGCGCGCGTTACTCATGTCCTGTCCATCCTCGATCCTGGCTGGCCCGAGCCAGAGGTCTTGGGCGCCTTCGACCCGCACCGCCGGCTTGAGCTGCGTTTTCATGACGTGATCGAAGCGGGCCCGGGCTGCATCGCGGCGGAAAGTCTCGATGTCGAACAACTGCTGACCTTCGGGCGCGACCTGACCGAAGCGCGGGGCAAGCATCTTCTCGTCCATTGCCATGCGGGCGTATCGCGTTCGACCGCGGCGGCGACGTTGATCCTGGCACAGTCGCGCCCGGACCGGCCGGCCGAGGAGGCGCTGCAGGCGGTCGTCCGGCAGCGCCCGCGGGCTTGGCCCAATCTGCGAATTCTCGAACTCGGCGACGCGCTCCTCGATCGCCGGGGTGAGATCGTCAGCGCGGCGCGGACGCACTACCGCCGCGTCCTCGAGCGCGAGCCTTGGCTGATCGAGCAGATGATCGATGGCGGGCGGGGCCGCGAGGTGGCCGAAGCCGGCAGGACCTGAATCGCGTTACCGAGCGTAGTCAACCTTGAGCACGACGAAGTAGTTGTGATCCGGGTCGAGGACGACCCCGTCGGGCCCGGCGAGGTGGCCATCGGCGGTGGCCGGGATGTGCTTCATCGCGACGGCATTGTCGACATTGCCGCCGATGACGTTGAGCTCGCCAGGCTTGATTTCGACGACGATGTCGCAGTGGCCGCCGAACTTGCCGGCCGGCAGGTCGTCATAGGTGATGGGTCGCCGCCCCCGCCAATAGCAGATCAAATCGCCGCGCTGTGGGGCGTAGACGTCCATCCGCTCGGTCGTCAGCACAATGTTGGGCTCTTCGCCCAGTTCGTGGCGACGTGCGGCGTTGATGTAATCGGCGTGGGTTTCCGTATAGGGGAACCCTTCACCGGCGCCGGCCGTCCGCATCACGTAGGAGATGAAAGCGGCCGACCACGCGTAGTTGCCGTCCTGGCTTTCCGGGAAGACTTGGCCGTTCTCGTTGTGAATGCCGGTCCAGGCCTGGCTCGGCCAGCGCGGGTCGAGGCCGAGCCACCAATATTCGCCGACCCGCTGCCACATCCCTTCCTGCCGCTCTTCGTCCACCGGCAGCTCAACGTTCGGAAATACCACTTGCTGGCCGAAAGCGCGCCATTCGCGCAGCGCGATCTGCACGGCGGCCTCGCGCGAGAACGGTTCGTAGGGCCAGCGCGCAAAGGGCGGCACATGAGCATTTAGAGACGTCGTGACCCCCGGCTTGGCGCCGGGCCCCAGTCCTTCTTCCGGCGGCGCCGGACACCCGGCCAGCGCCAGTGTCGCCAACAGCACAAGTCGTCGCAGCGCCGGCTCTCCCGACGACATTCAGCGGCTGATCGAGCGAGTGTTAAGTCGGGGTCTCGGCGATTCGATCCGGCTCACCTGGCGATGATTGGATTGCTTCCGCCTTCGGTTCCTCGTGCCAGAGCCTGATACCGCCGGTCAAGCCGTCGGTGTTCGACACGATCGTCACATCGGGTGGTAGCGGGAAGTCGAGTTTCTTGGCGTTGCCGCCACCGAGATAGAGGTGATCGAAGCGGACGACTACGCGGAGGATTTCAATCACCTTGGCGACCCGTTTGCTCCAGGCCTTCCTTCCCTTCTTCCGAAGGGCGGCGTTACCGATGTATTCGTCGTAGGTCTTGCCCCCGCTGACCGGATGATGGGCGAGCTCGAGATGCGGCATGATCTCGCCGTTGCGGAAGATCGCTGTGCCGGCGCCGGTGCCGAGCGTCAGCACCATTTCCACCCCTCGGCCCTTGATCGCGCCAAAGCCTTGCACATCGGCATCGTTGAGCACCCGCACCGGCTTGCCCCAGTGCCGGGCGAGCTCCGACTGCAGGTCGAAGCCTGCCAATACCTCGCTGCCCAGATTGGGGGCCGTCAGCACGCGCCCGTCGCGCACATAGCCGGGAAAGCCGACCGACACCCGTTCGAAGTCACCGAGTGGGCCTGCCGCCTGGTCAATGGCGCGCACAAGGGCTTGGGGGGCGACCGGTTTGGGCGGCGTCGGCACCCGTTGCCGGTCGCCAATCATGCTTCCGTCATTGTTGAGCAGGGCCGCCTTGATCCCGCTGCCGCCGATATCGATCGCAAGCGTCCGAGCCTGGGTCATGTTCTGCATCCCCTGCCTACATGGGCAAGCTCACGATAGCGCACGCCCCGGTTCACTGTCATCGCCGATCGGGGGTGCGACCACTGGAAGCGCCTTCGGGTAGCCCTATTTTGTCATGCTATAGTGCGCGGGCAAAGTGCTCGCAGCGGAGCAGGAATGGGAACCTCCTCGGCCTTTTGGGGCGTACCGGCGTACGCCCTAGCGGTGGCGCTCGCCGCGGCATCGTCGGCATCGGCTGACGGCCCGCCCGATCCGAAGGATCTCGTTAAGGCCGAGCTTGTCGCGGAGAGCGCGTCAATTGCTCCGGCCTCGACGCTGTGGGTCGACCTTCATCTCACGATCAAACCCGGCTGGCATGTCTACTGGCGCAATCCCGGGGATTCTGGCCTGCCGACGGCGATCGACTGGAACCTGCCGCCGGGGTTCTCGGCCGGTGATATCCGTTGGCCGGTGCCCGAGCATTTCGTGCGAGGCGGCATCGGCAATTACGGCTATGCCGGCTCGGCCGATCTTCTCGTTCCGATCAGCGTGCCAAAGGAGGTCACCACAGGCGACACCGCTACCCTAGCTGCAGACGCGTCCTGGCTCGTCTGCGCCGAGATCTGCATCCCCGGCGGCGCCAGCCTTTCGTTGAGCCTGCCTGTCGCCGCGGGGCCGGTTGCCCCCGATCCCGCTGTTGCGGCGCTCTTTGCCGCCGTTCGCCGGCAACTGCCGCTCCCGGCTCCGTTCGAGACCCGCTTTGTCGCCGGTGCCCATGATTACCGTTTGCTGGTTCCGGAGGACGCCCTCGCCGGGTTGAGCGATCCGACCGGGACATTTTTTCCGAACGATAGTTCGCTGATCGACCATGCCGCCGAGCCGCGCGCGAGCCGTCGCAATGACGGCCTCGAGATCGTGCTCGAAAAGGCCGCAGCGACTGCCGCCGCGCCAGCAACCCTCGACGGCATGCTGGCTTTGCGCGGCAAGGACGGGGTCGAGCGCGCCTTTGAGATCAGTGCCAACCCTGCCGCAGGGCTGCCCGCCAGGAACAGCCTCGCCGGATGGCAGGCGCTGCTGCTCGCTTTTCTCGGCGGCGTTGTTCTCAACGCCATGCCCTGCGTCTTCCCGATCCTGTCGCTGAAGCTCCTGAGCCTAACGAGGCAGGCGCATGGCCACCGCTCGGAGCAGCTGGGCCACGGGCTCGCCTATACGGCGGGAGTGCTGCTGAGCTTCGCTGCACTCGGCGGCGCGCTGTTGGCGCTGCGCGCCGGCGGTCGTGCGATCGGCTGGGGCTTCCAGCTGCAGACGCCGGTCTTTGTCGCGGTGATCGCCTATCTGTCATTCGCGATGGGGCTGAGCCTCTCCGGCGTCGTCGATTTTGGGGCGCGCCTCGCCGGCACCGGCAGCAGGCTGTCCGGCCGGTCGGGCCTGACGAGCACGTTCTTCGCCGGGGTATTGGCGACGGTCGTTGCGACCCCATGCACTGCGCCGTTTATGGGGGCTGCGCTCGGTTTTGCGCTGATCGCCCCCGCGGCGGTCGCGATCGGGATCTTTCTGTCACTCGGCTTGGGCCTCGCGGCACCCTACCTTATTGCGACCGTCACCCCCGGCTGGCAGCGCCTATTGCCGAGGCCGGGGGCCTGGATGGAGCTGGTCAAACAACTCCTTGCCTTTCCGCTTTACGGCACGGTCGCCTGGCTCATTTGGGTGCTGATCCAGGAAGCTGGGCCGGCCCAGTCATTGGGCGCGCTTTTTGGGTTCGTGCTGGTCGGCTTTGCCGTCTGGATCTACGGGCGGACACGGCTCGCTGCTCCGCTCGGCCGGCGGCTCGGCGTCGGGCTCGCCGCCGTTGGAACGGCAGCGGCAATTTTTCTGGCCGCGTCCCTAACTGAAACCGACGCTCGAATGACGAACGCCGCGCATGAAAGGCTCGCTTACGAGCCTTTCACGGCGCAGCGGCTTTCGCTGCTCGAGGCCATGGGCAAACCCGTCTTTGTCAATCTGACGGCGTCTTGGTGCGTCACCTGCCTGATCAACGAACGGGTCGCCCTCGACAGCGACGCGGTGCGCCAAGCCTTCGCAGCGCGTGGCATTGTCGCGCTCAAGGGCGACTGGACGACACAAAACCCGGAAATCACCGATCTCCTGCAGCAATTCGGGCGCAGCGGGGTGCCACTCTATCTGCTCTATGGCGGCAAGGGTGAACCCGTCATCTTGCCGCAGATCCTTACCGCGGCGAGCGTGCTCGACGCGCTGGGAAAGGTGTGATCCCGATGGAGGTGGACTATGGGTAAGCTCGCTCCGACCACCGCCATGACCGCCGCGCTCGTCGCCGGGGCGGCGCTGTGGATCGATCGCGCCACCGCGATCGGCCCGAACGCCGCGGCCAAGCCGGGCCTGGCGGCGCCCGCCTTCAGCGCGCCTGGTATCAGCGGCCGCACGGTCAGCCTCAGCGACTATGCCGGCAAGATCGTGATACTGGAATGGACCAATGACGGGTGCCCGTTTGTCGGCAAGCACTACGACAGCGGCAACATGCAAGCGCTGCAGCGCAAATACACCGGCGAGGGTGATGTCTGGCTGACCATCGCTTCCTCGGCGCCTGGCGAGGAGGGCTATGTAACGCCGGCCGAAGCAAAAGCCGATATCGCCCGGTGGCGGGCCGTTCCTAGCGATTTTCTGCTCGACCCGAACGGCGTCATCGGCCGTCTCTACGACGCGCGGGCGACGCCGCACATGGTGGTGATAGACCGCAATGGCAGGATCGCGTATATGGGCGCGATCGACGACACGCCTTCGACCCGCCTCGCCGACGTCAAGACCGCCAATAATTATCTCGTCGCCGCACTCGACGAGATCGCCGCCGGCAGGCCGGTGACCGTCGCCTCCACCCAGGCCTACGGCTGCTCAATCAAGTACAAAGGTACCTGACCGCTACGCGACCCCGAAATTGGTAAGTCGCGATACCCGCCACGCCGAATTCCCGCGGAGGATACAGCGCATTTGACAAAATGACCCGGGCGAACCACCGATGGGTCGAGCAAGTACCCAAATATCAATGGGACTTGGCCTCCGACCCCTTAGTTTCATGAACAGAAGAACTGGTCCCACGGATCGGGGAAAGTTTTTCGACCGAACAGCAAGCAGATGACGCGGATTTGCGGCCGATCAGGGAAACACTAGGGAACCAGCGGCCTTAGCGGGCGCTGCCTCAGCTCTCCATCGTCCGGGTCACCGCGCCACCAGTAGCCCGTGCGGGGCGCCGTCGACGGCGCCTCGTCGACGACCGCACACGGAATAAAACGCCAATTTGCGCGTCGTTGAGACTAGCTGGACGCGAAGCGCGCGCCCCGCGGCCGAGACGCGCGTCATTGGGGGCTTCACGATTTCTCGTCAAATCGTCGGCTCCACGACGATCCTGAGACAGGAATCGCGAGTGCGAAGGGGAGGCGCGTGCGTAACCGGGCATAGAGGATTACCGCAAGGGAGGATTGCGAGATGAGCAACTCGTTTTCAAAGGCGTTAGTGCTGTCGGCCGCCGTCGGCGCTCTATGCGCCGGTGCGTTACGGGCCGAGGAGGCCAAACTTGTCCAGACCAATCTAGTCTCGGACATCCCGGGGCTGGCCACGATCACCGATGCCGAGCTCGTCAACCCTTGGGGCGTTTCGCACAGCCCGACGAGTCCTTTCTGGGTTTCGAACCAGGGGAAGAACACCGCCACTCTCTACGCCGTTACCGACGAGACGAACGTCACCAAGGTGCCTATAAATGGGACCGGCATCGTCAACATCCCGAAAACGGCCGCCGGACCCCAAGGACCGACCGGCCAAGTCAACAATGCCAACACCTCTTCCTTTCTGGTCAAAGGGGGGGACGGCAAATCGGCGCACTTCATCTTCGCTAATTTGAACGGGACGATTTCGGCCTGGGACGCGGGCCCGACGGCCTTTATCCAGGTTACGACCCCCGGAGCGGTCTACACCGGGCTGGCGATCAACGGCGCACAGACGCGGCTATATGCCGCCGACGACGTACCACCTGGCCGCATCGACGTGTTCGACAGCTCCTTCAACCAGGTGAATCTCGGGCCCGATGCTTTCAAGGACCCTTCACTGCCAGCTGGGTTCGTCCCGTTTAACGCCCAGGACATTGGCGGCGACGTTTACGTGACTTATGCGCCGGCCGGGCTTCTAAACATGAGACAGGCGCCCTTGGGGGCAGGGACTGTGGCGATCTTCGATGAAGACGGCAACTTCATCAAAGAACTGGTCGCGGGCAGCCGCCTCGCGGCACCTTGGGGGATTACCATCGCACCACCCGGTTTCCGCCGGTTCAGCAACGATGTGTTGGTCGGCAACTTCAGCTTTCTTCATAGCGAGATCAACGCCTTCATCCCGAGCAACGGAAAGTTGCATGGAACGATCCCGATCGACACCGGCGGCCACCCCCCGGGCGGCCTTTGGGCGATCGAGTTCGGGGTCGGCGGCAACAACGGCAGCCCCGATGTTCTTTACTTTGCTGACGGGATCAACGGTGAGGCGGACGGGCTGTTCGGCGCGATAACCGCCCACTAGGGCTTGCCGATCAACCCTGCATCGCCTGGGTCACCGCACCGCCGGTGGCGGTACGTGCGCCGTCGACGACATATTGCGCGCCGGTGATCGCCGAGGCGAGGTCGGAGCACAGGAACAGCACAGTGTTGGCGATCTCGTCGGGCGTGACGTAGCGGCCGATCGGGATGGCCGATTGATAGCGCCGGCCGACACTCGCCGGGTCGGTCGGATTGAGTTGCGCCTCAAGCGAATGGATCATCCGCGTGTCGACCGGACCGGGACAGACCGCGTTGACGCGGATGCCTTGGCGGGCGACCTCGCCGGCCGCGGTCTTTGTCAGACCGATCACAGCATGCTTCGAGGCGACATAGGCTGGCATTCCGGGCGTTGCCACGAGCCCCGCGACCGAG
>Ga0310914_10001507_pt1 | contig 15020 bp, 13 predicted proteins | sample GREbulkMGAN108_FD_203450 | JGI IMG/M metagenome (GOLD analysis project Ga0310914, IMG submission 203450) | Lab enrichment of tropical soil microbial communities from Luquillo Experimental Forest, Puerto Rico - GRE.bulkMG.AN108 | ecosystem: Environmental > Terrestrial > Soil > Tropical forest >... | reverse complement strand
GAAAAATAGCGACCGAGCGGAATCAAAGGGCCCAAGGCCCTTTGCGGGTTTGGGCAGAGCCCATGAAAAAAGCCGCCCCTCCTGCGAGGGGCGGCCTTTTCGTTCTCTGACCGAGAAGAGGTCTTACACCAGGCTGGCGCAGAACTTCTGGATGCGTTCGCAAGCCTTGGTCAGGTTCTCGGTGCTGGTGGCGTAGGAGATGCGGAAGTAAGGCGACAGGCCGAAGGCCTCGCCCTGCACCACCGCGACACCTTCGCTTTCCAGCAGATAGGTGACGAAGTCGCTGTCCGAGTTGATCACCTTGCCGTCCGGGGTCTTCTTGCCGATGGTGCCGGCGCAGGACGGATAGACGTAGAAAGCGCCTTCCGGCACCTTGCAGGTGATGCCCTTGGCGTCGTTCAGCAGCTTGACCACCAGATCACGCCGCGCCTTGAACAGCTCGGCGTTCTTCGGGATGTAGTCCTGGGTGCCGTTCAGAGCCTCGACGCCCGCAGCCTGGCTGATCGAGCTGGTGTGGGTGGTGCTCTGCGACTGGATCTTGTTGATGGCGTCGATGATGATCTTCGGGCCGCCGGCATAGCCGACGCGCCAGCCGGTCATGGCATAGGCCTTGGCCAGACCGTTGATGGTCAGGGTGCGGTCCAGCAGCTTGGGCTCGACCTGGGCCGGGGTGAAGAACTTGAAGCCGTCATAGACCATATGCTCGTAGATGTCGTCCGACATCACCCACACATGGGGATGACGCACCAGCACGTCGGTGATGGCCTTCAACTCGTCGAAGCTGTAGGCGGCGCCGGTCGGGTTGCTGGGCGAGTTCAGGATCACCCACTTGGTCTTCGGCGTGATGGCGGCTTCCAGATCGGCGGCCTTCAGCTTGAAGCCGTTCTCTTCCGGACATTTCACGGACACCGGCTTGCCTTCGGCCAGCAGGGTGATGTCGGGATAGCTGACCCAGTAAGGGGCCGGAATGATCACTTCGTCGCCGGGATCGATGGTGGCCAGCAGGGCGTTGTAAATCACCTGCTTGCCGCCGCAGCCGACGGTGATCTGGGCCGGCGGATAGTCCAGGCCGTTCTCGCGCTTGAACTTGGCGGAAATCGCCTTGCGCAGGGCTTCGGTGCCGGCAACGGCGGTGTATTTGGTCTCGCCCTTGTCGATGGCGGCCTTGGCGGCGGCCTTGACGTTGTCGGGGGTATCGAAGTCCGGCTCACCGGCACCCAGACCGATGACGTCACGGCCCTGGGCCTTCAGCTCGGCGGCCTTCTGGGTCACGGCGATGGTCGGCGACGGCTTGATCAGCGACAGACGCTTGGCAAGGAACGACATGAGAAAAATCCCTTTCCTGGGGATGAAATGGAGGCCGAAGAAAGTACTGCCGCTTTGCATCCGGCGCAAGCCTCGGCGGTAGGGATTAAACGGCGGATTTGCAGCCCCTATGCGGAAGGTCAAGAATAACCATTATCTTTCAATGGATTGAACCGCCTGAAAACTAGACCGCACCAAAGCGGCAATGATGAAAAAATACGCAGCCACCCAAACAGCATCCCCACGTATGCAGCAGGAATCCTGACATTTCGCCGCTGGCCCGATCCTTGCGTTGTGACAATTGATACGCACAGGCGCGGAGGCAGGGCATGGTGAAGCAGTTGTTCCGGTCATCTCTGGCTGAACTGTCTCAGGCGGCGGCGGATATCGCCGGCGGCGACCGTTACCGCAAGCTTCCCTTCCTAAAACAACATGGGGCCGCCGGCCAGTTGGCCCGTGCACTGGAAACCCTGCGCCAGGAACTGCTGGAAGCCGATGGCGCCATGGCCGAGCGCGAAGCCGACGGCCAGCATGCCGCCCAGCGCCAGGCCTCGATGGAGCGCTTCGTCGCCAAATTCGAAACCGCCGTGGCCGATGTGCAGAAATCCCTCAGCGGCTCGTCCGAGACCATGCGTCAGGCGGCGTCTTCGCTCGCGGATCAGGCCGGGCGGGTCAGCGAACGCAGCCAGCATCTGGAACATTCCGCCGACGTCACCTCGTCCGAGGTCGATAGCCTGGCCGGAGCCACCCGCCAGTTGGACCAGTCGCTGGAGGAGTTGGAAAGCCAGGCCAGCCGCACCGCCTCGGTGATCGCCGAAGCGGTGGGCCGAGTGGATGCCGCCGACACTGTCATCCGCGGCCTTGCCGAGGCTGCCGAGCGCATCGGCGGCATGGCGCATGTGATTTCCGACATCGCCGGCCAAACCCGCATGCTGGCGCTGAACGCCACCATCGAAGCCGCCCGCGCTGGCGAGGCCGGCAAGGGTTTCGCCGTCGTCGCCAACGAGGTCAAGGGGCTGGTGGGCGAGACCGAGAAGGCTACTGCCGATATCGACAACTTCGCCGGCGACATTCGCCGCGCCGCCGCTGAAACCATGGAGGCGATGGAGGCCATCGGCCAAGCCATGCGCGAGGTCAATCAGATGGTCGGAGCCGTGGCCGCCGCCACCCATCAGCAAAGTGCCGCCAGCCGGGCGATTTCCTCGGGCGTCGACAATACCGCCGCCGAAGCCGCCGAAATGTCCCATGCCATCCATGATGTCGCCAAAGCCACCGAGCAAACCCGCGCCGAGGCCGGTTCGGTGCATCAGGCGGCGGAAGGGCTGGCGGAACAGTCGGAACGGCTGCGCTCGGCCGTCACCACCTTCCTGGATGATATGGAAAACGGTTCGATCCGCGTCGGCATCCTGCATTCCCTGACCGGCGGCTCGGCGGTGGGCGAACGCCCGCTGAAGGACGTGCTGCGCATGGAGATCGACGCCCTGAACGCCAAAGGCGGCTTGCTGGGCCGACCCGTCGAGGCCTTCGTCTACAATCCCCGATCCCAGGCGGAACGATATGCCGAACTGGCCGACAAGGCCCTGGGTCAAGACAAGGTGCAGGCCCTGTTCGGCACCTGGAGTTCCACATCCCGCAAGGCGGTGCTGCCGGTGCTATCCCGGCATGACGGGCTGCTGTTCTACCCCTCGCAGTACGAGGGCGCCGAGCAGGACAAGCATGTGATCTATGGCGGCGCTCCGCCGAACCAGCAATTGCTGCCCGCCATCCGCCATCTGATGAGCCCGGCGGGCGGCGGCTTCCGGCGCTTCTTCATGGTCGGCAACGACACCCTGTATCCGAAGGAAACCCATCGGGTGCTGCGCGACTTCCTGGCGGCGGAAGGGGTGCCGGCCTCGGCGATCACCGAGCGGCTGATGCCGGTCGGAGCCGACGACTGGAGCCGGGTGGCCGGCGAGATCAGGGCCTTCACCAAAACCGGCGGCGGTTTGGTGGTCAGCACGGTGGGCGGCGATTCCAACTTCTATTTCTTCCGCGAGCTTCAGGGCTCGGGCGTGCCCTTGCTGACGGTGTCCATCGGCGAGGCCGAGGCCGCCGAGATGAACCCCGCCACCCTGGCCGGCACCATGGTCGCCTGGAACTATCTGATGAGCGTCGAGACGCCCGAGAACCGCGAGGCTCTGGCCCGCTGGCGGGACTTCTGCGGCGAGCCCGAAGCCGTGTTCAACGACGCCATGGAGGCCAGCCTGCTGGCCTTCCGCCTATGGGTGAAGGCGGTGGAAGCTGCCGGCAGCACCAAACCCGCCGCCGTTCGCGCTGCTCTGCCGGGCTTGTCGGTGCGCTCGCTGACCGGGATGGATGTGTTTCTGGACCAACGCAACGGCCATCTGCACAAGCCTGCCTTTGTCGGCAAGCTGAAGGGTGATGGGGCCATCGACATCCTATGGCGGTCTGCCGGCCTGATCGCTCCCGATCCCCATTGGAGCGCCGCCGCTGCCGCCCCCTTGGCCCTGGCGGCGGAATAGGCAATGATGGACGAAAATCTTCTGCGAGGTTTTCGTCCATGTCCAACAGTCTGGTTCCCGGTCTGAGCCATGTTCTGACTTTCACCGTCCCGCGCGAGAAGACGGTGCCGTTCCTCTATCCTGAATCCGACCGCTTCGCCGCCATGCCGGAAGTGTTCGCCACCGGCTTCATGGTCGGGTTGATGGAATGGTGCTGCATCGACCTGATCGGCCCGCATCTGGCCGAGGGCGAAGGTTCGCTGGGCACCCTGGTCGAGGTCACCCACGAAGCCGCCACTCCGCCCGGCATGACCGTTACCGTCGAAGCCACCCTGGAAAAGATCGAGGGCCGCCAGCTGTTCTTCCAGGTTCTGGCCCGCGACGAGGCCGAGGTGATCGGCCGGGGACGCCATGGCCGCACCCTGGTCAACTGGCAGCGTTTCACCGAGAAGGTGGCGAAGAAAGCCGGCTGAGGTTATGTCTTCGGCGATGGGTTTTGTTTTCAAGGGACGATGATGCGCACCGGGGTCATTCAGCCTTTGCCGGGAATCGGCGACATGGTTTGGTTCCTGCCGGCCTTGCGGACCATCGCCGCCAATGCGCCCGGTGGCAAGATAACCCTGTTCGCCCGCGCCTCATGCCTGCCCGCCAGCCTGTTCGCCCATGAGCCGATGATCGAGCGGGTGGTGATCCTGCCGAAGCCGAAGCGGGGTGGGCTGTCGGCCCTGACCAATCTGTGGGGGACTTGGCAGGCCCTGCGCCAGGCTAAGCCCGACCGGCTGTTCGTTCTGCATCACAGCCCCCGCTATCAGCAGGCGGCGAAGCTGGCAGGGGTCAGGGATGTGATCGCCTATCCGCCGCTGACCGATAAAACCTATATCGACGGCTGGGTGCGCAGCCGTTCTTTCCTGGCCTCGGTCGGCCTGCCGGTAGAAGACCCGACGCCCCGGCTGTCGGTTGCGCCTGAACTGGTGGCGACGGTAGCGGAACGCTATGCCGGCCTGCCTAAGCCCTGGATCATCATGACGGCGGGCGCATCCGAGCCGGTGCGCCGCTGGCCGCCCGAGAACTTCGCCAAGCTGGCCGAGGCGCTTGTGCAAGCCACTGGCGGCACTATCTTTTTGACAGGAGCCCCCAGCGACGCCGAAATCGTCGCGCGACTGACGGATGTCTGTGCCGCGGAGCAAAGCCTGATCTCGCTGGTTGGACGGCCTTTGGAAGAGGCGATGGCGCTGATGACCCTGGCGGATTGTCTGGTCGGCTGTGACAGCGGCCCGCCCAATCTGGCGGCGGCGTTAGGCTGTCCGACCATCTCGCTGCTCAGTCTGGACCGCCCGCCGCTGCATTCGCCCTGTCTGGAGTTCATCTATCCGCCGGACGGGCAGGATGTACGCGGCACCGACGTGCAAACCGTCATCACTGCCGCGCTGACCGGATTGGAACATTCGAAGAGGAACCCCGAATGAAGAAAATCTTCACCCCTGCCCTGCTGCTTGCCGCCACGGTCTTGATCGCCGCGCCCTGCCTGGCCGAGGACGCCGCCACCACCACCACGACCAGCAGCAGTTCGTCTTCCTCGTCCACCTCGACCACCAAGAGCGAAGGCGTTGGCCAGACCATCAAGGAAGGCGCTCACGATATCGGCCAAGGCACCAAGAAGGCCGCCACCGCCGTTGGTCACGGGGTCGCCGATACCGCCACCGCGATCGGCCACGGCACCCGCGACGCCGTCAAGGCCATCGGCCATGGCGCCAGCGATGCCGCCCATGGCGTCGGCAAGGCGGCCAGCGACGCTTGGCATGAGGCGACCGAGTAAGTCGCCAGAGCGCCGCTGCCCCATCCTTTTCTTACCCCACCTTCTGATAAATCTCCCCGCCAGTCTGACGGAACTCCGCCGCCTTGCCCTGCATGGCCTCGGCATTGGCGCGAACTTCGTGGCTGATCTTCATCGAGCAGAATTGCGGCCCGCACATCGAGCAGAAATGCGCCAGCTTGGCCCCGTCCGCCGGCAGGGTCTCGTCATGAAACGACTGCGCCTTTTCGGGGTCGAGGGCCAGAGCGAACTGGTCTTTCCAGCGGAACTCGAAGCGGGCCTTTGACAGAGCATTGTCGCGGTCCTGAGCACCCGGATGGCCCTTGGCCAGATCGGCAGCATGGGCGGCCAGCTTATAGGCGATCACGCCTTCCCGCACATCGTCACGGTCAGGCAGGCCCAGATGCTCCTTGGGCGTCACATAGCAGAGCATGGCCGTGCCCATCGAGCCGATCAGCGCCGCGCCGATGGCGCTGGTGATATGGTCATAACCCGGCGCGATGTCGGTGGTGAGCGGCCCCAAGGTGTAGAACGGCGCTTCGTGGCACCATTCCAGCTGCTTCTCCATGTTCTCCTTGATCTTGTGCAGCGGCACATGGCCGGGGCCTTCGATCATCACCTGCACATCCTTGGCCCAGGCGATCTTGGTCAGCTCGCCCAGGGTCTTCAGCTCGGCGAACTGGGCTTCGTCATTGGCGTCGGCGATCGAGCCAGGGCGCAGACCGTCGCCCAAAGAAACACCGACATCATAGGCGGCCAGAATCTCGCAGATTTCCTCGAAATGGGTATAGAGGAAGTTCTCTTGGTGATGGGCCAAACACCATTTCGCCAGGATCGAGCCGCCGCGCGAAACGATGCCGGTGACCCGCTTGGCGGTCATGGGGATATGGCTCAACAGCAGCCCGGCATGGATGGTGACATAATCCACCCCCTGCTCGGCCTGTTCGATCAGGGTGTCGCGGTACAGCTCCCAGGTCAGGTCTTCGGCCTTGCCGTTGACTTTCTCCAGCGCCTGATAGATCGGCACGGTGCCGATGGGAACCGGCGAATTGCGCAAAATCCATTCGCGCACGGTATGGATATAGCGCCCGGTGGACAGGTCCATCACCGTGTCGGCGCCCCAGCGGATCGCCCAGACCATCTTGTCCACTTCCGCCGCCACGTCCGAGGCGATGGGGGAATTGCCGATATTGGCGTTGATCTTCACCAGAAAATTCCGCCCGATCAGCATCGGCTCGGACTCCGGGTGATTGGGGTTGGCCGGCAGGATGGCGCGACCGGCGGCAATCTCAGCACGGACGAATTCCGGCTCCATGCCTTCACGCACGGCGGCATAGGTCATCTCGGGCGTGATCAGCCCCTTGCGGGCATAGGCCAGCTGAGTGGGACGGCAGCCCGGCTTGGCGCGCAGAGGCTTCTTGCCCCGGCGGTCGAACTGCGGCACGTCGAGAATCTGCCCGGCTTTCAGGCCATTATCCTCGGGCCTGATTTCGCGGCCTTCGACTTCCTCGACATCGCCACGAGCGATGATCCAGTCGCGGCGCAGTTCGGGCAGGCCCTGTTTGATATCGATGATGGTCGAAGGGTCGGTATAAGCCCCCGAGGTGTCGTAAACCCGCAACGGCCCCTCGCCGCCGCCCAGGCAGATTTCACGCATGGCGACGGATACGCCGTCCTTGGTCTCATGGACCTTGATCGAGCCGGCGATAGGCCCGGTAGTGACGGTAAAAAGTTCGGACATGAAAGGTCTCCCAGATCAATGACGGAAGACCCGGGGAAGACTGCGATGAGGGGAGGCGGCTGGTCTGGTAACGACAAGATCGGGGCCGCTGGTTCCATCCCTTCGCCGGCATGACCCGGATCAGGTTCGAAGGGTCGCTGCGCCGATCCTGGGAAAGATCCAACAGCCTCTCAGCCCCTTGCCGGGACCCCCCTTGGAATGTGGGACAGAGTGTGACGGCGTTGACGTGCCCCTGTCAATCCCGTGAAGGCTTCGCTATGATGTCCGCCTTTCGTTCTCATTGCCCTTCGGTGCCCTTATGAACGCTCAAACCCTTGGCATGTTCACCATCGCGTCCCTGGTGCTGGCGGCGACGCCGGGCCCCGACATGATGCTGTTCGTCAGCCGATCCCTGGCGCAAGGGCGCAAGGCCGGCTTTGCCGCCATGGGCGGGGCGCTGATCGGCTGCGGCTGTCATGCCTTGCTGGCCGGGTTGGGGCTGTCGAAGCTGTTCCTGGCGGTGCCGGTGGCCTTCGATGTGGTGCGCCTCGCCGGTGCGGCCTATCTGTTCTGGCTGGCCTGGAGCACCATGCGCGCCGCGCCTCCGGCGGCGGGCGAGACGCCTCCTCCGCAGCCGATCCTGTCGATTGTTCGCCAGGGCATGCTGACCGATCTGCTGAACCCCAAGGTGGCGCTGTTCATGCTGGCGCTGCTACCGCAGTTCATGCATCCCGAGCAGGGCAATCTGGTGGGCCAAGTGCTGGTGCTGTCGGCCATTCAGATGGCCTGCGGCGTGATCGTCTGCACACCCATCATCCTGGCGGCGTCGAGCGTCGCCGGCTGGTTCTCGGGCAAGGTCAAGGCAGAGGGCTGGCGTCGCCGTCTGCCCAACATGCTGCTGGGCGGCGTCTTCGCCGGACTGGCGGCACGGCTTGCCTGGGGCGGGGTCAGGTAACATATAAGCTCCTGCCATGGTGACCACTCCCCTTCTCGACATGCCTTATTTCCAGCAGCAGCCGGCGGGTCCGCGGGCTGAGTTCAAGCTGGTGTCCGACTATCAGCCGTCTGGCGATCAGCCCACCGCCATCGCCGAGCTGGTGGCGGGGGTCGAGGGGGACGAGCGGGATCAGGTGCTGCTGGGCGTGACCGGCTCAGGCAAGACCTTCACCATGGCGCATGTGATCGCCCAGACCGGCCGCCCGGCCCTGGTGCTGGCCCCCAACAAGACCCTGGCCGCCCAGCTTTATGCCGAGATGAAGAGCTTTTTCCCCGACAATGCGGTGGAGTACTTCGTCAGCTATTACGACTATTACCAGCCGGAAGCCTACGTCCCCAAGACCGACACCTATATCGAGAAAGACTCGGCGATCAACGAACAGATCGACCGCATGCGCCATGCCGCTACCCGCGCATTGCTGGAGCGGCGGGACGTGGTGATCGTCGCCTCGGTCAGCTGCATCTACGGTATCGGCGCGGTGGAAAGCTATGCCCGCATGACCATCAAGCTCGCCCCCGGGCAAGAGGTGGATCAGCGGGAACTGATGCGCGGGCTGGTCGAGCTGCAATATACCCGCAATGATCAGGCCTTTCAGCGCGGCACCTTCCGGGTGCGCGGCGACAATATCGAAATTTTCCCGGTCCATTACGAAGACCGCGCCTGGCGCGTCAGCCTGTTCGGCGACGAGGTCGAGGCGATTTCCGAGTTCGATCCGCTGACCGGCGAAAAGACCTGTGGTTTGGCCGAGATCACCATCTTCCCCTCCAGCCACTATGTCACGCCGCGCCCGACCATCACCGCCGCCATGGCCGGCATCAAGAAAGAGCTGAAGGAACAGCTGGAACGCTTTACTTCAACCGGCAAGCTGTTGGAGGCCCAGCGTCTGAACGAGCGCACCACCTTCGATCTGGAGATGATGGGCGCCACCGGCCACTGTAAGTCGATCGAGAATTATTCCCGCTATCTGACAGGGCGCAATCCCGGCGATCCGCCGCCGACCTTGTTCGAATATCTGCCCGCCGATGCGCTGGTGATCGTGGATGAAAGCCATGTCACCGTGCCGCAGATCGGCGGCATGTTCAAAGGCGACTTCAACCGCAAGAGCACCCTGGCCGATTACGGCTTCCGCCTGCCGTCTTGCGTCGACAACCGGCCTTTGAAGTTCGAGGAATGGGACGCCATGCGCGGCCAGTCGGTGTTCGTCTCGGCTACCCCCGGCCCCTGGGAAATGGACCGCACCGGCGGCGTCTTCACCGAGCAGGTGATCCGCCCCACCGGCCTGATCGACCCGGTCTGCATCATCCGCCCGGTCGAGCATCAGGTGGACGACTTGATGGCCGAAGCCAAGGCCTGCGCCGCCAAGGGCCAGCGGGTGCTGGTCACCGTGCTGACCAAACGCATGGCCGAGGATCTGACGGAATATCTGCACGAGCAGGGCGTGCGCGTGCGCTATCTGCATTCCGACATCGACACGCTGGAGCGTATCGAGATCATCCGCGATCTGCGCCTGGGCGTCTTCGATGTGCTGATCGGCATCAATCTGCTGCGCGAAGGGCTGGATATCCCGGAATGCGCCCTGGTGGCCATTCTGGATGCCGACAAGGAAGGCTTCCTGCGCTCCAAGACCTCGCTGGTGCAGACCATCGGCCGCGCCGCCCGCAATCTTGAAGGCCGGGTGCTGCTCTATGCCGACAAGATGACCGAAAGCCTGAACTATGCCATCGGCGAGACCAACCGCCGCCGCGAGAAGCAACAGGCCTATAACGCCGAACATGGCATCACGCCGGAATCGGTCAAGAAGGGCATCTCGGACGTTCTCGACAGCGTCTATGAGCAGGATTATCTGACCGTCGGCACCGGCGATTCCGAAGCGAAGCATCGGGTCGGCAAGGATCTGAAGTCCTATATGGCCGATCTGGAAAAGCGCATGAAGGCCGCCGCAGCCGACCTGGAATTCGAGGAAGCGGCCCGTCTGCGTGACGAGCTGCGCCGCCTGGAACTCCAGGAACTGGGGGTGAATGCCGGACTTGCGCCCGCCAAGCCGACCTCCCTGGCGCCCCAACAGAAGAAGGGACGCCGAGGCAGGCGTTAGAGCAAATTTCGATCTGACTGGATCAGATGGAAATTTGCGATAAGCCCGCGCGGCGTTGAGCGGGCCCGGGACGGGCCGCATCGTGCAGATGCTTAGAGCTGATTTTGATTGATCGAAATCGGCTCTAAGCAGCCGAGGCTGCCAGTTGCTGCCGCCGGTCGATCTCGGCATAGGCCAGACGCCAGACAGCATGATGACAAGCGGACTTGTCGGCGACGATCGCCCTCAGATGGTCCAGGCTGAGATTGTTGATCCAATCACGGAGCATGGTTGCCTCCTATCGCTTTGCTGCGATGCAACAGAATATGCTGCATTGCACAAAATAAGGCAAGCATCCTGACGTATAATAGGATTCCCTTCCGATAATAAGGAAATCCCGATTGGATCAGAGCAAATTTCGATCTGACTGGATCAGATGGAAATTTGCGATAAGCCCACGCGGCGTTTGAGCGGGCCCGGGACGGGCCGCATCACGCAAATGCCTAGAGCCGATTTCGATTGATCGAAATCGGCTCTAGGCACAAAAAAGCCGGAACGGAGGCGATCCCCCGTTCCGGCCATTAAAGGTAATTAGCGCGCCAGCGGCTTGTACTTGATGCGGTGCGGCTGGTCGGCCTCGACGCCCAGGCGGCGCTTGCGGTCGGCTTCATAGTCCTGATAGTTGCCCTCGAAATAGACGACCTGAGAGTCGCCTTCGAAGGCCAGGATGTGGGTGGCGATGCGGTCCAGGAACCAGCGATCGTGGCTGATCACCACGGCGCAGCCAGGGAACTCGGCCAGGGCCTCTTCCAGAACCTGCAGGGTTTCGACGTCCAGATCGTTGGTCGGTTCATCGAGCAGGATGACGTTCGCGGGACGGCTGAGCATCTTGGCCAGATGCACGCGGTTGCGCTCACCGCCCGACAGCACGCCGACCTTCTTCTGCTGGTCGGGGCCCTTGAAGTTGAACAGACCGGCATAAGAGCGCGAGTTGATCTTGCGACGGCCCAGGTCGATTTCTTCCTGCCCGTCCGAGATTTCCTCGAACACCGTCTTGTCGGGGTCCAGGGCGTCGCGGCTCTGATCGACATAGCCCAGCTTGACCGTCTCGCCCACCGTGAAGCTGCCGGTATCCGGGGTTTCCGAACCGGTGATCATGCGGAACAGAGTGGTCTTGCCGGCGCCGTTCGGGCCGATGATGCCGACGATGCCGCCCGGCGGCAGCTTGAAGTTCAGGTTTTCATAGAGCAGACGGTCGGCAAAGCCCTTCGACACATTGTCGGCCTCGATGACCTTGCCGCCCAGACGCGGGCCGGGGGGAATGGAAATCTGAGCCGGGCCGGTGGCCTTTTCCTGCGACTTGGCGACCAAGTCCTCGAAGGCGTTGATACGGGCCTTGCTCTTGGTCTGGCGGGCCTTCGGGCTGGCGCGGACCCATTCCAGCTCTTCCTTGATGGAACGCTGGCGCGAGCTTTCCTCGCGCTCTTCCTGTTCCAGGCGCTTGGACTTCTGTTCCAGCCAGCCGGTGTAGTTGCCTTCGTAGGGAATGCCGTGACCGCGTTCCAGCTCCAGGATCCAGCCGGTGACATTGTCCAGGAAGTAACGGTCGTGGGTGATCATCACCACGGTGCCGTTATAGTCTTCCAGGAAGCGTTCCAGCCAGGCCACCGATTCGGCGTCCAGATGGTTGGTCGGTTCGTCGAGCAGCAGCATGTCGGGATGCGACAGCAGCAGGCGGCACAGGGCCACGCGGCGACGCTCGCCGCCCGACAGGGTAGTGACGTTGGAATCCGCCGCCGGGCAACGCAGAGCATCCATGGCGATCTCGACATTGCGCTGCAGGTTCCAGGCGTCGAGATGGTCGATCTTTTCCTGCAGCTCGCCTTGTTCGGCGATCAGATCGTTCATCTCGTCGTCGGTCAGTTCCTCGGCGAAGCGGGCGGAGACTTCATCATAGCGGTCCAGCAGCGCCTTGGTCTCGGCCACCGCCTCCATGATGTTGCCCAGCACGTCCTTGTTCGAGTCCAGCTGCGGCTCCTGCGGCAGATAGCCGATCTTGACGCCGTCGGCCGCCCAGGCCTCGCCGCCGAACTCGGTATCGATGCCGGCCATGATCTTCAGCAGGGTCGACTTACCCGCGCCGTTGCCGCCCAGCACGCCGATCTTGGCGCCAGGCAGGAAGGACAGAGTGAGCCCCTTCAGAATCTCCTTACCGCCGGGATAGGCCTTGGTAAGGTTCTTCATCACATAAATATATTGGTACGAAGCCATGAGTCCTCCGGGGGAAAAGAATTGGCGAAGATTTAGCCGATCTTCCCCTACCAGCCCAGCAGAATCGCAGCCCCCTGAAGGATGAACAGCACGGCTGCGCCGATTCGCATCTTTTCCGCCGGGATCAGGCGGGTCAGACGTTCGCCCAGGAACACCACCGGCACATCGGCCAGCATCATGCCCACCACGGTGCCGGCGGACACCCACAACAGGTCCTTGAACTGCGCCGCCAGGGCCAGGGTCGCCAACTGGGTCTTGTCGCCCATCTCGACCAGAAAGAAGCTGATGGCGGTGGTGATGAAGGCGCTTTGCCCCTGCCGGGCGTCGGACTTGTCGTCGCCGTCCAGCTTATCGGGGATCAACGTCCAGCCGCCCATCACCACGAAAGCCGCTCCCAGCCCCCATTTCAACCAGTCGCCCGCGACCAGCCCGCCGACCTCGATACCGACCACGGCGGTCAGCACATGATTGACCAAGGTCGCCGCCAGAATGCCGCCGACCACCGCCCAAGGCTGACGAAAACGGGTCGCCAGCATCAATGCCAGCAATTGAGTCTTGTCCCCCATCTCCGCCAGGGCTACAAGTCCAAGCGAGGTCAAAAAGGCTGTCATCAGGGAACTCTCCGGCTTTCAGGTTGGCCGCACCCTAACCCACGCCATCGGCGATGGGAACCCCAAGGGAAATTTGCGCCGCAAAAAAACTTGAAATTATGGTTACATTCCATGATGATATATCCAATGGCTAAGTTTTTTGTTGAGAAGCTGCTGGTAAGCTTAACCAGTTTTTAATCTTCTGCGCCTTACTGTGCGCAAAGTCGTATCCACCCGCATCGGAGCACCGCCATGCGTTTTTCCATGATTGCCCTTCTGGCGGCAGGCTCGCTGACTGCGGGTGCCGCTGTTGCCGACCAGTATAACCCCTACAGCTACAGCTCGCCGGGCAATACCGGCGCCTCGGGTGGCTACGGCTCCGCCTGGAGCAGCCCGCAGCGTCAGTCCTATCAGGCCCGCGGCAAGGCTGCCGGCGGCATGCCCGACCAGGCTGGCCCCTATATGCTGTTGGACAGCGGCGTCTCCCTTTCCAGCGCCCATGACGTCGGCACCGCCGCTCTGGTCGAAGGCGGCGTCGGCTATCGCTTCAACAGCCATCTGCGCAGCGATGTGACCATCGGCTATCGCACCGGCTTCGCCATCAAGGGCACCACCACCACCGACGCCACCAGCGGCGAGACCTTGACCAGCGACAAGCAGAACCTGGACAGCATCGCCATGATGGCGAATGTCACCTATGACATCGCCAAGTGGAACCGCTTCACGCCTTACGTCACCGGCGGTCTGGGTTTTGCTTATAACGAGACCGCGGCGACCACCCTCTATGCCTCGGGCAACAGCATCGGCCAGAGCAATGCCGCCACCAACACCGACATTGCTTGGCAGTTGGGTCTGGGCACCAGCATCGACATCTTCAAGAACGTGTCGGCGGAAGTTGGCTATCGCTATATCAGCCTGGGCCAGGCCAAGAATGGTCGCCAGGACTACACCCTGGGCTCCAGCGGTTTGCGTTCGAACATCTCTGGCGGCGACAAGGTCGATCTGACGGCCCACGAATTCCAGGCCGGCGTCAAGGTCGCCTTCTAAAGCAAATAGAACTCCGCGCTGGGCGGCGGCATGCCTTCGGGCTGCCGCCGCCCTTTTTTTGCCCCCCTCTTCCGCCGCTATCCCCTTCACAGAGTAGTTGTATTTAGCGTCCGCCCACCGCAGACTAGAACCGGCTTCATGACGTAGGAACGCCACCGGATTCCATCGGGCTGGACAGCAGAGGCAAAAATGCCCGCGCCATCCCTTGCCGGCGGCAATATTGGGAGACGCGACAGGCATGGCGAGACATCCGCTGACGCCGGAAACCGCCCGGCGATATTGGCAGGAAACATCACGGTTGATGTGGCTGGTGCTGGCCCTCTGGGCCTTGCTGGGCCTGGGGTTGCATGTCTTTTCCGATGGATTTAACAAGCTGGTGATCCTGGGCTTCCCGCTGGGCTTTTGGCTGGCGGGACAAGGGGCGCTGATCGGCTTCGTCGTGGTGATCTTCTGGTATACCCATCGCCAGAACGCCATCGATGAAGAATTCAACCTGTCGGAAGATTAAAGGAGGCCGCCCCAAATGCTGAAAGGCGACTTCACCGAGAATATGGGCCGCGTTTTCATCATCTATACCGGCGGCTGCATGCTGGCCGCCGGCGTGTTGGTGCTGCTGAGTCTGGCCGGCGTCTCGAACCATGTGATCGGCATCGGCTTCGTGGCCCTGACCGTGCTGTTCTACGCCCTGATGGGCCTGTTGGCCCG
>Ga0310914_10001502_pt1 | contig 15033 bp, 17 predicted proteins | sample GREbulkMGAN108_FD_203450 | JGI IMG/M metagenome (GOLD analysis project Ga0310914, IMG submission 203450) | Lab enrichment of tropical soil microbial communities from Luquillo Experimental Forest, Puerto Rico - GRE.bulkMG.AN108 | ecosystem: Environmental > Terrestrial > Soil > Tropical forest >... | reverse complement strand
TGGCTCGGTGCCATCGCACGGTGCTCGCGTACTGGAAGTTCGAATCCATCTCCCTCCAGCGGAGAGTCCGTTGCGAACTCAATTTGGGCAAAGGCGGCTTGCCGATGAGATTGACGGCCGACGGAATTAACTCCACGGTATTCTTAATTTAACCACGCCGTAGTCGTGTCGGACGTGGGGCGGAACACTCCGCAAATCAACGTTGGGAGGGATCGATGGCGATTTATCTGAGCGCGTGAGCTCGAACAAACGGAACCCGCGGAGGTAGCGGCATTTCGCCCGGAACTGGGGGATGTAATGCGTATCGCGGTTGAGGCTGGCGACCGCACTCTGCTTTACATCCCCTTGCGTAAGGACGACGCGCTCCTCGGGGTGATCGTCGCCGTTCGCCGGGAAGTGCGGCCGTTTTCCGAGAAAGAGATCGCGCTGCTGGAAAACTTCGCCGCGCAGGCGGTGATCGCAATGGAAAATGCACGGCTCCTGACCGAGACGCGCGAGGCATTGGAGCACAGACCGCGACCGCGGAGGTGTTGCAGGTTATCAATTCCTCACCCGGCGACCTCACGCCTGTATTCGACGCGATACTGGAGAAGGCACACAGCCTCTGCGACATCTCCCACGGCAGCCTTCAGCTCTACGACGGGGTGAAGTTCCGTGCCGTCGCGGTGAACGGTATGTCGGACCTTGCGGATCAATTGCGGCAGGGCTACAGCCTTGGCCCCAACAATCCGCTCTGGCCGTTGCTCGAGGGAGAACGGTTCATTCATGTCCGCGATCTCGCTGAGATCGACGATCCGAGTTCGCGCAGCGCTGCCGAGATCGGTGGGACCCGGACATTGCTCTGCGTAGCCCATGACGATGCTCGCTGGAGTGCATAGCGGTTGTTTTGAGCTGTTCGCCCGCGAGGGTGTTCGCGGCATCAGCGAGCTGAAGGGCAAAAGGGTCGGACTCAAGACCAGCCCCCCTGACCTCTTGACGCTGATGGCCTCTCAGGTTGGGCTCGATCCCGCCAAAGATATAAACTGGGTCACTGGCGCAGACCCATCGATCGACCCTCTACAGCTTTTCGCGGAGGGCAAGATCGATGCCTTCTTCGGGTTCGCGCCCGAACCCCAGGAGTTGCGCGCCCGCCATGCAGGCCACGTGATCCTCAGCACGTCGGCCGACCGGCCGTGGTCGCAATACTTTTGCTGCATGCTGGCCGGAAACCGCGAATTCGTGCGCAAGCATCCGGCGGCAACCAAGCGGGTGGTGCGCGCAATCCTCAAGGCGGCGCACCTCTGCGGGGTCGAACCCCTCCGGGTCGCCCGCAGCATGGTCGACCGCAACTTCGCGGCCCGTTACGACTATGCCTCGCAGACGGTGAGCGAGCTCCCTTACGACAGGTGGCGGGAATACGATCCCGAAGACACCACGCGGTTCTATGCGCTGCGCCTGCACGAGGTCGGTCTGATCAAATCCGCTCCCAACAAGATCATCGCGGAGGGCACGGACTGGCGCTTTTTGGACGAGGTCAAACGCGAGCTGAAGGCGTGAGCGCCGTCGGAAGGGAGGACTTAGGAATGACGATACGTCAGACCCGCCGCCGCTTTTTGACCACTATCTCGATGGCCGGAGCCGTTGACCTCTTCGGCGTGCCGCGAGTGCGCGCCGCCGAAGGGGTCCTCGAAACCACCTCGGTGCGCCTTGCGAACAGCGGTCTCTGCATTGCTCCTCAATACGTCGCCGAGGAGCTCTTGCGCGCGGAGGGTTTTACCGATGTCCGCTACATCGATACGCCACCCATAAGGGTGGGGAAAATAGCCCATGGTGAGATCGATTTTAGCTTGGATTATGCGTCGGCGTTCGTCTCAGCGATCGATGCCGGCGAAGCGATAACGGTTCTGACCGGTGTGCATATCGGCTGCCAAGAACTTTTTGCACGGGAAGGCATTCGCACTATCGCCGACCTAAAGAACAAGAGCGTCGGGGTGCAGGCGATTGGGTCATTTCCACACGTGCTGGTGAGCGTTATGGCCACGGAGGTCGGGCTCGATGCCGGCAAGGATATCCATTGGATTACGGATCCCTCTGTCAAGCCGATGGAGCTGTTCGTGGCCGGCAAGATCGACGCGTTCATGGGCTTCCCGCCTGAACCGCAGGATCTCCGCGCCCGGCATCTCGGCCATGTGATCCTCAATACCGCAGTAGACCGTCCGTGGTCGCAGTATTATTGCTGCATGTTGGTGGGCAACCGCGAATACGTCCGCAAGCATCCGGTGGCGACCAAGCGGGTGCTGCGGGCTATCCTCAAGGCCGCCGACCTCTGCGCCACCGAACCAGCGCGCATTGCACGACAGATCGTCGATGGCGGTTTCACCGCTCGCTATGACTACGCCCTCCAAGCGCTGAACGAGCTTCCTTACGACAAATGGCGCGACTACGATCCCGAGGACACGATCCGCTTCTATGCACTGCGCCTGCACGACGGAGGCTTTATCAAGTCGACCCCGCAGAAGATCATTGCTGACGGCACTGATTGGCGTTTCCTGAACGAGCTCAAACACGAGCTGAAGACGTGAGCGCTGCAGGAGAATTCGAATGGCAACTGAGCAAACCCGGCGCTGCTTTCTGACGACGTTCTCAATAGCCGGCGCTGCGGGCCTGATCGGCATGTCGCCAGCAAGGGCCGGAGACGAGCCCCCGGAAACCACCTCGGTGCGGTTGATGCGGATCCCGGTAATCTGCCATGCCCCCCAGTTTGTCGCCGAGGAGTTGCTTCACGCTGAGGGCTTCACCGACGTCCGCTTTGTCGATGCGGCGTCCAGCGCGGAGATCAATGACGCGATCGCAAGTGGCAAGGCTGATTTCAATCTTCACTTTGCACCCCAGTGGGTGTCGGTGATCGACGGCCGCAGAGCGATCACGGTCCTGGCGGGTGTGCACGTCGGGTGCTTCGAATTGTTCGGAAATCAAGGCATCCGCAACGTCACCGATCTGAAAGGCAAGACCGTCGGAGTAACAGCGCTGGGGTCGAGCGACCATCTGTTTGTGTCGGTTATCGCAGCTCATATCGGGCTTGATCCCGCCAACGAGATTAACTGGATTACCAGCCAGTCTCCGACACCGGCCGAGCTATTCGCCGACGGTAAGATCGACGCGTGCCTCGGCACTCCGCCGGTGGCCCAGGATCTGCGCGCCCGGCAGGTAGGTCACGTCATCGTCAATAGCTCGATGGATCGCCCGTGGTCGCAGTATTTTTGTTGCATGCTGGCCGGCAATGCCGGGTTCGTCCGCAAGCATCCGGTCGCGGCCAAACGCGTGCTGCGTGCAATCCTGAAAGCTGCCGACCTATGCGCCAGCGAGCCCGCGCGCGCCGCGCAGCGCCTCGTCGATGGCGGGTTCACCACTCGCTACGACTATGCGCTGCAGACGATGCGGGATGTCGCGTACGACAAATGGCGGGAATACGACGCCGAGGACACGCTCCGGTTCTACGCGTTGCGCATGCATGATTTGGGCTTCATCAAATCGAGCCCGCAGAAAATAATCGCCGAGGGCACCAACTGGCGTTTCCTGAACGAGCTCAAACGCGAACTGAAGGCGTAAAGGGAGTGAACTTCGATGTCGACGATGCAGACCCGGCGCCGCTTTTTGATGGCGTTGTCGCTGGCCAGTGCCGCCCGCTTCGTCCCAGCGCGGCCGGGGCTGGCGGCCGAGGCACTCCCCGAAACCACGTCCGTGCGCTTTGTCAAGAACCCGGTGATCTGCATTGCCCCGCAATATGCCGCCGCGGAGCTGCTATATGCAGAAGGCTTTACCGACATCGGCTATGTCGAGACCACGACCGCGGGGGCGGTACCCCAAGCAATTGCCCGTGGTGATGCCGATTTCTCGCTCGGGTTCGCAGTTAACCATATCCAGGCGATCGACGCCGGCGCGCCAATTGCGATCCTCGCCGGTGTACATGTCGGCTGCTACGAGCTTTTCGCCAGCGAAGGCATACGTAGCATCGTCGAACTGAAGGGCAAGAGTGTCGGTCTCAAGGCGGCCTCACCTGCGTTGCTGAGCCTGATGGCCACTCATGTCGGCCTCGACCCGGCCCAGGATATCCGATGGGTCACCGGCCCGAAGGCCGATCCGCTCGACCTGTTCGCGGCGGGGAAGATCGACGCCTTCCTCGGGTTTCCCCCGGAGCCCCAAGAATTGCGCGCCCGCCACTCCGGCCATGTAATCGTCAGCACGACGGTCGACCGTCCATGGTCGCAGTATTTCTGCTGCATGCTCGGTGCCAATCGGGATTACGTCCGTAAGCACCCGGTCGCGACCAAGCGCGTATTGCGCGCCGTTCTCAAGGCCGCCGAGCTTTGCGCCAGCGATCCGGCGGCGGTCGCACGGCGGCTCGTCGATGGCGGCTTCACCCCCAGCTATGACTATGCCCTCCAGACGGTCAGCGAGCTTCCCTACGACAGATGGCGGGACTACGACGCCGAGGACACGGTCCGGTTCTACGCTCTGCGGCTGCATGAAGCGGGCATGATCAAATTGCTGCCCATCAGGCTCATCGCCGAAAATACCGATTGGCGGTTCCTCAACGAACTAAAGCGCGAGCTGAAGGGATGAGCGACATTTCGTCACCCCCGCGCAGGCGGGGGCCCAGAGAGAGGCGTTTCGAGCCTCGCAACCCTGGATTCCCGCTTTGCGCGGGAATGACGGCATGACCTCTAACGTCGTGAAGGTAGAGTTCCGATGCCGGTGATGCAGACGCGGCGCGAATTTCTGACCGCCCTTTCAGTGGCCGGTGCCGGCGGGCTGCTAGGCCCACTGCCATCGCCGGCGGCGGAGGGGACCCTCGAAACGACAAGTGTGCGCCTTTCTAAGACCCCCAGTATCTGCATTGCGCCACAATATGTCGCCGACGAGCTGCTGCGGGCGGAGGGTTTTACCGATGTCGGCTACGTGGATTTAGGAGAGAGCACTCCCAGGGCACAGGCGATCGCGCACGGCGTGGTGGATTTCAGCGCCAACTTTGTGGCGCCGCTGATTGTAGCGGTCGCCTCGGGTGAGCCGATCACGTTTCTGGCGGGCGTGCACGTCGGCTGCTTCGAGTTGTTCGGCAATGACAGCATCCGCAGCATTGCCGATTTGAAAGGGAAGAGCGTCGGTGTGCCGGCACTGGGGTCGAACCAACACATTTTCCTGACCGCAATGGTCGCCCATGTCGGGCTCGACCCCGTATCCGACATCCATTGGGTCACCGCCCCGTCGATCAAACCGGTCGAGGCGTTCGAGCAGGGCAAAATCGACGCCTTCCTCGGCTTTCCGCCTGAACCGCAAGAGCTGCGCGCCCGCAACGTCAAGCATGTCGTCGTCAACAGTGCGCTCGACCGTCCTTGGTCCGAATATTTCTGCTGTATGCTGGCCGGCAACAACGACTACGTCCGTAAATATCCGGTGGCGACCAAGCGCGTAGTGCGTGCCGTGCTCAAAGCCGCCGATTTGTGCGCCACCGAGCCGGCAGTCGTCGCGCGGCGCCTCGTCGATCGCGGCTTTACCGATCGCTATGGCGACGCGCTGCAGATGTTGAACGACCTGCCCTACGACAAATGGCGGGAGTACGACGCCGAAGACACGGTCCGGTTCTACGCGCTGAGGCTGTACGAAGCGGGCATGATCAAGGCGGATCCTAAGAAGATTATTGCCGACACCACGGACTGGCGCTTTCTGAGCGAGCTCAGGCGCGAGCTAAAGGGGTAAGCAACGGAGGTTTTCGAAGGGCTTGACCTGAGCGCCATTCAGGTTAGCGTAAGCTGGCACTTTGGGAGGCAGCATGCGCGAGGTCGGCGCCTTCGAGGCCAAAAATAAGCTCGGCCGGCTGCTCGACTTGGTCGGGCGCGGGGAGGAGATCATCATTACGCGACACCGCAAGGCGGTGGCGTGCCTTGCCCCGCCGCACCAGCCTTCAACCGCGGGCTGAAGGAATGACGATCGGCGGCGGGGGCTACGAACTGTGGTTTATCGGCGCGCAACGCGAGACGATCATGAACGGCAAGCTCGCAGCGGCGCTCGATCTGCGGACGTTGGCGGCCCGCCCGCACCTTTATGGGCTCGGCCCGCTCGAGCAGTTGCGCGGCGAAGCGACGATCGCCGATAGCCGCCCTGCTCTTGCCCGCGTCGGCCCGGACGACATGGTCAAGGTGACGCAGAGCTTTGATGCCGGTGTGCCGTTTTTTGTCTGGGCCGAAGTGCCGCGTTGGATCGAAGTCCCGATCCCGGCCGAAATCGGGTCATTCGAAGACCTCGAACAGTTTATCCCGCGCGCCGCCGAGGCCGCCGGTCTCGACGCCGAAAAACCGCTGCCGTTTCTCGTCAGCGGCGGTCAGGCTCTGATCGAATTCCATATCCCCAACCGCATCGACGATGCCCCGCACGACATCGAGATGCACGAGAAGATCAAGATCAAATTCGAGCTCGTGAAGACCGAAGCCACGATCGTCGGTTTTCACTCGACCCGGCGCAGCCGTGTCTTCACACCCGGCGACAGCAACATCCACATCCATTTCCAGACGCCGAGCAATAGCCAGTCCGGGCATATTGAAAAAATCAAGATCGGCGGTGGCGCGAGGCTCTGCTTGCCCGCGACCTGACTGCGCAACCGCCGCGTGGGACAAGGGAGGAGACGTCTAAATGACAGCGCAAACACGACGCCAATTTATGGCCACCCTGTCGCTAGCAGGCGCTGCCGGATTTGCCGGCGCGCTGCCATTGCAGGCGACGGAGGGACCGCTCGAGACGACCGCAGTGCGGCTGCCCAAGATCGAGAGCGTCTGCGTTGCCCCGCAAGACGTCGTCGCCGATCTGCTGCGTGCCGAGGGGTTCACCGACATCCGCCACGTTCCGCTGCCGCCGGGCACCAACACTCCGGACGCGATCGCGCGCGGCATGCTCGATTTTGGCCTGAACTACGCCACGGTGCAGGTCGCCGGCATTGATCGCGGCGTTGCGATGAAGATTCTGGCCGGGGTTCATGTCGGCTGCTTCGAGCTTTTCGTAACGGACGCGATCCGCGGCGTTCCGGACCTCGGCGGCAAGAAAGTCGGTATCCAAGCGCTGGGATCGCCAGAGCACCTGTTCTTGTCGGTGATCGTCGCCAATGTCGGCATCGACCCCAGGGCGCAGATCGACTGGGTCACCATCGGTCCGGTCCGCCCTACCAGCGATGTCGTCCGCCCCAAGCAGCTGTTCATCGACGGCAAGATCGATGCGTTTCTCGGCTTTCCGCCGGAGCCGCAGGAGTTGCGCGCCAAGGGTATCGGCCGCATCGTCGTTGACAGCGCAGTCGATCGCCCATGGTCGCAATATTTCTGCTGCATGCTGGCGGGCAACATGGACTACGTGGAAAACCATCCGGTCGCGACCAAGCGGGTTGTGCGCGCGATCCTGAAGGCGGCGGATCTGTGCGCGAAAGAGCCGACGCGCGCAGCGCGGATGCTTGTCGATGGCGGGTTCACGCCGCGCTACGATTATGCGCTGCAGTCTCTCCAGGAGTTGCCATATGACAAATGGCGCGAATACGACCCCGAGGATACCGTCCGGTACTACACTTTGCGTCTGCACGAGGCCGGCTTTATCAAGTCGAGCCCTCAGAAGATCATCGCCGAGGGCACCGATTGGCGCTTCCTGAACGAGCTCAGGCGCGAGCTGAAGGCGTGAGCGGAAGACGTTGGTAGCGATAATGTACACGCGACGCCGGCTTCTGACCACGGCTTCACTAGCGGCGGCTGCGAATCTTGTCCACTCTCCGCGACTGCTGGCGGGAGAGGAAGCACTCGAAACCACTTCGGTCCGTTTGTTCAGGGGAACCCCGATCTGTGGTGCTCCCGTATACGCGGCCGAAGAATTGCTGCGCACCGAGGGATTTACCGACATCCGATATGTCGAGCCGGTCAACGGGCTGACCTCCAACGATTTGGTGCGGCGCGGTGAGATCGATTTCATCTCTGGTTTCGCTATCCAGCAGCTCAAGGCGCTCGATGCCGGCGTGCCATTGACTGTGCTCGCCGGTCTGCACGCCGGCTGCTTTGAGCTCTTCGCTCAAACAAACATACACGGCATTGCTGAGCTGAAGGGCAGGAGCGTCGGCCTCAAGCTGAGCCCCGAGGATCTCTTGACCCTGATGGCGGCGCAGGTCGGGCTCGACCCGGTGAAGGAGATCCACTGGGTCGCTGGCCCGTCCGTCCACCCGCTGGCGCTTTTCGCCGAAGGAAAGATCGATGCATTCCTCGGGTTCCCGCCAGAGCCGCAGGAATTGCGGGCGCGGCACGCCGGCCATGTGATCGTCAGCACTGCGGCCGACCGTCCTTGGTCTCAGTATTTTTGCTGCACGTTGTCCGGCAACCGGGATTATGTGCGCAATCACCCGGTAGCAACAAAACGCGCGCTGCGGGCGATCCTCAAGGCGACGGATATGTGCGCCGCGGACCCGGCGCGTGCAGCGCGGCAGATCGCCGATCGGGGTTTCACCCCGCGTTACGACTACACGCGTCAGACATTGACCGAAAATTTCTATGACAAGTGGCGCGACTACGACGCCGAGGACACGTTGCGCTTCTACGCGCTGCGGCTGCATGAGGTCGGGCTGATCAAATCGAGCCCGCAGAAGATCATCGCCGACGGCACCGACTGGCGGTTTCTGAATGAGCTCAAACGCGAGCTGAAGGCGTAATAGGGGAGGGAACCTCCAATGACACTGATGCAGACACGACGCCGTTTTCTGGCCACCTTGTCGCTCGCCGGCGCTGTCGGCCTTCGCGCGCCGCGCGTGCTGGCCGCGGAGGGTGCTCTCGAGACTACCACTGTCCGGCTGGTGGCAGACTACAGCATTTGCTCTCCCGTCTTGCTCTCGGAGGAGCTGCTGCGTGCGGAGGGCTTTACCGATGTGCGTTATGTCGAAAGGACCGTGGACCGCGCGCCGCAGCCGCTTGCGAGCGCGCCGGTAGACTTTCGTCTGACCTCGCCGTGGGACATCGCCGGAAGGATCGATGGCGGCGAACCGATCACGGCTCTAGGCGGCGTCCATGTCGGCTGCTTCGAACTGTTCGCGAGAGAAGGTATCCGCAATGTCACCGACCTGAAGGGCAGGAGTGTCGGCCAGTCTAACAGAATTGACCTATTGAAAATGATGGCGGCACAGGTCGGGCTCGACCCCCTGAACGACATCCGTTGGGTCGACGATCGGTCGCTCAAGCCGATGGAGCTCTTTGCCGAGGGCAAGGTCGATGCCTTCCTCGGTTTTCCGCCGGAACCGCAGGAGCTGCGCGCCCGCCGCATCGGTCACGTCATCCTCGACACTACTTTGGACCGCCCGTGGTCGCAGTATTTCTGCTGTATGCTGGTGGGCAACCGGGAATATGTCGGCAATTACCCGGTAGCGACCAAGCGCGTGCTGCGTGCGATCCTCAGGGCTGCCGACTTCTGCGCTAGCGAGCCGGGGCGTGCTGCGCAGCGGCTCGTCGATGGCGGGTTCACTCGCCGGTACGACTATGCCCTCGAGACCTTGCGTGGAATTCCTTACGGCAGGTGGCGCGACTACGACGCCGAAGACTCGATCCGCTTTTTTGCATTGCGCATGCACGAAGTGGGCCTCATCAAGTCGAGCCCGCAGAAGATCATTGCCAAGGGCACCGACTGGCGCTCCTTGAACGAGCTCAAACGCGAGCTGAAGGCGTGAGCGCCAAAAGAATGGGAGGTTTCCAATGCCGATAACAGCGACCCGACGCCAGTTCCTTAACGCAGTGTCGCTGGCGAGTGCCGGAGCGCTTATCCGTGTCCCGCAGGTGCTGGCCGCAGAGGAAGCCCTCGAAACAACCGCTGTGCGTTTGCTAAAGTTCCCCGGTATCTGCATTGCCCCCCAGTATGCCGCCGAGCAATTGCTGCGCGCCGAGGGCTTTACCGACGTCCGCTACGTCGATTGGGAACCCAACCTCTCATTATCGGTAAAGGTCGGGCGTGGCGATGCGGATTTCAGTCTGGATTTCGCGGGGCAGAGCATCCAGGCGATCGACTCCGGGGCAGCGATTACCATTCTGGGCGGAGTGCATGTCGGCTGCTACGAGCTCTTCGCCAAGGACGAGATCCGCAGCGTCGGAGACCTAAAGAATAGAACCATCGGTATCCGGACCGGCGGAGCGAACCCGCACGTCTATTTGACCGCCATGGCCGCCCACATTGGCGTCGACCCGACCCATGACATTCGTTGGGTCACTAGCGCCGACGGCCCGAACCCCTTCAATCTTTTCATCAACGGCGAGATTGACGCCTACCTGGCTATCCCGCCCGAGCCGCAAGAATTGCGGGCTCGCGGAATCCGCCACGTTGTTCTCAACAGCATCGTCGACCGCCCGTGGTCGCAATATTTCTGCTGCATGCTCGCCGGCAATCGGGAGTTCGTCCTGGCAAATACGATCGCCACCAAACGCGTGCTGCGCGCCATTGTGAAAGCCGCCGATCTGTGTGTCAGCCAGCCAGCGCTCATCGCACGCCAGATCGTCGACCGCGGCTTCGCCGACAATTACGATTTCGCCCTGCAGTCCTTGGGAGCCATTCCTTACGACAAGTGGCGCGAATATGATCCTGAGGACACCGTTCGCTTCTACGCCCTGCGTCTGCACGAAGTGGGCTTCATCAAGTCGACCCCGCAAAAGATCATCGCCGACGGCACCGATTGGCGCTTTCTCGAAGAGGTCAAACGCGAGCTGAAGGCGTGAGTGCGAAAGCAAAGGGAGGTTTCCAATGCCGATCATTCAAACCCGACGCCGGTTCATCAGCAGCGTTGCCTTGGCCAGCGCAGCCGGCCTCCTACACGACCCGCGAGTGGCGGCCGCAGAGGGTGCCCTCGAAACAACCACTGTGCGCCTTATAAGGTTCCCCGGTCAAATCTGCAATGCCCCTGTGAACCTCTCTGAGGATCTGTTGCGCGCAGAGGGATTCATCGCTGTCGGCTACGTCGATGGGTGGCCCACCGGCGAGAACGCGGCTCAGGTCGGAAAGGGGGAGGCAGACTTCGCGTTAGACTTTGCGGCGAAGATTGTCCAGGCGATCGATAATGGTGGAGCGGTCACCGTGCTGGGCGGCGTGCATGCGGGTTGCTTGGAACTATTCGCAAAAGACGAAATCCATAGTATCGCAGAGCTGAAGGGTAGAACCGTCGGCCTCTCAATCCTCGGGACGAACCCGCATGCATTCCTGATTGCGATGGCCGCCCATGTCGGGCTCGACCCCCGCCAGGACATCCGCTGGGTCACCAGGACGGACCCATCTGTCAAACCGCTCGGCCTCTTCGCAGAGGGCAAGATTGATGCCTTCCTCGGCGGTCCACCCGAGCCGCAGGAGCTGCGCGCCCGGCACGTCGGCCACGTGATCTTCAACAGCACGGTCGACCGCCCGTGGTCGCAATATTTCTGCTGCATGCTCGTGGGCAACGGCGACTACGTGCGCAAGTACCCGGTCGCGACCAAGCGTGTATTGCGCGCCATACTAAAAGGGGCAGATCTCTGCGCTAGCGAGCCGGGGCGGGTCGCGCAACGGCTGGTCGATCGAGGCTTCACCGCCCGGTACGATTACAACCTCGATGCGCTGAGCGGTATTCCCTACGGCGCATGGCGCGAATACGATCCCGAGGATACTGTCCGATATTATGCCCTGCGCTTGCACGAAGCGGGCTTCATCAAATCAAGCCCCAACAAGATCATTGCGGACAACACCGATTGGCGCTTCCTGAACGAGCTCAAGCGCGAGCTGAAGGTTTGAACACATGAACCGCGAGAGATTTCGAATTCCTGTGACATTTACCCGACGGCGGTTGCTAAAGGCGCTTTCAGCGGCAGGCGCAGCTGGCATCACCGGCGCGCCGCAGTTGCTGACCGCAGCCGAAGCACTGGAAACGACCAGCGTCCGGCTGACAAGCGATCGCAGCATCTGCATTGCTCCGATGCTTGTCCTCGAGGAGCTGCTTCGAGCGGAGGGTTTTACCGATGTACACTTTGTGGAGATACCGGCGAGCGTCTCCCCGGCGCTGGCAAACGCCGGAGTCGATTTTCACTCAATGACGCCGTGGTGGCTCGCTACAAGGATCGATAGTGGCGACCCCTCTCGGCGGGTGACGACCCTGGCCGGCATGCACATCGGCTGCTTTGAGTTGTTCGCGAGGGAGGGCATCCGCAGCGTTGCCGATCTGAAAGGCAAGAGTGTCGGCCTCCAATCCGCCTCGCCGCTGCTTTTGAGCCTGATGGCTGCCCACGTTGGTCTGAACCCTAAGGAAGACCTCCGTTGGGTCACCGACCCAGCGCTGAAACCGATAGAGCTCTTTGCCGAAGGCAAGATCGACGCCTTCTTCGGTTTCCCCCCGGAGCCGCAGGAACTGCGCGCACGTCACGCTGGCCACGTCATCCTCAACACCACTTTGGACCGCCCGTGGTCGCAGTACTTCTGTTGCATGCTGGCGGGCAATAGCGAATACGTCCGCAAATATCCAGTGGCGACCAAGCGGGTATTGCGGGCGGTCCTCAAGGCGGCCGATTTCTGCGCCAACGAACCGGGCCGCGCCGCACAGCGGCTGGTGGATGGCGGGTTCACTCCCCGGTATGAATATGCCTTCGAGACCTTGAGCGATATTCCATTCGCCAAATGGCGCGACTACGACGCCGAAGACTCGATCCGCTTCTATGCGCTACGCATGCGAGATGCGGACATGATCAAATCGAGCCCGCAAAAGATCATCGCCGATGGCACCGAGTGGCGTTTCCTTAACGAGCTTAAACGCGAGCTTAAGGCGTGAGGGGGCCTTAAATGACACTGACGCAGACGCGACGACGCTTTCTGAAAACGCTGTCGCTGGCTGGTGCCGCCGGTTTCGTCTCTCCGATGGGAGCGATGGCCGCCGACCTCTCGAAACAACAACCATCCGGCTACCGAAGGGTCCGGCGATCTGCATAGCTCACCTTTACGCTGCAGAGGAACTGCTGAGAGCGGAGGGTTTCAGCGATATCCGTTATGTGAGTTTCCCTACGGCCCCCCCGATCACAGCGGTGGCGCGTGGCGAGATCGACTTTAGTTTGAACTATGCAATAAATTACGTTTCAGCGATTGACGCCGGCAATCCGATCTCATTGCTGGCTGGCGTTCATGTCGGCTGTTACGAGTTGTTCGGCCGAGAAGGCGTCCGCACCATCGCCGACCTGAAGGGCAAGAGCGTGGGCGTGGGGATCGTGGGATCGGTCGGAAGCTTGATCGTCACCGTGATGGCCGCTCATGTCGGGCTCGACCCGGCCAAGGACATCGATTGGGTGACCGACCCTAAGGTCAAGCCGATCGAGCTGTTCGTGCAGGGCAAGGTTGACGCCTTTCTGGCGTTCCCGCCCGAGCCGCAAGATCTGCGCGCTCGGCAGATTGGCAATGCCATCGTCAACAGTGCGGTGGACCGCCCATGGTCCGAGTATTTCTGCTGCATGGTGGGCGGCAACCCGGAATACGTCCGTAGCCACCCGGTCGCCACCAAGCGCGCGCTGCGCGCCATCCTCAAGGCAACAGACCTCTGCGCCAGCGACCCGGCGGGTGTCGCACGACGGCTGGTCGACGGTAGTTTCACGCCGCGCTACGAGTATGCTCTGCAAGCACTTCGTGATAACCCTTACGACAAATGGCGGGAGTGGGATCCCGAGGACGCGATCCGCTTCTATGCGCTGCGTCTGCGCGACGTTGGCTTCATCAAATCGACCCCACAGAAGATCATCGCCGAAAGCACCGACTGGCGGTTTCTGAACGAGCTCAAACGCGAGCTGAAGGCGTGAGACCCCGCCCGTGGTCCGGCGTTGCGTAGGAGGTCGACTTCCCTGCTATGTTGTACACAATCGAACACAGAGGTTGCGAAGTCATGAGCTCGACGACATTCACGGTGCGGGTCGACGCGGATGCCAAGGAGCGGCTGGAGAGATTGGCCAAGAGCACCGGCCGCAGCCGTTCCTTCCTCGCGGCAGAGGCGATCTATCAATACCTCGAGGTCAACGAGTGGCAGGTTGCCGGCATCAAACAGGCGACCGCATCCCTCGATCGCGGTGAAGGGGTTGCCCATGAGCAAGTCAAAGATCGGGTCACGTCCTGGGGCAGCAGGAGAGAGCGGCCGATTCCCGGGCGTTGATGACCCCGGTTTGGTCGCCTGAGGCAATCAATGATCTCGCCGCGCTGCGCGCCCACATCGAGCAGGACGATCCGGCAGCCGCGCAACGCGTCGTACTTCGCATCATCGAGAATGTTGAAACACCACTTCCCGATAACCCCGAAATGGGGCGCCCCGGCCGCGTGCCGGGAACACGCGAACTCGTGATCCCGAGGACGCCGTTCATCGTTCCGTACCGCGTGGTTGGCAATACGCCCCAGATCCTGCGCATGTATCACGGGGCTCGCCGATGGCCGAACGCTTTTTGAAAACCTTCGAATGGTGCACCCCGAATTGGTGTATCTTCAATGAACAAAAACGCGAGCCGAAGCCTCGTTAGTAATTAGGGGAGGTTCTCATGCCAGAGGTCCATAGCCGGTGTCGCTTTCTCGCCGGCCTTTCGGGGATCAGCGCCGCAGCGTTGATCGCCTCGGCACACGCCCAACAAGCCACCCACGACCAATTCGGCACTGTTCATTTCCCGATCTCGTGTACCGCGGTCCAGGAAAAATTCGATCGCGCAGTAGCTCTATTGCACAATTTCTTCTACCCGGAGACGGTCAGGGCGTTTCAGGTCCTGATCGCGGAAGATCCGAGTTGTGCAATGTCGTATTGGGGCCTGGCTATGAGCGAGCTGCCCAACCCGCTCGTGCCGCCTTTCCCGCCCGCCAACCTCAACGCCGGATTGGAGGCGATTCAGCAGGGCAAATCCGCGAAGACCCAGACACGGCGCGAGGCCGAATACGTCGCCGCGATCGAGGTCTTCTACAGGGATTACGACAAGGTCGACCACAAGACCCATGCCGAACGCTACGAACAGGCGATGCAGCAGCTGCACGAGC
>Ga0310914_10001501_pt1 | contig 15041 bp, 10 predicted proteins | sample GREbulkMGAN108_FD_203450 | JGI IMG/M metagenome (GOLD analysis project Ga0310914, IMG submission 203450) | Lab enrichment of tropical soil microbial communities from Luquillo Experimental Forest, Puerto Rico - GRE.bulkMG.AN108 | ecosystem: Environmental > Terrestrial > Soil > Tropical forest >... | reverse complement strand
GCGCCAATGGGAACGGTTAGCTGGAGCGCTGTCGCAGCTCCGGCTAACCTGTGCCGCGCCCCCGGCGCGACCAAAGGAAATCGCCCCTGCCCTCGAGGGCCCTCGAGAGGCTCGCAGCAGACGAAATGAGGCCGTCCCAGTCGTCTCCTGACGTCCCCGAAAGAAGCGAGGGCCTTTAGTTTTTGGTGGCGGCCTTGCGTTTCTTCAATTCCCTTTCGTGTTCGAGATAAGTTTCGCCGCTGGTAATCCACGCTTGTGCGGGCTCGTCCTTCAAATAGTGGCCAAACCACTGAAATAGGCGACGCTGGTAATCGATTTGATTGGCTTTTTTGCGCAGGCCGTGGTCCTCACCGGCGTATTCAATGAGGACAACATCTTTTCTGGCGCGGCGAGCGATGTTGTAAAGTTCGACGCCCTGGTGGAAAAACACAGTGCCGTCGCTGTCGCCCACTTCGATGAGCAACGGCGTGGTCATTCCCGCCACACCGAAAACAGCGGAGTTTCGGATGTAGGCCTGGAGATCTTCATAAAGAGGGACTTCCATGCGCTGCTGTCCTGTTTCGATGTGGTCGGTTTCGGCAATGCCGGAGCTCCAATGATGATTGCCGTAATTGCTGACAAGGTCGGTGATGGGCGCGCCGGCAACAGCGGCGGCAAAGAAATTCGCGGTGTGGGTGGCCAGATACGTGGTATCGAAGCCGCCCCAGGAATGGCCCATGATGCCGATGCGCTTCGGGTCAATAACCCCCATCTGGATGACGCGTTTGGCGGCGGCGGTGACACAATCGACGACCGAGACGCCGGGATCGCGGGGTTTGAACACGATGTCCGGCTCGAGAGCGAAATACCCGTGACTGTTCATCGCGCTCACGTTGTAATAGCTGCGCTCGGAGGGCGGGCTGTAGCGGTGGAGATTGTCGGAGAGCTTCTCGTACATATAAACGATCAGGGGATATTTCCTTGCGGGATCGTAACCGGCGGGATAGAAGAGCGCGCCCTGGAGGCGCTCGCCACGGCTGTTCTTGTACTCGATAAGTTCTTCGCGGCCCCAAGCGTAGTTGCTTTGGAAAGGGTTTGTTTTTGTGACCGCCTTGGCCTCCTTGAGATTGGCGTTCGCAATGAAGGCGTTTGGTGATTCCACAAAAGTTTGCTGGACATACTCAAAAACGTCGGCGTCCTTGGCTTTCGCGAGGTGATCGAGGCTTTTGTCGAGCAGAAGGAGGTGCTCCTCGGCGAGACCGCCGGAGCCATTGGGCTGGAGACGCGCAAAACCCGATTTTTTCGACCATATGCCGAACAGGCTGAGGTAGATGGGCTTGCTCGTGTCGATCCATTCCTCTTCCGGATCAAGCCTTTCGTAGCGATGGCGGACTTGATCGGCCGCACCGTCGGTCAGCCGTACGGCGCGCGAGCCGTCGGGAGCAACCTGCCAGAGATCAAACTTGTCGTAAAGAAGGACCGCGGCGTCATCCTTGGTCCAACCAGCAACGCCGAAAGGTGGCTTTTGTCTGATGGTCCAATCGGATTCGCGATTGACGAAAGTGGTTGGAGCATTTTTCGTAACATTGACGACCGCATGCGTGGCGGTGTCGACGGTCCAATAGTGGTCGTCGTGAAAGTAGAGGAGGTAGCGGCCGCCGGGACTTCCTTCGAGGTAGTAGTCATCGTTGAGATGATCCTGAATTTTGGTGCGCGCGCCGGTGGAAATGTCGACGAGAGAAATATCAGCGGCTGGGCGGCCGATGCTGCGGTCCATGGCGTAAGGAAACCAGTCGGCGGAAACAGCGAGAAATTGATGCTTGAGAGGAGTGACGCGCTCGTCCAAATCTCTGCCGAGCGGAATGAGAGAGTTTCCTTCGAGGTGCCAGGCAGCAAGCCTGTTTTTTTGACGGTCGTTTTTCGCGCTGAGCTTTTGTTTGGGCATGACTTCGACGTCGCGCCAGTTCCAGACGGCGACCGACGGCGGCTCGTCCTCGTCTTTGTCTTTGCTTTTGGCAGCCTCCCCGTCTTTTGCAGCGGCATCGGAGGCATTCGAAGCGTCAGTGGACTTTGCGCCTTCGGCAGACGCAGCAGGCTTTGCGGGCTCGCCGATTATGTCTTCCCACTTGGCGAGGCCGAGGAAAACAACCCCACCCTCCGGCGCCCAGTCTGGCTTGTGAAAGGAAACGGTGCGCTGGCCGGCGGGAAATTTTGCATCGGCGCTGGGGTCATAGCGATGAGCGGATTCGGAGGCTTGGCCAAGATTGGTCCAGGCAAGCGCGACCTGAGTAGGGCCGTCGCGATGGTCGTTGGATTTCGACCGAAGAACCGCGAGGTCGGCACTTTTCTTGCGCCAAGAAAGGCCTGAGTACACCGAAGCCGAGGTGTCGAGAACGCGGAGGGAACCGGTGTGCACGTCGAAAATCTCGACGCCGTTGCCGGTTTTGTCTTCCGCGTTGATGGTCATGGCGAGCAGAGTGCCGCTTTTCGGGAGGTCTTGCCAGGCGTATTCGGAAACGTTGCCGAAGGACGTATCGCGTCCGGTGGAAAGCTGGCGCAGAAGCACGGTGGCGCCGGCGGGAGTCTCGTCCGCATCGGAGGCGTCAGCGGAATCTTTTCTATCGGAGTCTTTTTTCTCGGGGGGAGTGCGGCGCATCGCGAGCCACCCGCCCTCAGGACTGAAGGCGAACGATTCGATACCGTCCACGGCGGTTAGCTCGCCCGTGGTGAGATTGAGAAGGCCGATTTTCTTGGGGATGGGCTTTTTGTCTTTTTTCAGCTTTTCTTCCTGCGATTCGGAAATGCCGATCGAATATGCGACCCATCGGGAGTCGGAAGAGAAGTCGGGCTGCAAGCCGAAAGCGATGATTTTGGTGGTGCCGTCGGCGATGCTGGTGACGCGCAGTTCGTTATTGTGATTCGAACGATTAATGCCATACGCGAGCCATTTGCCGTCTGGAGAAAGGCCGCCATATTCGCGGAAGGTGACCAGAGATTCCCACTGGCCATAATCGCCGGGAGGAACGGAAGGTTTCGATTGTGGGCGGGCAGAGACGGCAGTCGAAACAGTCAGTATTGTGACGAGAATGGTGCGTCGCATAGTGGGCCTTTCTTTGGGACGAGCAGCAAAGCTGCGCCCGCGAATCAGATATCTGATGCAAGCAGGCGGATTATGTAGCGACCTGAGCGTTGGTGCAAGCGCGACCGGGTCGTGGCGCACGCAGTGACAGCTTGACGATGACGGAATAAGGCAGAAGCGCGCACAAGAGGGCAGCGGGCTTGACACTGCTGTTGCCGGGTACGGAAATCGAACTAGACGATGCGGCGGGGGAGCTGGGGATTGAGGTGCATGGTGAGGTCGTAGACCGAGGCGCCGCAGGCTTCGGAAACATCTTCGGGACGCGAGCCGGATTGCGCGTCGAAAAGAGTGGCGACGTCGCCGATTCTGACCTTTTCTTCGGCGCCGATCTCGACAATCGAGTGACTCGCGGAAACCGTGGCAATGACGGGATAGAGATCGCCGTTGATGCGAACCTTGGCACCTTTCGCGGCGACGCGAGGCCAGCCATCGGCGTGACCCACGGGAATCGTGGCCACCCAAACATCGTTTTTCGCCAGGTAGGCGCGGTTGTACCCGGCGCTGTCACCGTTGCGCAGTTTTTTCGCGTAAATGACGCGGGCTTTGAGGCTTATGGCGGGACGAAGGTCCATAATGCCCATGTGGCGAAATTCGTTTTCGGAATAGATGCCGTAGATGGCCATGCCCGGCCGAACCATGTCGAAGAAAGCATCGGGATGTTGGAAGAGAGGAAAGCTGGAGGCGGCGTGCTTTTTGCCAAGGGCAATACCTTCCTTTTCAAGAGCCGTGCAAGTTTCGCTGAAGCGACGGAGCTGCTCTTTGTCGAAGTCGGGATCTTCGGTGAAGGTCATCATGGTGCCCTCGATGTGCACGGAATGGCGGCCAGCGAGGTCGCGCACGAGCGGGATGGCTTGGTAGTAAGGCACGCCGACGCGGCCGATGCCGGTGTCCACGCAGACGTGCAGCGAAACGGGCTTTTGTCTCTTGGCGGCGATTCTGTCGAGAGCCGGACCGAGCGTGGTGTAAACCATGGGGAGGATTTCGCGGGCGACGGCGTCCGCGAGATTTTGCTCGTCGAACGGGCCGAGAAGCAGGATGGGCTTGCGAAGGCCGGCGTCGCGAAGGGAGAAAGCTTCGTGAAGTTTGACGACGGCGAAGCCGAAGATTTCGGGCTGCGGTTCAAGAAGTTGCGCGATATTGACAACACCCAGGCCGTAGCCGTTGTTCTTAATGACCGCTAGAATCGGGCGGGCGGAAACGCGGCGGGAGATCTCGGTGACATTGTGGCGCAGATTTTCGGCGTGGATTTCGACCCATGGGTCGAAGGAAGAGTCTTGCGAAGACGCCGGCGCCGCGGACCGCCAACCGGCAAGTTCGGGAGCAGAAGGCAGTACGGCGGGCAGGGCCAGACCGGCTTCGAGAAAGCTGCGGCGAGAGTACTTCATGGCATGACTCCTGACAGCAGGAGGATATCAAATGTGGTCAGTTTGCGGTCGTGCGCTTTCCGAGCAAAGAGAATTCGTAAAGGATTCTGGAGCGCGCAACAATCAGGTTGGCCCGCGCCGTTCTCGAACCGTCGACCGATGGAAGTCTCCTGCCCTGGCAGCACTACTTTTTGAAGAGGTCTTCGAAGGCCTGGCGTGCGTCGCTCGAGCGCGGCGGCGCCGGCGCAGCGGGGCCTGCGGTTTGCGCATAAGAAGTGGGCGCGGTGTCTTTCTCGACGGTCATGCGAAATTCGTAGAACTTGCAGTTGTTGCGCGCGTCCTTGGGAGAGATGCGCTCGCGAATGGGCTGCGTGCACTCGAACTGCGCGCCAGTGTCGAAGAAGCGGCACTGCTTGCAGCAATGCAATTCGAACTGGCACTTGGGACATTTGCCGTTGGGATCGAAACCGGGGGCAAGGACGGCGCCGCAATTCGAACAGCGCGCGCGTGTAACGGTTCCGACCATGCGCGGGGTGCGCGGGCCGAATTGATCGGCGCCGCGCGGGCCGCCAGCCGGCGGCTTCTTTTCGTGAGAGCGCTCGCGCTTTTCACTCTTCTCAGAATCGCGGTAACCGCGATGACTATACTTGCGATCCACAAACGCCTCCGCCCGCCAGCCCTGACGGACTGCAACGGCTACAACTAAACTTCAAGGCAATCCTGTGCCCACTTGGCTTGTATCCATTCGGATTGCTACACTCGGCCGGACCGCGCTATCCCTACATGAATTCGCTTTGCAGAGTGTGACGTACGTCCGAGAGCAGGAGATGGGACCTCTATGTTTGTAGCGCTCTGGGAGTTCGAAGTCAAGCCGCGTTCGAAAAAATGATTCCAGAAAGTCTATGGCCCCGGAGGGGACTGGGCCAAGTTGTTCCGGAGTGATTCGCACTACCAGGAGACTCCATTATTGCACGATCCGGAGCATCCCGCAAGGTTCCTGATTTTGGATTTCTGGACCTCGCGGCAGGCGTACGAGAATTTCAGGGCATCGCATGCCGCCGAATACGAAAGAAGACGCGGTGGGAGAGGAAGATTGGATGGTTTGAGAGCGTGGGGCACGGATAAAGCCCGATGGGAGCTGGCGTCCGGAGAGAACAGAACCGGAGAGCGACTAACACAACCGAAGCCCGCAGAGGAGGCCGGTGTTACGAGTCAGAATTCGCGGAGGGGGAAGCAGATTTGTTGCCAAGCCACATTTCGATGAAGCCGTCTGAAGCCAGATCGCGCTGCAGAAAAGTCCTTGGGGCGCCGCAAGAGCGAAGAAGAGCCTCGGCGGCAAGGTAGCCGCTGCGGACCGCGCCTTCCATGGTGGCGGGCCAACCGGTTTGCGTCCAATCGCCGGCCAGGAACAAGGCGGGAATAGCGGTTGATTGCCGGGGGCGCCAACGATCGACGCCGGGCTCAGGCGAGAAAGTGGCGGCGGCTTCTTTGATGACGGTGGCCTTCAGCAATTGAGCGTCACGAGCCTTCGGCAAGGCGTGGCGAACCTCGGCGAGACAGAGATCGATGATTTCCTCGCGGGATTTTTGCAGCAAATCGTAAGCAGCGCTGATCACCAGTTGAAGATATTGCGTATTTTCGGCGGAGTCGGTTGCTTTATTCCCCTCGCCGGCGGAACCCCCGTAGAGGGCGGTCTTGTTGAAGATCCACTGCGTGGTCGTGTCGAGCAGTGTCACGAAGGCCTGGTCCATGACCAAGCGATCGAACCAGAAGTGAACGCCGGTGATGGGCGAGGTTTTGATTTTGTCGAGATGAGTGAGGGATGGATCCGACTGCTTCAGGCTTTCCGGAAGCAGTTCGGCAAGGGCGGTGTGGGGAATCGCGAAGATGTAAGCATCGGCCGATTCCTCGCGGCTTTCATCGAAGCGCACCCCGGCAAGCTGGCCGCTCTCGAGCTTCAGTCCGCGTACGGGCGAACGCAGGATCACTTCCCCGCCCCTGTGTTGGATCTCGGCTTTGCAACCATCGTAAAGGTTCGCGAGCGGAACGGCGGGCACGCCGATGCGATAACCCGTGCTGTTCGAAAGAAAGGCTTTCCAAAAAACGTCCACGCCGAACCGCGCATCGGTGCGGTCGAGTTCTTCGTCGAGTGCACTAACCAGGACGACCCGCCAAAAACGGTTGATCGCACCTTTTGTCTGGCCGCGGCGGCGGAGCCATTCGAGCATGGAGATCCCGCCGGCTTCGCGAAGATCCGGAGGACTGCCCGCGTGCCGAATGATGTTGAGCATGGCGCGGGCGATGGACAGCTTGTCAGGCAGCGTCAGTGGCGCAAACGATGCGAAAGAACCGGCAAAGTGAAACGGTGCGGGAAGCGCACCCGCTTTCATTTCGCCGCGGCGGCCCAGCGGATCGAGAAAAAGGAGCCGGTCGAAGAACCTGATTTTGGCCGAAGAGCCGACGCGTCGGTAAAAGTCCTCAAGATTCGTGCAACAACCCAGGGTGACGTGCTGGCAATTGTCGACGTGCTCGCCGTCCGGCAGCACAAAAGAAGTTGCGCGGCCGCCGAGGAAGGGGCGCTGCTCGAATAAGCGAACGCGCCAGCCCGAGTCAGCCAGCGCGACGCCGGCCGCCAGCCCCGCCAGCCCGCCGCCGATCACGATCACGTTTTTCAAGGATGTTCTCTTCCGTGTGCTGGCCGAAACGGGCCTTGGCCATGAATACCATTTTTTCCGCTTTGGAGAGGTGGATTTTTTCGCCAAAGACGGCGAAACCGAGCGCCTCGATTCGGCCGAGCAGCGCGCTGTAGGTATGGGCCAGGAGCCAGAGAGCGCTGCGGCTGTCCGGCTCAATCAAGCCGAGCAAGGCCGAGCCTTCCTCGTAAAGCTGCCATGCACGGTCAGATTCGAAGCGAAGCAACTCGTGAATGCCCAACGTCACTTCGTCGCGGCCAAAATCTTCCGGCGAAACGCCGTATCGCGCAAGGTCTTCTTCGGGGAGATAGACGCGGCCGAGCTCGTAGTCCTCATGGACGTCACGGATGATGTTCGTGAGCTGGAAGGCCAGGCCGAGTTTCTCGGCGAGGTCCAGAGCGCGCGCGTCGGTAAAACCGAACACGTGCGCGCAGGTCAGGCCGACGGTTCCGGCGACGCGATAGCAATACTCGCGCAAGCGGTCGAAGGTGGGATAGAAGCGGATGGTGAGGTCCATCTCGGCGCCGCTGATGAGATCGTGAAGATAGCGGACCGGCATGTTGTAGCGGCGCATCGTATCAAGCAAAGCGGGCAGAACTTCTGCGGCGCCGCTGAGGGCCGTCGCCGGCGAGGCCATTGCGGCATTCCCGTCGAAAACTTGTTCCTCACCGGTGATGGCTTGATCGAGGGCCGTGCGCCAACGGGCGAGCCCGCGCTGCTTGGCGACAAGGCCCTGGGCTTCGTCGGAAACGTCGTCGATGAGACGCATGAAGGCGTAGAGCGCAGCGAGGGCGTCGCGCTTGGGTTTGGGCAGTAAGAAGAAGGCGTAGTAAAAGTTGCTGTGCGAGGCGCGGGCAATGCGATGGCAGTGCTCGTAGGAGTCGGCAACGGCTCGAGGGGGTTGGGATTCTCCAAATTGCTCTTCCGTGGTAGCGACCAGCCGAGCAGCCTCTGTACGCGCTGGCGCGTCGCTATGTTCGATTAGATGCTTGACCAACGTGCGGCCAAGAAGGCGAGCCTGCTTGAACCGGCCGACCGCGGGGCGCTTATGAAGCGTGTCGTAGCCGATGGCTTCGATGGCGTCGAGAACGGCGAGGCCGCCGCGGCTGAACATTTCGAGATCAACACTGAGACGCTTATCGACGATTTTTGCGAGCGGGAATCCTTCGGCAAACAACGCGCGAGTGCGGGCGATGAGCTCTTGCATCAGACCGACGTAGCGTTCGTCAAAGTGGCGTTCAACGATGTCGCCCTCGGTGAGACCACGGTTTCGAGCAACGTCGAGCGGGATGTAGATGCGGCCTTTTTCAAGGTCGCGCGAGACGTCTTGCCAGAAGTTGGCAAGCTGCAAGGCCGTGCAGGTCGCGTCGGAAAGGCGTTGGCGCTGCTCGTCACGATAGCCGCAAAGATAAAGGACCAGCCGCCCGACAGGATTGGCGGAATAAACGCAGTAGCCAAGAACGGCGTTCCAATCGGCGTAGCGCTTGGTCGTCTGATCCTGTCGAAATGCCTTTAGCAAATCGGCGAAAGGCTGCTTGGGGATGCCCTTGGCGAGAATCGTCTGGCGTAGCGCGACAAAAACAGGGTGAGACGGCTTGTTCCCGTAGCAAGCGTCGAGCTCGCGTTCCCACCAGTCGAGGAGTGCGAGCGCGCGCAGCGGGTCGGCCACCTCATCGCCAAGATCGTCGGCCCAGCGGCAATAGGCATAGACATTGTAGAAGTGCTGATGGAGCGCCTTCGGAAGGAGCCAAGAGACGAGTTTGAAGTTCTCGTAATGATGCGTAGCGAGCCAGTGAGTATATTCCTCGGCCGCGACAAGCGGGCAGCCCGGCTGCGGCACGCGCTGCATGATGTCGAGTTCGCCCGGAAAAAGCATCAGACGAGAGATTCCTTGCCTCGCTCGGAATGACGGGCGGGTCGACTGCGCGCGTACAAACTACGGCCGGACGGCAACCTTGATCTCGCCGCTGCGCGATTTCATTCGCTCGAAGGCTTGCGGCAAGTCCGCCAGGCGAATTTCCTCGGTGACAAAGTCGTGCGCGGAAATGTCACCGCGACGAATCGCTTCCAGCGCCTCGCGGAAGAAGCGCGGCGTGTGATGGAACGTGGAGATGAGCCTGATCTCGGAATAGTGGATCGCGGCAGGCTCGATCTCGACATGCATGCCCGAAGGCAGGCCGCTGAAGAAATTCACAATGCCGCCACGGCGCACGATGGCCAGCGCCAAACGCCAAGTGGCGGGATTACCGGCAGCTTCGACGACGGAATCCGGTCCGCGCTGATCGTCGGTGAGAGCCCCTACCGCGGCGACAACATCCGCAACTTCGTTGACGTTGATGGTAGCGACGGCGCCGAGACGTTTGGCGACATCGAGCGGGGCGGCGCGCCGAGCAAGGGCGATGACGCGGGCCCCCCGGCGCGACAGCATGCGGATGAATTTCAATCCGATCGGCCCACAGCCAATCACGGCAACAATGTCGCCGGTCCGCACCTCCATTTCGTGAATGCCGCGCAGAACGCAAGCAAGCGGCTCGGCAAGCGCCGCGCTTTGGTCATCCACCGAGTGCGGCACTTCCAGCATGTTTTCCACGGCGATGCGGCCGGGAATGCGCATGTACTCGGCGTAAGCACCGTTGTTAAAAAGCAAATCGTCGCAAAGATTTTCCTGGCCGCGGCGGCAGTGGTAACAGCGCAGGCATGGCGCGGAGTTCGCCGCCACCACGCGCATGCCGATACGCCAGCGTGGATCGACGCGCTTGCCGACGGCCACGATGTCGCCCACCAGTTCGTGGCCAAAAACCGCCGGCGGCTGAATCATGCGAGCATGATAGCCGCGCTTCCAAACCTTTAGGTCCGTGCCGTCGGTGAGCGCGAGGCGCACGCGAAGAAGCACTTCATCGGCGGCCAACGAAGGTACGTCGATCATTTCGATGCGAAGATCTTCGCTGCCATACAGAACCGCAGCAGTCATTTTGGATGGCACTGCGATGCGCGCGACGGCAGTTTTCAATTCCTCTTCCGTTTCTGTTTTCCTGATCGTGGTCTTCATCCGTGTGTGATCAAAACCTTGAGCGATTCCTCCGTGGGCCGGGCTGCCAGCTCCAAAGCTTCTTGAATTCTATCCAGGGGAAACCGGTGCGTCACAATATCCATCAGCGGAAGTTTCTTGCGGAGCACCAGATCCGCTGCCGCCTCTTGGATGTCCACCGCGGCGCTATAGCTGCCCAGAATTTCTTTTTCGTCAATCCCCACGGCCGCCGCGGGAAACTCGATCCTGGTGACGGGATCGTTGGCGGCAAACAACAGGACGCGCCCTCCAGGCCTCGCCGCAGCCAGCGCTTCCACGACCACCGCAGGATGCGCTACCGCCACCAGAACGGCATCAGCCCCCCGGCCCTGTGTGCGGGCCTTAAGCTCCTCCACCAGCTTACCACCACTGGGGTCAAACGACTCAATCGCGCCCAAAGCAAGACTCTTGGCGCGGCGGACCGCCATGGGGTCGCTCGTATAGAGACAGGACGCGGCAAGCTTCGCGACCATGAGGAGCTGCAAGCCGATGGGACCGCAGCCGATGACCAGGACGGCTTCGCCCGCCGTGACGCGGGCCTTCTCGACGGCCTTCTGAATCGTGTTGATGGGTTCGATGAAGGTGGCTTCTTCGAAGCTGACGTTATCGGGAAGCGCCACGATGCCGCGCTCTGCCACCCAAGGCATGGCTTTCACATATTCGGCGAAGCCGCCGCCGTTGGGAGTAAAGCCGGCGGTCAGGCCAGTAGTCTTGTACTGCTTGCACTGAGAAAAGAGGCGACGCTCGCAGTAAAAGCATTGGCCACAAGGAATGTGATGAAAACTCATCACCCGATCGCCCGGTTTCCATTTGCCGACCCCACGGCCGACGGCAATGACCGTGCCGGCAAGCTCGTGGCCCAGGATTTGCGGCGGCTCGACGTAGCGATGGAAAATCTTCTTGATGTCCGTGCCGCAGACGCCGCAGGCGGCCACTTTGATGAGCACTTCGCCATCGTTGACTTCCGGGACCGGGACTTCTTCGACGCGAACGACGCCCTTTTCGCGGAAGACCCCGGCGCGCATGGTTTTGGGGATGGGACGGCGTAACCCGGCGGCCGCGAGTGTTGTGCCGGCGCGGCTCATCGCGCTACGGCTCCGCCGCTCGTGCTCATCGACGATCGGACAGCCTCGACGTAACGGTCCAAGAATGCCGCCAGTTTTTCTGCGGCCAAGCGGCTTTGCTTTCCAAACCTTACCAGGGCTGCCGTGGACCACGGGTGACGTACGATCTCGCCTAGGACGCGAGGGACGCTTACCTCCCCCGTGGTGGTCATAACTTTATTGAAGTCGAGGGGCAGGTCCTGGTCGGCGGCGTCGCTGATGCCACGAATGGCAATTCCTTTTGCCCCCCATGCCGCCGCTTCGTACAGCACTTCCCCGCTCTCCATTTCTACGGCGTCCGCCAGCCTGCCAAGTTCTCTTTTCTCCGCCGCCAAACCAATCACGCGGCCGGCACTGTAGAACGAATCGACCGCGCGCGCGCCGTGTTCTTCCGCAAGCCGAACCAACCGTCGATCCGCGGCAACGACTCGCTTCGAGCCAACCGACTGAACCTCCTTCGCCGCAAGAACATCTCCCAGGCGATACTCAGGGCGAAGCGCCCCGGCCAGCCCACTGGAAATGCAAATATCAACTTCGCCATCCCAAATAACCTTGGTCGCTTCCAACCAGCCATTCTTCCCGCCGACACCGGTCAGTAGCACGTTTACTTCGCCGCCGCCGACCCGCCCGCGAAAGAACTGCGCTTTGCCCGTGGTCATTTTTTCGAAGCCTCTTAACTTGCGCCAAGGGGCGAATTCGGCTTCCACCGCGAAGGTGATCAGGACGCGCATGGATGTAAAGCGTTAACCACGCGGGCGCGGCACGCTGCGCCCTACTCGATTGCCTCTAGGCTGCGCGGGCCCGCGACATCTTCCTCGCCCGGCCCTTGTCGATATAGCCGTTCGCCTCGTACCAGCGGACAGCGCGTTCGAGCGCAGCAGCCACCGGACCCGCCTTGAAACCCAATTCGCGTTGCGCGCGCGAACAATCCACAAACATCGTGTGCCGCGCGATCTTCACGCCTTCGACCGGAACGCCCGGCTCCCGACCAATCAGCCGCGAGAACAGGGTACTGGCGTAGGCTACACCCAAAGCCAAGCCATGGGGAATTTTCAGCTTCGGCGCAGGCAGACCGGTAATCCGGGAAAGCGCATCGAGCAACTGTCTCAGCGTGAGATTCTCGCCGCCCAAAAGATACCGCTCGCCAACCCTTCCCTTTTCGGCGGCAAGCAAATGACCGGCAGCGCATTCCTCGACGCCAACGAAATTCAAACCCGTCTCGACATAGCCGGGCATCTTGCCATTCAGAAAGTCCAGAATGATTTTGCCAGTTGGCGTGGGCTTCCAATCCCAAGGGCCGACGGGCGTAGTCGGCAGAACCAAGATGACGGGCAAGCCGGCCTTCGCGGCCTTGAGAGCTTCCTGTTCCGCCATCCACTTCGAGCGCTTGTAATGGCCAACCATCTCTTCGAGCCGGGTGTCGGTAAATTCGTTGGGATGCTGCGGACGGTCAACGGCGACCGTGGCGACCGTGCTGGTATAAATGAACTGCTCGACGCCCGCGCGCATCGCGGCATCGAGAAGGTTCTTTGTGCCGCCGACGTTCGAATCGTAAATATCCTGCTTGCGCTTGGCCCACAAACGATAATCGGCGGCAACGTGGAAGACCCGCTTGGCTCCCTGCGTGGCGCGCGCGACCGATGCCGGGTCACGCAAATCGCCCGTGACGTATTCGAGCGACAGATCCGAGACCGCCCAATTGGTGCTCGAGGGACGCAGCATCACGCGCACGTCTTCCCGCCGCGCCACCAATTGGCGCGCCACGTGGCTGCCCAGGAAGCCCGAAGCGCCGGTCACCAGGACGGTCATGCGATTCCTACGCCTTCTTCATGTGCTTCCCCAGGCGGCTTCTCGGCGAGGGATGCCTCGGCACCCCTCCATTCCCTCCTCAGCGTTTGCGACAGAAGCGCCTCTCCGACGTCCTCGGAAAACTGACGCCAGAAACTGCTGGGGATCAGGATTCTGGCTTCCGCGGCTTTGCGCGCAATCGCCTCGTCTCGAGATCCCGCGGTAATCAGCCAGCCGTCCACATCGTTTTTCAACAGGAATGCCCGGAGAGACGACAACCGCGCGAGGTCCGCTTCCTCGTGAACGGGGGAATGGACGACAGTAAAAAAGCCGGAGAGTCTTGCCGCCCGAAGCCCTTCGACCGCAAGCGTGGAGCCAGAATCCTCGAACGAGCGGAGACGCACCGTCAAAAATAGTTGCGGTAGCGGCTGAAATTCGTGAATGCGACGGCGCAAGAGGGCTCCATCGGTTTCGAGGAAAACGAAGTGACCGCCCCGCGCGACGGCGCGCACGAAGTGGCCTGCGCCCGGGTGGTCGAGCGGTTCGCTTCCGCCAATCCAAATCACCGGTGCCCGATTCTTGATAAGATCCTCCATTTTGTCGCGCGAAACGGGCGCATCAGCGCCAGGATGAAGAACCACGGCGGGGTCCACACAATGAAGCAGAGAGTTCGCCCGCGCGGAACTAAAAACCCGCACGATCCGGACCATTGCCAATTTTGCCGTGAGCCGCGCTGGTAAGCGCATCATGTAGTCTAGATCCCGCTGCGCTGCCGGAATTCACTCGGGTGGAATTTCACGGCGCCGTACTCTTCCGCTTTGCGCGATTGATTGAAGTAGCGCGCGAGCGCGTAGACCGGGAACGAATTCCGGTAAAGATGATATTTTAGGTAAAACACCCCGGGAAATCCTGTGCCGGTGAATTCCGGCTCGCTCCAGGAGCCATCGGCTTGCTGGCGATGGACCAGGTAATCTACCGCTTTTCGGACCGCGGAGTCTTGCGTTCCCAAGCCGGCAAGCAGGCCAATGAGACCCCATGCTGTCTGCGAAGCGGTGCTCGTCCCCTGCCCCTTTGTCGAAGGCACGTCGTAACTGAGCAGCGATTCGCCAAAACTGCCGTCCACTTTCTGGACGCTGCGGAGCCAGTTAACGGCGCGTTGGCAGAATTCGCGCGTGGCAAGGGAAACCGTCTCGAGGGCGCGCAGCACGCCGCTCGTCCCATAAATATAATTCACGCCCCAGCGGCCGAACCACGAACCGTCTTTCGACTGATCCTTCAGCAGAAAACCTACGGCTCGCCGAATGACCGGGTGGCCTTCGGACCACCCGAAGCGGCCGAGACACTCAACAACGCGCGCGGTGACATCAGCGGTCGAGGGGTCGATCATGGCATTGTGATCGGCAAAGGGAATGTTGCAGAGAAACTTGCGGTCGTTGTCGCGGTCAAAGGCGCCCCAGCCGCCATCGCGATTCTGCATGCCCAGAAGCCACTGTATACCGCGGCGCATGGCGGCTTCCATGCGCGCGGGATCGGGATACTTCACACGCTCAAGCGCCATCAGCACGAACGCGGTGTCGTCCACGTCGGGATAAAAGTCGTTGCGAAATTCAAAGGCCCAGCCCCCGGGCTCCACGTCGTTGTTTTTGACTTGCCAATCACCGCGGCCAAGTACTTGTTTCGAGAGAAGCCATTCCGCGGCCTTTACGAGGGCGGGGTGGTCCGAAGGCAGCCCCGCCTCCTCCAGAGCAACCATGGCAATACACGTGTCCCACACCGGAGAGACGCAAGGCTGCATACGAATGGTGTCTTGTTCCTCGATTTCAAAGCGCGAAAACTCCTTGATTTCTCGCAAAGTAAGGGGGTCGTCCGGCCCGTACCCAACGGCCAGCAGCGCGAAAATCGAGTTCA
>Ga0310914_10001491_pt1 | contig 15079 bp, 15 predicted proteins | sample GREbulkMGAN108_FD_203450 | JGI IMG/M metagenome (GOLD analysis project Ga0310914, IMG submission 203450) | Lab enrichment of tropical soil microbial communities from Luquillo Experimental Forest, Puerto Rico - GRE.bulkMG.AN108 | ecosystem: Environmental > Terrestrial > Soil > Tropical forest >... | reverse complement strand
ATCGTAAACAGTGGTTTTTTGTTTATCAATTTCTAAGCCCGACGAAAAATTGATATTGAGTTTTGGAGCAATAGTATAAGCGGCAGTATCAGATTTGTCGATGTTTAGAATCTGGCAGAATGAAAAGATTGGTATGAGAAAAAAGATTACTGCAATTGCTTTAGTCATTGTATAATACTGTTTATATTAAGATTTAAACGTTAGATAGTATTTTTTATTTAATTTTCAAGAGATTTACTCCTAAGATCTGTTATGAAACATTGCCTTTTATTTTCCGTAATTATCTTATTTCCCTGCTTTTTGTTTGCACAGAAAGATTGGTTTGTTGATTCGATCTTAAAAAATAATATCATTCTGCTCTCTACTTATCATCAATCTAAAATAGGAAATGAAAGTATTTTTTTTAAAATGAATTTTGGCCAGCCGGAAATTTTAGATACTACAGGAATTTATCAACTAAAAAATGCAGAAATATTTTCCGTTGATTTGGTTTTTACTGATTATCCATCTAATAATAGTTTAAAAGAACTGAACGCAAAACGAATTAAAAATTTACAGAAGCTGCTGCCTTTTATCACATCCAAAAAAAATATAGATTGGCAAATCGTTCGGCAAATGGACGGAAAAGATAAAGCTACCGCAGAAACTTTACTGCATGGTTTTATAATTAATTATCGTAGGGCATATACCAAAGAAGCGCATGAGAAAGAAATAAAATTTATTAATGAATATTCTAAATTATTGCCGCAACCCGAAGAGTCGTTAAAAAAAGTGGAAACACCTCTGCCACCCAAGAAAATAAGGTATTGGGATGTTATTTATGGCGATGCGGGTACAGCACCGGTAAGATATATTGGCAACAGGCCTGTAAAAGAAGTTTCTGAAAAAAGAATTCCGGTTGATGAAGGTGAAATAATTGTGGGGCTACATAAATCAGACCCTTACTGCAAGAAGTATCTTACGCCAATTGAGAAGAAAAGATTTATCAGGATAGATACTATTTATTTTGTGTTATTGCCGCCCGAAAAAAAAGAAACAAAAAAAGCGGAAGAAATAATTCCTGCAATTATTAGTAAGCCAAGGTTGTCCGATTCTACTATAGAAAAATCTCTCGGCAGAAATTCATATAAAAAAGTATTATTAATAATGGATGTTACTATGAGTATGGCTCCGTTTTCTGCAGCAACGTTATCGTGGTTATCAGATTCGGCCAATCAGCTTAATATAAAATATGTTACTTGTTTTAATGATGGTAACGATATGAGAGATGAGTTAAAGAAAACAGGGATAACGGGTGGCATTTATGGTGAAGTGTACAAAAATCCTTTACGCATAAGTAAGTTAATAGAAACCACAATGGATAAGGGTTCTGGTGGTGATACGCCTGAAAATGTTTGTGAAGCCATTATTAATTCTATTGAACAATGCGGTGATTGTAACGATGTTGTTTTAATTGCCGATAATTGGGCAGGTGCCCGAGATATTGAACTGGTAAACAAAATCTCGAAACCTGTAAATATTATTATTTGCGGCGGTACAACAGGCGTTCATCCGGATTATGTAACAATTGCGAGCACAACAAACGGCAGTTTACATTTTGATAATGAAGATGTAAAAGATTTGCCATTATTAAAACAGGGCAAAACAATTATTATTCGGGGTATTGCATTTAAACTGAATGAGCAGGGTAGAGCAATTGCTGTGCGAAGATAGCTAGCTAAAATCAGGAATTGAATGCATCATTTTTTGTGTATTTGTTTCAAGGCAATATGTTTTATTTCCATTTATTAAAACTAAATAAGTAGCTTTTAAAACCATGTTGTAAGCAAATATTTGTTGTGCGGTTTTATCATCCAAAATAACATCTGGTTCTTTACATTCAACAATCATCCAGGGTACTGCATTTTTGTAAATAATAATATCACAGCGCTTTTTTAATTCACCCAACTTAATTTCTTTTTCAATTGCTAAAAGCGATGCAGGATATTTTTTTATTTGAATAAGATATTGAATAAAATTTTGTCGCACCCATTCTTCAGGGGTTAACCTCACCCAACGTTTTCTTATCTCATCAAAAATAAATTCTTTGTTGTTTTCTTCTTTAAAACGGAATTGATGATTGGGGAATTCTAAACGTATCATTCAATAAAATTAATTGCTTATTTTTACAGATTAACCACATCAACCAAAAAATCAATAGTATGAAGACAAAACAGGAGATAATAAATAATTGGTTGCCCCGTTACACCGGAGAAAAGCTTGAGAATTTTGGAAAATATATACTCTTAACCAATTTCAGCAATTATGTTGAAATGTTTGCTAAGTGGAATAAAGTACCTGTTGTTGGTAAAGACAGGCCATTTCAATGTGCTACTGCAAACGGAATAACTATTATTAATTTTGGAATGGGCAGTCCGGGTGCTGCAACTGTTATGGATTTGCTGGCAGCCATAGAACCAAAAGCAGTTTTGTTTTTGGGTAAATGCGGCGGGCTAAAAAAACGCAATAAACTCGGCGATTTGATTTTGCCCATTGCCGCTATAAGAGGCGAGGGTACATCCAACGATTATTTTCCGCCCGAAGTGCCTGCACTACCCGCATTCGCTTTGCAGAAAGCAATTTCAACCACTATTAGAGATTATAAAACAGATTACTGGACCGGCACTGTTTATACCACCAACCGCCGTGTTTGGGAACACGATAACGATTTTAAAAAATTGTTGCAACGTGTAAGGGCTTATGCTGTTGATATGGAAACCGCTACCATATTTACTGTTGGTTTTTTTAATCATATTCCAACCGGTGCACTGCTGTTGGTAAGCGATTCGCCAATGATTCCCGATGGTATTAAAACAGAAGCCAGCGATAAAAAAGTTACATCGCAATACGTAGAACGACATATAAAAATTGGTATCGATTCTTTAAAACAACTCATCAATAACGGCGCAACTGTTAGACATTTGAAGTTCTAAATCGAGAATTTATAACAGGTTTAAAGGGTTTGAGTTGTTTAATAGTTATGTATAATTCTTTTGTTAGTAGTAAATGTGTCTGTTATTTTAATTTTTGTATTTGTGTTGGCATAGCCAATCATGGCATCTTCGTTGTGTCACTCACTTGTACTGTTGAAAAGTAAGCAACAAGCGGCAAAGACACAAAGTAATGCAAACCCTTTTTATTTAAACTTTGTGCCTATGTACCTTGTTGCCTTTGCTGCTTTTGTACAAGTGTGTCTCAGGTACTCCTTCTTTTGAGCAACGTAAGTGAAGCATCATAGTAATACAAAAACCTGTTCCAAAAAATTTATAACTTGAAACTTATCACTTACAATATATTTAATCTTTCCAGAGAAACGGAAAAAGAATAACGGCGAGGAGCATTACCATAATATCTAAGCCAATTAATAATAATATCATTTGCCATAAACCGTTTTGTACAACTGCACTAAAGGCTATGGAGCTTACTTTCATTAACAATAATAATTGAGGTATAATTAACGGAAAGCCCATAATGGCCATTAATGCAGCTTGTTGTTGTGCCTTTGCTGCAATTGCCGCTAAAAATGTAAATACTAAACTTAAACTAATACCACCTAAAATACTGATACCTGCAAATATCAATAAGTTTTCTAAAGGGTTGCCAAGTAAAAGTGTAAATATGCTTAAACTTAATAAACTCATCAGCAACATTAAAATAACGTTGAAACTAAGTTTGGCAATAATAAAATCCCTGGCGCCTGCAATAGAATAAAAATATAACATACGTCCACGGCTTTCGGCTAAAAAACTTTTGGCCACTGCATTAATACAAACAAAAAGTTGAATAATCCAGAACAAAGCATTCCATACTTTTTCTTCCGGTTGCCCCATGGCGAGGTACACAACAAAAATAGTGGAAACTACATATAATAAAATACCGTAAAAAGTATACTGCTGGCGGGTTTCCAGTAATATGTCTTTTTTTATCAGTGTAATAATATGTTTGGTATTACCCATTATTTTTTTGCGGCGCAAATTCTGCAACGAGGTTCGTAAATATCTTTTTCGCCAATAATTACTTGCCCTTCCTGAGTTGTTTTTCTGTACGATACATTGGCAATATTACCACAAACAACACAAATGGCATGTAGCTTGGTAATATAATCTGCAATAGCTAAAAGGTTAGGCATTTGCCCAAAAGGGCGGCCCAAATAATCCATATCCAACCCGGCAACAATTACACGAACGCCACGCAGGGCAAGGGTTTCGCAAACAGATGCAATTTGATCGTCGAAGAATTGAGCTTCATCAATGCCCACAACATCTACATCTTGCCCTAATAATAAAATAGTTTGTGAATTATCGATGGGGGTAGATTGAATGGCATTTGCATCGTGGCTAACCACTTTGGTTTCATCGTATCTTACATCAATTCCCGGTTTAAAAATTTCTACTTTTAAGTTAGCAATCTTGGCACGTTTTAACCTGCGAATCAATTCTTCTGTTTTACCGCTAAACATACTTCCGCAAATAACTTCTACCCAACCTCTTTTTTCTCCTCTGATATGTGGCTCTATAAACATAGTTTGTGAATAATGATGATTTACACTTACAAAAAGCTTAGTAACTTTATCAAAATAACTAACTCCTCAAAAGTATTACTTCCAATGCAAAGAGCAGGCACTTTAATTAACAAATTGAAAGAACAATTTGAGCAACAGGCAGAAATAGATAAAATGATTGTTACAGCTCAATTGTTATTGCAAGAATTACAACAGCAATCTGTACCAAAAAATCAGGGAAACGTAACGGTTGTTATGCCGGCATTTAATGCAGCGCATAAACCTGCGGATATACAGTTTGCAGAAGAAAAAATATACCATAAAACAGCAGAAGCAGAAAAAGAAGAAAAAACGGGATGGTTATTTGACCCTGAAGTTTCTATACCTACTTTAGTGCAACAAGAACCAAAAGAAGTGTTTGAGTTGAATGATACGATGAGTGTAAAAGGCAGTTTGAATGATTTGTTGAAAGAAGATAAAACCGAAGTGGCACATGTATTGCAAGGTGCACCTGTAAGAGATTTACGAAAAGCAATTGGCCTGAATGACAGATATTTATTTATTAATGATCTGTTTCGTGGCGACGAAAGCACGTATGAACGAAGTATTAAAACCATTAATGCTTTTAATATTTATGCAGAAGCAGAATACTGGATTCAGCGTGAACTGAAAATTAAACTGGGCTGGAGCGATGAAAATAAAATTGTACAACAATTCGATCAATTGGTAAGAAGGCGTTTCTCCTGAATAAATTCGATTATTTTATTTGTAGCACCGGCTTTTAACTGCACATAATTACCGGCATGTTCGGCTGTGCTTTTATAAAATGTTTCGTTGCTTAATAAAGCAGTAAAAGCTTTTTCGAGTTCTAACGCATTTTTAATAGAAACAGCCCCGTTGTTTTCAATCAATTCAATAGCTTCAATATATTTTTCATATTCAGGGCCAAATACAACCGGTTTATAAAATACGGCAGCTTCTAAAACATTGTGTACACCATCATCGCCAAAACCGCCTCCGATAAAGCAAATGGTAGCGTAACGGTATAATTTACTCAGCATTCCAACATTGTCTATTATTAAAACATTTTGAGTGGTAGGTTGTAAGTTGTAAGTTGTAAGTTGAGAAAATAGGATTGCATTTTTATATAACTTCAAACATTCGGCAATTCTATCTTCATCAATATCATGCGGAGCAATAATAAATTTTATTTCGGGATGAGCATTGGCATAATGATTTAGTTCTTCATCATCTTCCGTCCAGGTACTTCCTGCAACAATAACGGCTGCGTTGGCAACAAATTTTTCAATAATATCTATCGGTTCAAATTGTTGTGCTATGGTAATAACACGGTCGAATCTGGTATCGCCGCAAACAGTTATATTTTTTGTAAATCCGATGTGAGAAAGTAATATGGCAGAATCTTCGGTTTGTACAAACAGATGCGTAAAACAATGCAGCATTTTTTTATAGAAACCGCCATACCATTGAAAAAAAGGCTGATCTTCTCTGAAGATTCCGGAGACCAGTAATAAAGGGATGTTTCTTTTTTTTGCTTCGTTTAGGTAGTAAAACCAATATTCGTACTTTATAAAGAAGATGAATGATGGGCGAACGATATTGAAAAATTTTTTTGCATGAAAAAAAGAATCCATCGGCAAATAAAAAACCCAGTCTGCCTGTTCGTAATTTTTTCTTACTTCATATCCTGATGGAGAAAAAAAAGTTAATAAAATTTTATATGACGGATAGTTTTGTTTTATTTTTTCAATCAATGGCCTGCCTTGTTCAAATTCTCCCAAAGAAGAACAATGTACCCAAATTATTTTTTGGTTATTATTTGCAAAAGCCTTTTTTAAAGAGGAGAAAATTTTTTTTCTTCCTTCAATCCATAAATTCGCTTTTTTATTGCCAAAGCTGATTATCCACGCTATTTTCGGATATAAAAAAATAAATATATTGTAAAAAAAAATCAAAATGCAGGGTTATTTTTATATGCAAATAAACGCATTAAAATTATGTTTTAAAAATCACTGTTTTATAAGCTCTTTTAATTGATTTCGTTGGAGCTTTTTTCTGTAGTTTTGTCAATATTAATTAGACTATGCGACCAATACAAATGGTAGATACTAAAACCCAGTATCTCAAAATTAAAACAGAAGTAGATGCAGCAATACATGAAGTGTTAGATTCTGCAGCTTATATTAACGGAAAACCGGTGCAAGATTTTACTCATGCGTTAAATAATTATGTAGGATCTGCATTTACTATTCCGTGTGCCAATGGCACTGATGCATTGCAAATTGCAATGATGGCATTAGGTTTAGAACCGGGAGATGAAGTGATTACCCCATCATTCACATACATTGCAACAACAGAAGTAGTGGCTTTATTAAGGTTAAAACCTGTTTTTGTAGAAGTAAACCCTAAAACATTTTGTATAGACCCGGCATCTATCGTTAAAGCAATCACTCCAAAAACAAAAGCAATTGTTCCGGTACATTTATACGGACAATCTGCTCCCATGGAAGAAATTATGAAGATTGCCGAAGAATATAATTTATTTGTAATTGAAGATAATGCTCAGGCAATAGGATGCGATTATAATTTTAGCGGCGGCATTAAGAAAAAAACAGGAAGTATCGGGCATATAGGCTGTACTTCATTTTATCCGAGCAAAAATTTAGGGGCTTATGGTGATGGTGGTGCAATCTTTACAAATGATGAAGCTTTGGCACATAAGATGAAAATGATTGCCAATCATGGCCAGCAAAAAAGGTATTACCACGAAATTGTAGGATGTAATTCCAGGTTGGATTCTATTCAGGCTGCAATTTTAAATGTAAAATTGCGTGAATTGGATAATTATATTAAAGCACGCCAGGCTGCTGCTGCTTTTTACAATAACGCATTTGCTAATAACCCTAAAATAGAAATTCCATTTGTTGCAGATTATACTACGCATGTATATCATCAATACACATTGATCTTGCATGATGTAGACAGAGACGGATTGAATGCTTATTTGGCTGAGAAAAAAATTCCATCTATGATTTATTACCCTGTTCCCGGGCATAAACAACAAATGTTTGCAGCTTTTGGCGGAGGAGATTATGATCTTAAAACAACAGATTGGTTAACGGAAAGAGTTATATCGTTACCAATACACACTGAGTTGGATGAAGAACAATTGGTATATATTACATCCGAAATCTTAACCTATATAAACAAATAAACTATGAAAATCACGGTTGTTGGTACCGGCTATGTTGGACTGGTTTCTGGAACATGCTTTGCAGAAACAGGTAATCATGTTACTTGTGTAGATATTGATGCTAATAAAGTATCGAAGTTATCAAATGGAGAAATAACCATTTACGAGCCCGGCTTAGAAAAACTTTTTTTAAGAAACCTTAAAGAAGGCCGGTTAAAATTTACAACCAATCTCGCAGAAGGTGTAATGGATGCTAAAGTGGTTTTCCTTGCATTGCCAACTCCCCCCGGAGAAGATGGTTCTGCTGATTTGAAATATGTTTTGGGTGTTGCGAAAGAAATGGGAAAAATAATGACGGAATATAAAGTTATTGTTGATAAAAGTACCGTTCCTGTTGGCACTGCGGAAAAAGTAAGAAAAGCAATTGCAGAAAATTATAATTATGAATTTGATGTTGTAAGCAATCCTGAATTTTTGCGTGAAGGTGTTGCTGTAGATGATTTCATGAAGCCGGACCGTGTAGTGATTGGCACAACGTCCGAACGGGCCAGAAAAGTGATGAGCGATTTATACGCTCCGTATGTTCGTCAAGGTAATCCTGTAATTTTCATGGACGAGAAAAGTGCAGAGCTTACTAAATATGCGGCTAACTCATTTCTTGCAACCAAAATTTCTTTCATGAATGAAATTGCACAGCTATGTGAAAGATTAGGTGCGGATGTGGATATGGTTAGGCGTGGTATTGGTAGTGATGATAGAATTGGTAAAAGATTTTTGTTCCCGGGTATCGGATATGGTGGAAGTTGTTTCCCTAAAGATGTGCAGGCATTAATAAAATCATCCGAAGAAGTAGATTATGATTTCCAGATTTTAAAAGCTGTGGAAGATGTTAACGAGGCACAAAAATTACATTTAATACCTAAGATTCAAAAATATTTTAATGGCGATTTAAAAGGCAAGCACTTCGCTTTATGGGGTCTTGCATTTAAACCAAATACAGACGATATTAGAGAGGCGCCGGCTTTATATTTAATTGAGGCTTTAACTGCAGCAGGTGCAACTGTTGCTGCTTACGACCCTGAAGCAATGCCTAATGTTAAACGTATTATTGGTGATAAAATAACTTTTGTTGAAAGCCAATACAACGCATTGGATAATGCTGATGCATTAATCATCGCAACTGAGTGGAGCGAATTTAGAACACCCGACTTTGAAGTGATTAATGAAAAGTTGAAAAACAAAGTAATCTTCGACGGAAGAAATGTGTTCGATGTTCAACAGATTAAAGATTTAGGATACCATTACGAAAGCATTGGCCGCCCTTTTTAAAAATCAATAACTATGGCAAACAAAAGAGTTTTAATAACCGGAGCTGCAGGCTTCTTGGGTTCGCATCTTTGCGACCGTTTTATTAAAGAAGGATTTGATGTTGTGGCGATGGATAATTTAATAACCGGAGATATTAAAAATATAGAACATTTATTTCCGTTGAAAAATTTTGAATTTTATCATCACGATGTTTCTAAATTCATTCATGTTTCCGGCCCGATAGATTATATTTTACATTTTGCATCTCCTGCGAGCCCAATCGATTATTTAAAAATCCCTATTCAAACTTTAAAAGTTGGTTCATTGGGAATTCATAATTGTTTGGGATTAGCAAAAAGTAAAGGTGCAAGAGTATTAATTGCATCTACCAGTGAGATTTATGGAGACCCTTTGGTGCACCCTCAAACAGAAGAATATTGGGGCAATGTAAATCCCGTTGGCCCGCGTGGTGTGTATGATGAAGCAAAACGTTTTCAGGAAGCCATGACGATGGCCTATCATAATTTTCATGGATTAGAAACAAGAATCGTTCGCATCTTTAATACTTATGGTCCGCGTATGCGTTTGAATGATGGGAGAGCATTGCCTGCATTTATCGGTCAGGCATTGCGTGGAGAAGATTTAACTGTATTTGGAGATGGTAGCCAAACCAGAAGTTTTTGTTATGTTGATGATTTGGTTGAAGGTATTTATCGTTTATTGATGAGTGATTATGCTTATCCCGTAAACATTGGAAATCCAAATGAAATTTCATTAAAAGATTTTGCGGAAGAAGTTTTGAAACTAACCGGTTCATCTGTAAAAATTATTTACAAACCATTACCGGTTGACGATCCGAAACAACGCCAGCCAGACATTACAAAAGCGAAAGAAATTCTTGGATGGGAACCAAAAGTTGATCGTGCAGAAGGCTTAAGAAAAACGTACGAATATTTTAAATCTTTACCTGAAGAAGAGCTGTTTAAACAACCGAAAGAATTCATCAGCAAAAAATAATCATGGTAGTTACAGATCTTATTAATAAAAAAGAAAAATTAGCATTAATAGGTTTGGGATATGTTGGATTGCCTATTGCATTGGCTTTTGCTAAAAAAGTTTCTGTTATAGGGTTTGATATCAGTGCCGAAAGAATTGAAATGATGAAACAGGGCATTGATCCGAGCAATGAATTGAGTAAAAAAGATTTTACAGGTTGCGATATTACATTTACCAATTCTTTGGATGTTTTAAAAGAAGCTACCTTTTTTATTGTAGCGGTTCCAACACCGGTAGATCAACATAATGTTCCGGATTTAACTGCTGTTGTAAAAGCATCTGAAACTGTTGGTAAAGTATTGAAGAAAGGAGATTATGTTGTATACGAATCAACTGTTTATCCGGGTTGTACGGAAGAAGATTGTTTACCTGTGTTGGAAAAATTAAGCGGATTAAAAAATGTAATTGATTTTAAATTGGGTTATTCACCTGAAAGAATTAATCCGGGAGATAAAAATCATACACTCGAATCTATTGTAAAAGTTGTTTCAGGTTGTGATGAAGAATCTTTGCATGTCATTGCAGACGTATACAGTATGGTCGTTAAAGCCGGTGTACATAAAGCATCATCTATAAAAGTTGCTGAAGCTGCAAAAATTATTGAGAATACACAACGTGATTTGAATATCGGATTGATGAATGAGCTTTCTATCATTTTCGAAAAAATGAACATCAATACATACGAAGTGTTACAGGCTGCAGGAACAAAATGGAACTTTTTAAAATTTTATCCGGGATTGGTTGGCGGACATTGCATTGGTGTTGATCCTTACTATTTAACATACAAAGCATCGAAGCTTGGATACAGTTCGCAAATTATTACTGCAGGTAGATTTATTAATGATGGAATGGCAAAATATGTTGCCGAAAAAATATTAAAGCATTTATTGGAGAACGCCGATAATCCGCGTCTGGCAAAGGTTTTGGTCATGGGAACAACTTTTAAAGAAAATGTAACAGATATTAGAAACTCTAAGGTGGCCGATGTTGTAAAAACATTGAAATCGTATCATCTTACTGTTCATGTTGTTGATCCGTTAGCAGATTCTGATGAGTTGAAACATGAATACGGATTTGAACTGGAAAAAAATCCTGTGCATGATTATGATGCCGTAATTATTGCCGTATCGCATAACGAATATCTTTCTTTTGACGATGCTTATTTTAAATCCATTACAAAAGAAAATGCACTTATTGCAGATTTAAAAGGCAGCTACCGAAATAAACTAACTTCAAGAAAATATTGGAGCTTATAAAAAACATTTTATGCCAAAACCATTAATTCTGGTAACCGGAAAAAACGGTCAGTTAGGTTGGGAAATCAGTCAAATTGCACCGCTATTCAATCAATACGATTTTGTTTTTGTTGATTTGGATGAATTGGATTTAAGCAAGCCCGAAACAATTCCTTCTTTCTTTCAAAAATATCAACCGCACTATTTTATTCATTGTGCTGCATTTACTGCAGTAGATAAAGCTGAAACCGAACAGGATCTGGCGTATAAAATTAATGCAGTGTCGGTTGGTGAAATTGCAAAAGAATGTGCCAAAATTAGTTGCCCGCTTATTTCTATTTCTACCGATTATGTTTTTGATGGCAATGGCACAGAACCATACAAAACAGATAAGCAAGGCGATCCATTAAATTATTATGGTTATTCAAAATGGGTAGGGGAGAAACTGGCTTTAGAGAATTGGAACAAAACAGTTATCATTCGTACTGCGTGGGTTTATAGTTTTCATGCTGCCAACTTTGTAAAAACAATGTTGCGTTTAATGAAAGATAAAACAGAAATTAAAGTTGTAAACGATCAGGTAGGCTCTCCAACTTATGCGGCAGATTTGGCAAAAGCAATTTTACAAGTCATTAACCAATGGAATAGTGGCAATCATCATTATGGTATTTATCATTATACAAATACCGGTGTAATTTCCTGGTTCGATTTTGCCAGTGAGATAAAAACCTTATCCGGATTGAGTTGTAAAGTATTGCCTGTTCCTTCAGCAGAATACCCAACTCCGGCAAAACGCCCGGCATATTCTGTTATGGATACACATAATATTGTAGACGATTTTAAAGTTGAATTGCAAGACTGGAAAACAAGCTTAAAAATTTGTATTGATAAATTAAATCAATCATAAATGCTTCAGAAACTCATCATAATATTTTTTTATTGTTTGATGAGTGATACCGTTTTGGCATCTTCAGACTCATTGATATCATTTTCATTCAGAAATGATATCAATATCACAATAGATTTTCCCCGAAATTATTCGTCACACCGCACAACACAAATCATTGTTTTTGCTTTACCCAACGGTAATTCAACGCAATTAACAATGGGTAAAAAAATGCAACCCGGCGATGATTGGCATTACGACATTCAACATATTGCCGCACAAACAAAATTTATCAGGCAATATTCCAAAGAAAACATTGTTGTTGTTTATTTAGAAAACCAATACAAAGCATGGCCTCTATGGAAAACAAAACACCTGGATTATTTACAAATTGTAAATGCATTAATTGATACTATTCCTTCAACCATCAATGTTTCGAAATATTATTTTCATTTAAACGGACATAGTGGTGGCGGTGCTTTTATCTTTGCATATTTAAAAGCAAATAATAAAATCCCATCTTCCATAAAACGCATCAGTTTTTTAGACAGCGATTACAATTATGATTCAACATATACTAACAAACTAATTCATTGGTTAAAGCAGTCTTCATCGCATCACCTTTCTGTGTTTGCTTATAACGATAGCGTTGTTGTTTATAATGGAAAACCATTGGTAAGTCCAACTGGCGGAACCTGGTATAGAAGCAAATTAATGATGAATGATCTTTCAAACGTTTTTGCATTTTCAATTACTCGTTCAGATAGTGTTGCTCAATATGCGGCTTATAAAAACAAAATCAATTTCTTTTTAATAGATAATCCTGAAAAGAAAATATTTCATACGGTTCAAGTAGAAAGAAATGGTTTTATTCATTCGGTATTGATAGATACAAAATATGAAAGTAAAGATTATCAATACTGGGGCAAAAGAGCGTATGAAAATTTTATAGAATGATGTTTGAACAAAATATGCTGAACTTTGTTTTTAGAATAAAATTTTAATCATCAATAAATCAAAATTTATGGCAATAGAAGTAGGACAAAAAGCCCCTGATTTTACTTTGTTCGATACAGATAAAAACAAAGTGGCTTTAGCAGATCTAAAAGGAAGCAATGTTTTATTATTGTTTTTTCCATTAGCGTTTACAAGTGTTTGTACTGCTGAATTGTGTAGTGTTAGAGATAATATAGCAGGCTACAATAATGCCAATGCAAAAGTATTGGGCATTTCTGTAGATTCTCCTTTTACATTAGGCAAATTTAAAGCTGAGCAAAATCTCAATTTCCCATTATTAAGCGATTTTAATAAAGAAGTTTCAGCCTCTTTCGGTGCATTATACGAAACCTTTGTATTAGACATGAAAGGTGTTTCAAAACGTTCGGCTTTTGTAATAGACAAAGAAGGTATAATAAAATATGCGGAGGTTTTGGAAAATGCAGGCGACGTGCCCAATTTTGCAGCAATTCAGGAAGTTTTAAAAACTTTATAATGTAAATCTTTAGTCCCGCCGACAACGGGACTTTCTTTTTTAGCCTCTACTTTATAATGATATGGAAATTTTTTGTGTATTTTTATAGTCAATTAAACGTAGATGAAGCAATTGTACTTAATGGTTTTTATTGCAATGCCTCTCTTGTTTGGAAACTTCGTCAATAATAATGCTACAAATCCGGCGAATGATATTCAAACAAGAACAGTACAATTTTACCCTAACCCCGCCACTTCCGTCATCAATTTCGAGTTTCCTTCCACATTCGATAAATCATCTGGTATTACATTACATATATTCAGTTTTATTGGTAAAAAAATGCAGGAAGCCCCTGTTAATGCAGGCAAAATAACCATCAATTTAGATAGCTATTATCGTGGGTTGTACATCTTTCAAATCAGGGATAAATCCGGTGTAATTATAGAATCGGGAAAATTTCAGGTAGTAAAATAATTTTATGTAGCCGGCTGCAAATCTTTGTGCATCATTCCTTGCGTCGCACACTTGTACAGAATATCTTTTCTCGGCAACTCATTAATTACAATATGTAATATCAATTAACAATTGAATAATGGGCAATCATCAAAAAACCTTGCCACAAAAGATTTTACTAAAACAGCAACGTGCAGATTGTATATTTTACCTGTCTCTTACTTCAACAATCAAAAATTTTAAATAATTGGTATTTTCCATCCCCCATACGATCGGGTGATCACTGGCTTGTGCATTAAAAACAACTTGCCTTATTTTTTTTCTTGCATCTTTGGCAGCCATTTCAATGGTTTGTAAAAACAGTTCCGGCTGAACCAAGTTGGTACAGCTTGATGTTACTAAGAAGCCACCGTTTTTAAGCAATTTCATTCCTCTTAAATTAATTTCTTTATAACCGGTAATGGCTTTCTGTATACTTTCTCTGCTCTTTGTAAATGCAGGCGGATCAAGCATTACAACATCGTATTTGCGTTCTTCTTTTACCCAAACTTTCAATACATCAAAAGCATTCATTGCTTCAAACTTAACAATGTGGTTTAACCCGTTAAGCTGTGCATTCTTATTGGCTTGTGCTACTGCATTCTCACTGATATCTAAACCCAAAACAGATTTTGCACCATAATGTGCAGCATGAATTTCGAAGGTGCCTGTATAAGTAAATGCCCCTAAAACATCTGCACCTTTTACAATATGTTGTATGGCCCTGCGGTTATCTTGCTGGTCTAAGAAATACCCGGTTTTTTGTCCGTTCTCAATATCCACATGAAATTTCAAACCATTTTCACTAATAACAATATTGGTATCAAAAGGCGCAGATAAAAAGCCTTTATGTTGTACTAATCCTTCTAATTCTCTT
>Ga0310914_10001476_pt1 | contig 15137 bp, 13 predicted proteins | sample GREbulkMGAN108_FD_203450 | JGI IMG/M metagenome (GOLD analysis project Ga0310914, IMG submission 203450) | Lab enrichment of tropical soil microbial communities from Luquillo Experimental Forest, Puerto Rico - GRE.bulkMG.AN108 | ecosystem: Environmental > Terrestrial > Soil > Tropical forest >... | reverse complement strand
CATCGGCGCCGCTCCTAACCGTGCGCTCCATGAGGAAGTCGACGCCCTCGATTATGTCCGAACCTTCGACCTCAAGGCCAGCCGCGCCGAGCGCGCAGACCATCTTTCCCAATCCCGCCGCGGGCTCCCAGACGCGCCGAATCGGACGCAGGTGCGGAATCAGCGCCGCCGTCACCCACGCCGGGGTTTCATAAAAATCCCGTTGCTTGCGTGCGTAACCGCTATCGCGCTGGCTCATTTCTTCGTCCCTAACAAACTCGCTACGGTCATCACACCTAGTTTTGAACCGCTACCTCGTTGCCATCGAACGATTTCAATGGGTTACTTCGTCTGGAACCGCTACCTCCTCGTCTACGGTAGCGGTCTCGTTTCCATCGAAGCTATTGATTTGGTTGGAGGGTAGCGAGGTAGCACTCTGCGCCGGGTCCGCTGGTGGCATAGGCATCTTGATGAACGTTGGGATCGGGGGCAGAGGCTCGAGGTATCTGTCCCACGCGTCAGTGAACTGTTCGGCCCGATAACCTCGTTGGTTGAACTTGCCAAATTTGATTTGTTGCGGGCTGATCCCGAACGGTTTTAGGAGGCTGGCCAACTTGTGCGTCGTTAGGCCCGTCCCCCCGCCCATATCCCCCCACGGTCGGTCATCCCGAGAGCGTAGGCACAATACAATCCCATCTGACGGAAGAGGCCGCCGCTGGTTTTCAACAAATAGCGTTCTGATATCCGCAAGCAACGTGGTGCCGTAATTCTCTCCGGCACTAGCTTCTGCAGTTTTGGTTACGGCGATGACACGAGCCCGCTCTTGCATTGTGCCACCGAGCGTTTCGGCGATCGCAAGCAACGGTCGCCAATTATCGGCAGCGCGATTATAGACGCCCTTCGGGATTGTCGGGTCTGCGATACCTAGGCGGTTCCGCGCATCGTCGACCCATCGGGCGCATCGTCGCGCAAGTATTTCGGCGTTGCCGGGTTTGTCGGTCCGGAATGGCTCGGTTACCTCATCACGCATCTTGCGTTTCATGTTGACGATGATCGACCGGTCCTCGATCGTGTCTCGCTGGTTACCAATACCGGCAATCACCATCGGGCAAAAAACGTTGAATGCGCGAGGCTCGTGATCGTCGCCTACGCAGCGAAAAACGGCGCCGTCCTTCTTGTGTCCTGCATTGACGATCAAACCGGCCTCCTCGTTTTTCCTGAGGTAGGCGTCCGCTTCATCCAGCAAAACCGTAGGCTGTTGCTGCTCGATAATGCGAAAGAGCGGCGCCGCTGTCGTATTGCTCGCGACCATCCGCTTTCTCACAAGGCAGCTGATTAAGTCCAACAAGGTGGACTTCCCACAGCCCTTTTACGGACTCTTGATGAGCAACCTCGGAAAAATGAAGAATTCTTCGAACGCATACGAGGCCAAAACCCACAACGCAACCGACATCAAGTCGGGCTCGGACATGATCACGTACCTACGGAAGAAACTGATAATGTCATCGATCAGTACTGCACCTTCAACCGGTTCATCCCAGGGCTTCCGCTCTACCCATTTGATCTCCCGACCCTGGCCGGATTTATTTTCAGCCTTTGGCTGCCTTGCGGCTATTTCAGCATCGAGTATGGTGACGCGAATGCCGAGCCTTTTTGCGACCCCATTTCTCTCACGTTGATATTCGACGCGTGATAGCTTGCTCAACCGCAGGATTTCTTCGTCGAGACTTAGGGCGTTGCCAGCGTCTGTCGCTGTAATCTGGTTCACCTCGTCTGTCATTTCAGGACTCCCCATGATTGGGGTATGGCTGTGCTAGGCTTGTCGTTAGCCCACTTGCGGTTCGTCGCCCTGACTTGAGCAAGACCGTCCTCACGGACAAGGCCGTTAAAATGAGCTGCACTGGTTAGAACCAGCTTGGCGACAGGAGAGCTTAGCAACCCCTCCGCCACCATTTCACCGAACCGGCACGCGGCCCAAAAAAGCCTATCGTTGCACGTTGAGGGCGATAGAGGCAGCACCAAATCCGGAAATGGCCAATCAGCTGGAGGCGCACCGCAAAGCACGCCGAATTCCGCCGCGGGCCACCGCCGCCCTTCGCCGGGGCGGCGTTCGTGTTCATGCCGCATCGTTCAGTCGTTCTGGCTTAAGCATCTCGAGCAAACTGGCCACGATGATCAGCCGGCGATTGTCGATTTTGGTAGAAGCAAGCCGTTTATCGGCCAGATATTCATACAACTTCGTCCGGCCGAGCCCGGTGGCTTGGCACGCCTCATCGACGGTGCAGCTAATTCGTTCGCCAAAATGGAATGATGTGGGTCATGTAGTTCCTCACTATTCGCCGTCGTCGGCGAACATCAGTGACCACTTACACCCGGGGCTATGATTGGAAAAATTGCCCAAATCAAAGGATATGCGGGACTTTAGTGCACCGTCTTCTTTCATGCGTTGAAAAACGCGTTTGATTGCCGTCTGCGAAATAGGCAACGATGACTTCCGCTCAATCACCTCGAGCCCAGCTCGAACAAACCGCTCAAGCGGACCACCCCATCCAATGGGCGCACGTCTTTTTTGGGCGAGAGCTTTTCCATCTATGTCTCGCTCAGCGCTATGGAATGGCATTCGCTTGCTCGCTTCATGATCAAGCCGGATCAAGATGCGGATCAGATGTGTTTGATCCGACCGGGTTCCCGATTTTCGATCACCGCCTCGGCTTCGCCTTTTTTCTTGAGCTTGCTCACGCACTGGTTCAGCAAGGAAGCGAAGCGTTTGGACGTCATCAGGCAAGTCCACGCCGACGTTACTCAGACCCGCAAGCTTCTTCTTTGCGGCCCGCGCGATCTTAATCGATACGTTATCATTGTTACCCCATCGGTATACGTACGCGCTCCATATCCCCTCCAAGATGAATACTTGGATGTCTTCGGAGAGCACGTCCTTTCGTTTGAAGGCCACCAGGACGGGACGGAGCGTCGCCACCGGATCACGCCCCTCTTGTGCAAGCGCCATCAACAAACGATTCAATCGAAGCGAAGTGGCGATCGAAGTGACCTTGCGACCTGCTAACATTCTGGCCTCGCAAAGCGTAGTTGCATTGCGGTAGGCGCACCCAACGGTGATACCGACCTAGCTGCGCACAAAATTCAATTTTATGGGCACGACTTCAGCTGAGACCGGCACCTTCGTGCAGAAGTCTGCCCATGCGCTCATCAGCGCCTGGCGTTTGTCGAACAGGTCGCCGCGCTGATAGGCCGCCTCGACCTTGTCGCCATTCACGTGCGCAAGCGCAGCTTCGACCACCTCGCGCGAAAAATTCGTACGCTCGGCTGCCCAGGTCTTAAACGTAGCTCGAAAACCATGCGTCGTTACGTCGCCGCGCTTCATACGACGCAGCAGGTCGAGAAGGGCCATATTGCTGAGCGGCTTTCCACGCCTCAGTCCGGGAAATAACAGGTCATCGTCTCGGCGATGCTGCCGGACATGGCCGAGCAGCGCAATCGCAGCGTCAGATAACGAAACACGATGTTGTCGACCGGCTTTCATTCGACCTTCGGGCACAATCCAAGTTCGCGCATCAATATTAATCTCCGACCATCGCGCACCAAGAACTTCCCCGCTCCGTGCGGCGGTCAAAATAGCGAATTCGAGTGCCCTTGCCGAGATGATCTCGCGCGCGCGCAAATCAGCCATGAAAGCGCCGATTTCCTTGTAGGGCAGTGATGCGTGATGAACGACCTTCCGCACCTTCGATCGGGGAGGCAGTATCATGGCGAGATGACCGCGCCAGCGCGCTGGGTTCTCTCCCTCGCGGAAGCCCCGCACCTTGGCCCAATCAAGTATTGCTTCTACGCGGCCGCGCACTCGCGATGCGGTCTCGGGCTTGACCGCCCATATCGGCTCAAGCGCTTTAAGCACTAGTGTTGTATCGATGGACTGCACCGACACTTTGCCGAAGATTGGGTAGGCGTAGGTTTCAAGGCTGCTGGTCCACTGGGTCCGGTGCTTGGCGTTGCGCCATGCTGCCTTTTGCGCGTCGATGTAGGCCGATGCTGCTTCCCGGAACGTCATGGCCTTGGCGGCATCGAGATGAGCCTTGGCCTTTTCGTGCTTTCGTTGCTCTATGGGGTCGATCCCTTGATCGCGTAACCGTCTTGCGTCGTCTCGATGATTGCGTGCTTCAGCAAGGGTGATTGTGGCCGCCGAACCGAGGCCCACCTCCCGTGACCGACCGGCAATCATGTACCGGTAGACCCACGATCGGCCGCCGCCCTTGCTAACTTGCAGGAACAGCCCACCCCCATCGGCATACATTCCGGGCTCACGGAAGCGTGCGACCCTCAGCGCCGTCAGGTTGCCGTTCATTGCCTACCCCCAAATGTACCCATGAAGCGTAAGCGGATTCTAGCGAACGACGGCGCGCGAGTACATACGGAAAAATGAAAGAAATGCCTGTTAATAGCTGACTTTTGTGAACGCTAGCGAACTCTGGCGAACGGGGTATTGGCGGAGAGGTGATCCGAGCAAGAGCCATCGCGTCCGAGTTAATTCGCCGCAAACCTGGCCAGCGCCTTGCGGTCGACTTCGATACCAAGGCCAGGCCCTTCGGGCACGCGGACAACGCCGCCGATATGTTCGATCGGCGTCACCAGGATCGACTGGCGGATCGGGTGCTCGGTCCGATCGAATTCGAGCATCGGCTCGACCGGCGCCAACGAGGTCGGCGTGTGCGATGGCAGCACGGCGAGAAGCTGCAAAGATGCGGCAATCGCGATGCCGGTGCCCCAAACATGGGGATTGTAGCGGACACTGAAAGCCTCGGCCATGTCGGCGATCTTCTTGCATTCGCTGAGCCCGCCCGCAGCGCAGGTGTCCGGCTGGACGATGTCGATGGCGCGCGATGCCAAGAGGTCGCGGAAGCCGAAGCGCGTAAATTCGCACTCCCCGCCGGCGACAGGGATCGTAATGGCTGCCTTCACCGCCCGATAACCGGCGATGTCCTCCGGCAGCACCGGCTCTTCGAACCAGCCGATATCAAGCTCCTCGATCATTCGGCCGAGGCGGATCGCGGCGACCGCATCATAGGCGTGGTTGGCATCGACCATGAGCGCAACGTCGCGCCCGATCGCCGCGCGCACCGCGCACGCCATCGCCGCATCTTCCTCGATGCCAAAACCGACTTTCAACTTCACGGCCCCAAAGCCTTCCGCCACGTAGCTCGCCGCTTCCTCTGCGAGATATTTTCCGGGGTCGCCCGATTTGCGGCGGTAAAGACCTGTGGCGTAAGCCCGAACCTCGGTGCGGAGCGGCCCACCCAGCAGCCGATGCACGGGAACACCAAAGTGCTTTCCCTTGATGTCCCATAGCGCGATGTCGATGCCGCTCAGTCCCTGGATCACCACGCCCTTCTGACCGTGATCGCGGAGTCGCGCGTAAACGGATTGCCAGAGGTGATCGGTACGCAGCGGATCCTCGCCGATCAGCCACGGCGCAATCTCCTTGACCACGGCGGAATTGACGCGGGCGGGACCGTAGCACTCACCCCAGCCAACCAGGCCGCTGTCGGTCTCGATCTCGACCAGCATGGCGGTGCGCGTGTCGTACCAGGCTCGCGCGTAAGCGAAGGGCTGGGACAACGGCGCTGCGAGGACGTGGGTGCGGATGTTCCTGATGATCATGCGTCAGATCCATTTTCCGGGTCAAACCGACACATGGCTAGCTTCTCACACCGACCCGTCGACCATCACCTCGATCAGTTTTGCACCGGGACGCTTGAATGCGTCCGACAGTTTCGGCTTCAGTTCTTTTGGATCGCCGATCCGGATCGCCTCCAGCCCAAGCGATCTGGCGAGGCCCGAGAAATCAACCGGCGGATCGACGAAATCCATGCCGACGTAATGATCGTCGCCGTGGAAGGCGAGCAGCCGCTGCTTGATGATGCGATAGCCGCCGTTGTTTGCGATCACCACATTGAGCGGCAGCTTGTGATGCGCCGCCGTCCACAGCGCCTGGATCGAGTACATCGCGCTGCCGTCGCCGGAGAAACACACGACCGGCCGCGCGGGGTTGGCGAGACTGACGCCGACCGAGGCCGGCACGCCCCAGCCGATGCCGCCGGAGGCAAGCGCATGGTAGCCGTAGCGGTCGCGATGCGGCCGCAGCGCCAAAATCTGCCGCCCCGAGGTGAGGCCTTCGTCGACCAGGATCGCGTTCTCGGGCATCGCCTCGACAAGCCCAAGCGTCAGATAATCCGGATCGATCGGCGATTTGTCCTTGGCCTTCGCGATCTGCTCGATCAGCGCTTTACGTTTCGCCGTCCAGTTTTTCGAAGCGAGTTCGGCAACGCCCCGCTTTGCCCGTGTCTCCAGCGCAGCCCCGCCGGCCGCCTTGAGCGCCGGCACCAGCGCGCGCAAGGTCTCCTTCACGTCGGCCTTCAGCGCGATCTCGGCGCCGTAGTTTTTCGCAAGATCCCAGTCGACCAGACCGATCTGGATCATCGTCAGGCCGTCCGGCATCGGATCGACCTCGCTGTAGACGGACATGCGCAGGGGATCGGCGCCGAGCACGATCATGAGGTCGTAGGGCGAGAGCACTTCGCGTACCTGCTTTTGCAGCCGCGACAGCGCGCCCATGAAGCACGGACTTTCCGAAAGGAAATGCGCGCCATAAGGCGTCGAGCATTGATAGGCCGGCGCGCCCAGCGCCTCGGCCAGCGCGGCGGCTTCGTTCAGGGCGTCGCTCTTCACGATCTCGTCGCCGGTGACGATCACCGGCCGCTGCGCCTTCAGAATGCGCTGCACGAGCGCCTGCAGCGCTTCGTCCGACGGTTTGACGCGGGTGTCGACGCGCGTCGAGCGTCCGAGGTCGATGCCGGCTTCGGTGTTGAGGATGTCGCCGGGCAGCGAGATGAAGACCGGGCCGGTCGGCGGCGTGGTCGCGATCTTTGCCGCGCGGTGCACGATGCGCGGCAAATCTTCCAGCCGCGTCACCTCGACAGCCCATTTCACCAATGGCTCCGCCATTTGCACCAGCGGGCCATAGAGCACCGGCTCCATCAACCCGTGGCCCTGCTCCTGCTGGCCCGCGGTGAGGATCATCGGCGTGCCCGTGAATTTTGCGTTGAAGAGCGAGCCCAGCGCATTGCCGAGGCCCGGCGCGACATGGACGTTGCAGGCAACGAGCTTGCCCGAAGCGCGGCTGAACCCGTCGGCGATTGCGACGACAAGGCTTTCCTGCATCGCCATCACATAGGTGAGGTCGGGATGGTCCTTCAGCGCATGCATGATCGGCAATTCGGTCGTGCCGGGATTGCCGAACAAATGGGTGATGCCCTCGCTCTTCAACAGCGCGAGAAACGCCGAGCGACCGGTGATACGGTTCTTCATGTCTCCTCCCTCCCCGCCGCCGGTGGCGCGGGCTTTACGGCATCATGCTGATCCCGATGCCGAGATCAATGGAGGAGGATCATGGCTGCCTTGCGCGGCGGGCCACGACAAGGCCGCCGCTTCGCACGCACCTTCCGCAAATCAGACATCGTCGCGGCTGAGTTCGAACGGGTCGTCGCCCGCCGCGCGCCGCTTCTTCTTCGAGCGTTGCCATACGACGCCCGGAAAGCCCTTGAGCGGCACCAGCGGCTCGCCGGTATAGGCCCACTCCTGAAGTTCCTCGATTGCGATGTGATAGAGCGGTTGACGCCCGGTGCGGCCCGAGAACAGCGCGCGGGGGATATTGACCATATGCGGCGAGCGCGCCCGCTCGTAAAACAACGGCGTGCCGCACTGCGCGCAGAAGCTGCGCGCAGTTTTCGCGCTCGTGTCCTCGTAGCGCGAGATCGCGGCCTTGCCAGCAGTAATGCGAAGGCGCTTGCGCCAGCTACCGACATAGGTGGCGTAGGCTGCGCCATGCGCGCGGCGGCTTGCCGACGAATGGTCATGCCAGGCCCAGCGCGCCGGCACGTCGATCTCGAATGAAACCCTGCCGCACAGGCATTGGCCTTTTGCGATGCCGCCTGCTGCCGCTTTCCTTGCCATCGCGCCTTCCCTCTCCTTCGTCGTTGCGAGGAGCGAAAGCGACAAAGTTCGAAAGGACAGACCCGGAAACACGAACTCATTCGCTCGCAGCGCTCGCAATGACGACGCTAGGCTGGCGCCATCTCGTCGTAAACCGGATAATCCGTGTAGCCCGCTTCCTCCCCGCCATAGAAGGTCGCGCGATTATAGGGCGTCAGAGGAAAACCGTTCTGCAGGCGGCGCGGCAAATCCGGATTGGAGATGAAGATTCGGCCGAAGGCGATGGCATCCGCATGACCCTCGGCAATCGCCGCTTCCGCGGTTTCGCCAACAAATCCGCCGGCCGCGATCAGAGCGCCCTTCCAGATCGGGCGGAACAGCACCATTGCGGACGGCACGTTCTGCCAGTTGACCTCGGCGCGGCCCGCGCCGCTCGATCGCGGCTCGATGAAGTGCAAATAGGCGAGGCCGAGCGGATTGAGCGCCTGCACGACATGCGTATAGAGCGGCATGGGCTCCGGCTCGCCGCTGTCGTTGGCGATGCCATAAGGCGAGAGCCTGACGCCGACGCGGTTTGCGCTCCAGACCTCGATCGCGCCCTGCACGATCTCCAGCAGCAGCCGCGCGCGGTCCTCGATGGACCCGCCATAGCGGTCGGTGCGCCGGTTGCTGCGCGATTGCAGGAATTGCTCGAGCAGATAGCCGTTGGCGCCGTGAATCTCGACGCCATCGAAGCCGGCGGCGAGCGCATTGCGCGCGCCTTGCTGGAAGGCTGCGACGATGCCGGGAATTTCATCCGTCTCGAGCGCCCGCGGCGTCTCGTAGGGGACCACCCTGCCGTCCGCCGTCATGGCCTTGAACTCGGTCGAGATCGCCACCGCCGAGGGCGCGACCGGCAACGCGCCGCCGGGCTGGAATGAGGGGTGCGAGACGCGCCCGACATGCCAGAGCTGCAGAAAAATGAAGGCGCCCTTGGCGTGGACGGCGTCAACGACCTTGCGCCAGCCTTCGACCTGCTGGTCCGACCAGATGCCAGGCACGCCGGGATTGCCGAAGGCAGTCGTCGTAACCGGCGAGGCTTCGGCAATGATCAGTCCTCCCTCGGTGGCGCGCTGCGCATAATATTCGGCGTTGAGCGGGCGCGGTGCGTGCGAAGGCTTTAAGGCCCGCATGCGGGTGAGCGGCGCCATCACCAGGCGATGCTTGAGCTGACAGGGACCCACGACGAGCGGCGAAAAAAGATGCGGAAATTTCATTGCTGCCCCGAAAAGGAATATGTTGAGGGATCAACGATTGATCTGATCGCCATCATAAAAGAAGGAGCAGCGGGCGGATAGCCGCCACTCCTGAATGCCCCTTATCCAAAAACGTGGAGCAAGATGCCCTCCGGCACAGCCGCTTACCGCCGGCGCTTCACGTCTCGACGATGACGTAGGAATCCTCGACAACGACCGGCAAAGTCTCGGCGACGTATGGCCCTTTTTTCATTTCGGCAGCAAGCTCCTCGCCGCTTTCGACCGCAACCGGAAACGAGCGGACCTTGAAGCGCTTCGGATCGAACCAGGACTGACCGTTGCGCATGTCGAACTCCCAGCCGTGCCACGCACAGCGCAACAGTTCGCCCACGCGCGAGCGCTGGTAAACGCCGGGTTCCGGCGAGGTCAGACGCGCCACGCACGCCGCCTTGTCGAGCGGCGCGCCCTCATGCGGGCAGCGATTGAGAAGCGCGAAGAACTCGCCGTTGACATGGAACACGACAATGTCGCGGCCGTCGATCCCGACCACCTTGTTGCCGCCGGGCGGGATTTCCGATGTGCGGGCGACGACGTGACGAGCCATCAGATCTTGTAAACCCCGCGCGCGTTGGTGCTGAAGATCTTCTTCCGCTCGGCGTCCGTGAGCGGCGTCTTGAAGGCAAAGCGCGGGTCGTCGAAATCCCAATGCGGATAGTCCGACGAGAACAACAGCCGGTCGATACCGACCCATTCGATCAGTTGCCGCAGATGCCTGGCCTCGTCGGGCTCGTCGATCGGCTGCGTCGTGAACCAGAATTGCTCCTTCACATATTCCGAAGGCTTGCGCTTGAGATGCGGCACTTCGCTGCGGAAGCGTTCGAAATGCCGGTCCATCCGCCACATCGCGGAGGCGATCCAGCCAAAACCGCCCTCGATGAAGACAATCTTCAACTTCGGGAAGCGCTCCGGCACGCCTTCGATCACGAGGCTTGCGAGCTGCGCCGCCATCGTGTGCGCATTCGACTGATGCTCCTCGCAATAATAGGACGGCCAGCCGCCGCCGGTCGGAGCGTGCCCACCATAACCACCGACATGGATGCCGAGCGGAAGTCCCAGAGCCTCGGCGCGTTGGTAAATCGGCCAGTAACGGCGGCGGCCAAGCGGCTCGTTGGCGCGCGGCGAGATGTTGACCTGGATATATTCGCCGGTCTTCGCGCAACGGTCGATCTCCGCGAGCGCGGTCTCCGTATCGTCCTGGCTGACCAGAATCGAGGCTTTCAGCCGGGGATCGCGATGCGACCAGAACGCAAGCTGCCATTCATTGATGGCGCGCTGGATCGCGGCTCCAAATTCCAGATTCTGCTGCGAGAAGATGAAGAGGTCGAGCACCTGCAGAATGCCGAACTCGACGTCGAGCGGATCGAGATGCTGCTTGCGCATGAAGGCGAGATCGGAGCCGGGCGGCCCGCCCGTCGGCGGCCAGGCGTCGCGGCGGCAGATCAAAGGCGAGGAGCGCGGATAGGGCGTGGTGCCGATATAGGGCGTGCGCAGATGGTCGCCGTAGGTCTTCATATGCTCCTGCCAGCGTTTGGGCAGGAAATGATTGAGGTCGGCGCGCGAATGCAGGCTCGGATGGATGTCGCAATCGACGATGCGCAGCCGCGTTGCGGCGGTCGCTTCCTTTTCCAACGCCGGACGGTCGATGACATCACTCATGCGATCCTCCTAATTCAGCTTCAACCGCGGAAAGGTCTCCAGGGGATTGTCGACGCACATGCGCGACACGATGCTTTGCGGCAAATGCGGCGGGATGGCGTCGTCGCCGTCGAACTGCCAATGCGGATAGTCCGACGCGAACAGGAACATCCTGTCCGAGCCGATCTGGTCGATCACGTCGGCGACGCCGGTCGCGTCAGGCGGGCCGTCGAACGGCTGCATGGTGACGCGGATGTGGTCGCGGATGATCGAGGCCGGCTCGCGCTCGACCCAGGGCACTTCGACGCGCACGCCGCGCCAGGTCTTGTTGGCGCGCCACATGAAGGCCGGCAGCCAGGTCACGCCCGATTCCATCAGCACGACTTTCAGGTCCGGGAATTTGCCGAACACGCCCTCATAGATCAGGCTCAGGATTTGCGCCTGAAACGCCTGCGCCTCGACGAAATAATATTCGTAGCGGTGCGAGGGCCAGCCGATCGAGCTCGGCGCGAAGCGATAGGCGCTGCCGGCGTGGATCGCGAGCGGCAGCTTGTGTTTCTCGGCGGCCTGATAAACCGGCCAGAAATGCCGGCGGCCGAGCAGCGTCTCGCCCTGCGCCAGCACCAGGATGGAGACGAAGCGGTTGTCTGATGCGCGGCGCTCGATCTCTTCCACCGCGAGGTCCGGCGCTTGCATCGGCACCACGATCGACGCACGCAGGCGTTCGTCCTCCGACAGCCATTCGGCGGCGATCCAGTCGTTGATCGCCTTGCAGAAGGCCGATGCCATATAGGGATCGTAGACGGCCTGCGCGCCATAAAGCACGTTGCAGATCGCATGGCTTGCGCCGAGTTGCTCGAACGCGCCGCGCTGGACCGTTTTCAGGTCGCTGCCCGGCTTGCCGGCCTTGGGCCGCCAGTCGGGCCGGCCGGAGAGCGGCATGTTCGGCGGATAGCTCGTGAGGTCGAGGCCGTCGATCGCGCGGCTCACCACCTGCTCTTTCCAGTGATCGTCGAGATAGGGAAGCAGCGTCGTGCGTGTTCCCCCCACCGCGGGATGGATATCGCAGTCAATCCGCGTGGCAGCCATGGACTCCTCGGGATCAAGTTCCTCGAACATATTGCTTCTTGGCGGCGCGCCGCACCGCGGCAAGAAGAGTGCCCCCCAAACTTGCGGAGTGCAAGGGTTTAAGCCGGCCGCCGGCCGCTGCCTGACGCAAACCTGCCCTGATGATTCGTTGGCAATTTCACAATCATCGGGCCAGAGTTCTGCTATCGCGACCCGAATCGGCCGGTTCGCACAAGGAGGCAGGGATGAAACGCGCAACGCCAGCGGCTCTCGCAATCGTGCTCATGGTAACCGGCATCTCGGCTGCTTCCGCCGCCTCCATCACCGGCCAGTCGGCACTCGCGCTCGCCGCCGTGGTCGCGGAGGCCTCGCGCCTGCTGACGTCGGCGGAGGCGAAAGCCGTCGCCACCCTCTTTGCCGGCTACAGCGACATTCCCTACAAGAAGAAGATCACCGTGACCGCCGACAAGATCGTCTGCCGCACCAGCAATGTCGATATCACCGTACACTCCTGCGAATTGACCTTCGGCAAGACCGTCAAGACCATCAATGGCCGCGCGGCCAACGAGCTGTTTGCGACGGAAGCGATGGCCGGCGTCGCGTCCGACAATGCCGCAGGCTCGATCTTCGAAAGCCTGTCGAAGCTCAAATGCACCATCGACCCGCTCCTCATCAAGGAAAAGGGCGGCGGCGGCGCGGAATGCTCCTGGGAGGCGGCAAAGTAATTGGTTTGCTATTCCACCGTCACGCCGGCCGACTTGACAATCTCCGACCAGCGCCCGTCTTCCTTGTCGAGGAAGGTCGCAAACTCCCGCGGCCCAAGCGCATGCGGAATTGCGCCGAGACCGGCAAGCTTCTCTGCCGTGTCGGGCATCGCCACGATCTCGTTCATGGCCGCGCCGAGCCGGTCAACGCGCGCCTGTGGCGTCGCCTTTGGCACGACAATGCAGAGCCAGGCCGCGAAGTCCACGCCCGGAAAGCCCTGCTCGGCGACCGTGGGCGTATCCGGGAAGGCCGGCACGCGCTTGCTGTAGGCGCTCGCGATCAGCCGCATCTTGCCGGCACGAATGAACGGCTCGGTGACGGCAACGGTGTCCATCGCGACGCTGACAATACCCGTCATCAGATCGGTCATGGCGGGCGGGCTGCCGCGATAGGGTAATTTTCCTCTTGATGCCGCTTTCTGCAACTTGATATGGCTGCGCTAATCCCTTGATGCTGTTGTGAATGACCTGATACGGCTGTATGCCCTTATATAGGCCTTTACACACACAGAGGTGACACTTCAGGGGACACAAGCATGGCCCGCAGGGTTCGCCATTCCAAGCTGGACACCCGCTCCGCCCGGCTGAAGCTAGCCGTGCGCCGCAAGCCCTACAATGGCCCCGCGCTCGCCCGCGGCGTGCTGCTCTTGTACCGGCGCAACAAGACCAACGGCACCTGGGTGCTGAAGGCCAGCAATGGACATGGTGCCTACTGGACCAAGGCGATCGCCGAAGCTGATGATTTCGACGAGAGCAACTGCGAGAGGATCCTGACGTTCTTTCAGGCGCAGGACCTCGCCAAGCAGCTGGCGCGCGGCGGCATCGAGGCTGATACGACGGCGCCGATCACGGTTGATCGCGCGCTGGTCGATTACAAGGCCGATCTAATCGCGCGCCATGCGCACCCCTACAACGCCGAACATCCGCGCCGGCATCTGGCCGCCCTGCTGCTGGCCAAGCCGGTGCAGTTGCTGACGTCGAAAGAACTGAAGGCGTGGCGCGATGGCCTGCTCGGCAAGATCGCACCCGCGACGATCAACCGGGTCTGCAATTCGCTCTGCGCTGCGCTGGAACTGGCGGCACAGCATGATCGGCGAATCCAGAACCGCAACGCCTGGGAAGTCGGACTCGCTGGCCTGCCGGACGCGCAGCAGGCGCGCAACGTCGTGATCTCCGACGCTCAGGTACACGCCTTCATCGCTGCGAGTTACGCCAAGGATTATCAGCTTGGCCTGCTCGTCGACACGTTGGCTGTGACAGGCGCGAGGCCGAGCCAAGCCACGCGCCTCCTGGTCGAGGATCTGCACAACCACCCGACAAAGCCGAGGCTCATGATGCCGAAATCCGGCAAGGGCGGCGGCCGAAATCGGAGCCAGAAAAAGCTCGAGCGCTATTCGGTGCCGATCACCGTGCAGTTGGCTGCCAAGCTTAAGGCGGCGGCAGCGGATCGCGTGGGGGATGCTTTGTTGCTGGTGCGCGCTGACGGTTCGTCATGGGGCGATGACCCGAGCATCAACTATCGCCGCGACGTGCGCGAGATTTTCACGGCGATCGGCGAAGATCCCGACGAGGTGACGCTTTACAGCCTGCGGCACTCAAGCATCGTCCGCATGCTGCTGCGAAATATTCCGATCAGGTTGATTGCAGCCTTGCACAACACGTCCGTCGGCCAGATCGAGCGCAACTATAGCCGTCACATCACCGAGCATCATTCCGACGAACTCTCGCGCACCGGGCTGTTGTCGGAGCCTGCGCTCGACAACGTCATTCCGCTGACGCGCATTGAGCACTGACAGACACAGACAAGAAGCGGCCGGCCATTGGCGCTCGTAACGCTTTTGGCCGGCCTTACCAGAACCGATCGGAGTCGACCCGAATGGTCAAGGCTGGCAACGAGCCTAATTCTTCCGAGACACCGATTCCACTCAGCAGGGCTGCGCTTGAGGTTGGGAAATTCTGTTCGGCAGGAGAAGCTGAGGGGGTGTTCATGCAAGGCATCCGCCAATTTATTCAGATCGAGTGATAGACCCTCCTCCAGCGGTACTCGCTGCCGATCTCTGGACACAAGCTACTCCGAATCGGGACGGGTACACTTAAACCCGGTCTGATCTTCCCTCTGGAGGGGACGTTCGCTCAAGGGTAACACCTCTGCCTCCAAGTGGACGACGGACTTGCGATCGTCACCCTGCCGTATGGCAGCCCCGTGGAGGCGTCTGACCATTTGACCCTCCGCGGTGTGCGGCGGCTTTGAAAAATTGCTCGTCAAGGCCCCCATAGGGCCTGCACGCGCCGCCCATGCAAATAGGCGCCTGACTTCTTGGCCATGACTTGACCTTGCTGCATATCGGGAACACCACAAGCCTAATCTAGTAGGCGCTAGCGTCAGGATCAC